>Ga0066637_10001641_pt1 | contig 14602 bp, 19 predicted proteins | sample CryGeyCG2014_020_FD_62737 | JGI IMG/M metagenome (GOLD analysis project Ga0066637, IMG submission 62737) | Groundwater microbial communities from aquifer - Crystal Geyser CG08_land_8/20/14_0.20 | ecosystem: Environmental > Aquatic > Deep subsurface > Groundwater | place: USA: Utah: Grand County...
TATATTGAATAACTGGTTTATCGACCAGTGTCAGCATTTCTTTTGGTTGTGCTTTGGTCGCGGGTAAGAATCGAGTCCCAAATCCGGCGACTGGGATTACGGCTTTTGTGACTTTTGTCATACAATAATACTAAACATAAAGTACCCCAATTATCAGAAACTGATTGAATTATACCATATTTTGATTGATTTGTATATTATTCTTGTTTTTGTTTTATATAGGCCAGCGCGCCATATATGCCACCAACATCCCCAAGCGACGCTTTCAGAAGTTTGGGTGGGTGCGGAAAAATAGTAAGCGTTTGCGCAAAGAATTTTCTCGCTTCGACTAGATTAATTCCAGGTTTTTTCATCATTGATCCGCCAAGCACAATAACATCGGGCGACCAATACACGGTGGTGTTTACGAGTCCATACGCAAGCCAGCGCGCGGTTTCGGTCCAGATTTTTGCATTCCGAATATCACGTGGTTTTTTCTTATAGCACTTTTCAAGCGCACTTCCTGAAATGAATCCCTCAAGATGTCCCGGGATTTTACAGCTGACACATTTTTGATTTTTTTTGTAATCAAATGGCGCAATAAATTGATGCCCGATTTCAAAACCAAATGCGTTTGCGTCAATGCGTTTATTAACGATGCGAACACCATTTACCCCGGTACTTATTGTTATGTATGCGACAATGGGATATGCGCGGCCAGCGCCAGCAACAGCTTCGCCAAGTCCGACGATCGCGGTGTCATTTTCAATATATATTGGCGCATGGAGAGCTCGAGAAATATTTTTTGTGAGCGGTTTTCCGACCCAGTTAGATAAATGTGGCGAATTTAATGCCGAAGTTTTTTTTGTGTTTAACGGTCCCGCGAACCCCCCGCTAATTGCCTGAATTTTTTTGCCGGCCGAAAGGCGTCTGGCGATTGAAGCAAACAATTGTACCCCCGCAGAGAATTTTTTCGGAGTTTTAAAAATTACAGGGATTCCAAACGTTTTGCCGTTTTGTGAAGCCGCAATGCGCGTATTTGTCCCGCCGATGTCGAATAAAATATACATACTCTTATTTTTTTATCAACCGCTTTACAGTTCGTATGATAGCAGAACTATCAATTGATTCATATGCGAGCAGCTCATGTGGTTGAGCGCTTTGGGGGGATTTTGTTACTGCCAAAGAATACATATCTGGTGTATTGTGAGAAAAGACTGAACGAACCGCATCGCTAAGCCCACCTTCAGCAACATGGTCCTCGACGGTTAAGAGTAGCTTTGTTTCTTTTGCCGCTTTACGTATGGTTTTATTATCAATTGGTTTAAGAGAATAAAGGTCAATAACCCGGACATACAAGCGCTCTTTAAGTAATTGTTGGTGCGCAAGAAGCGCCTCATGCACAGTTACCCCTGCAACAAAAATTGTTGCAATATCTTTTTTGTGTGTGCGAAGTGTTTTGCTGCCGCCTACTTCAAATTTTTCTGTATTTGCATACAATACAGGCAACTTCATGCGCGTGTTTCGTATGTAGACAACCCCCTTCTGTTTCAACGCGAGTTCTGTACATTTTTCTGCTGATACGGCATCTGATGGGTACAATACCGTGCTGTTAAATAACGATCGGAAAAAACTAAGATCAGCAAGTCCCATTTGCGAGGGGCCATCATGCCCGATTGATGTTCCCGCGTGACTTCCCACATAGATGATGTGCTGTTTTGCGTATTGGCTCATGCGTATTTGGTCATGAGCACGCGTAAGAAATGACGCAAAAGAATTAATCACAGGTATGCTACCTTGTCGTGCCATCCCTAGGCCCACGCTGACCATATTTTGCTCAGCAATGTACATTTCGAAATATGTACGGGGGTACCGTTTTTTAAATGAGTCGGTCTTCGTTGAATTTGATACCTCTGCATCCAACACAATAAGTTCTGGGTATTTTGGGTAGAGTCGTATAAGCGCATTTCCATATGCTACGCGAGGTGCTATTTTATCGCCCTGCTGATAATCAATTTTTCCCACGGGACCATGACGCAGTTTTTTCTTTTTCACCAAGTGGGGCGTCGTAATTTTGCCATGCGCTGATAGATTAATATTACCAAGCGCTTTCACGGCAATATTTTTTTGCTCGAGCGTGAGCGGTTTACCGTGCCAGCCCTCTTTATCTTCAATAAATGTCACACCCTTGCCTTTGATTGTGTTCGCGATGATCATAAAAGGAGCTCGTGCCCGCGTAGCTCTTTTGAAGGCACGTTGGATGTCGCGAATATTGTGCCCATTGCATATGGTTGTTTCCCAGCCGAACGCTTTTAATTTGCGCTCGTATTTTTTGGCATTTCGTCCGTCCATTGTCGGTCCGCTTTGTCCGAGACGATTCATATCAAGAATGCCGATCAGATTACAAAGTTTATACTGTGTAGCAATTTCTGCCGCTTCCCAAATCTGCCCCTCCGCCATTTCGCTATCGCCAAGCAGGACATACGTTTTGTATCGTAATTTATTAACATAAGATCCATGGAGCGCTAAACCGACGCCAACTGAAAGCCCTTGACCGAGCGATCCAGTAGGCGCCTCGGTATGCGGAAATTTCATACTTGGGTGTCCCTCAAGTCTACTGCCGAGCGTGCGAAACTTTTTGAGTTCTTTTTGGGGGATCACACCAGCAACTTCGTACAATGCATAGAAGAGTGGCGATGCGTGCCCTTTTGAAAATAGTACGCGATCGTTGTTTGGATTATTTGGATGGGCGGGGTCATATCGAAGAAAACCATCAAAAAAAAGAACCGTCATAAGCTCGACAGCGGACAACGAAGATGATGGGTGTCCAGATTTCGCACGCGTTGTCATGTCCAAAATATTGAATCGGATGTGTTTTGCGAGCTCGGACAGTTTTTGCGTATGTTCCATATGTGCAGTATACCGTAGTGGGCTATCACAATCCAATACACTTCTGGTATACTACACATATGACGGAGAACAAGAAATTACGCATCGGCTGGTTTACATTTAGCTGCTGCGAAGATAGTACAATAATTTTTACGGAGCTCATGAACGAGCATTGGGAGGAATGGAAGCGAGTGTTGGATGTTCGTCATGCTCGTGTATTGCAAACGCGCAACGTACTAGATGAGCTTGATGTTGCGTTTATTGAAGGCGCGCTTGCAACTCAAGAACACATTGATAAAGTAAAGGAGATTCGTTCGAAATCCAAAAAAGTTGTAGCGATTGGCGCATGCGCGGTTATGGGGTTGCCGTCCGCACAACGAAATCAATTCGATGCAAAGCGTCTCGAAGAAATTCAGCCATTGCTTGCTCGGTTTAGCCATTTGCCGAAAGTTTTGAAATTATCTGACGCAATAACCGTTGACGTTGCGATTCCTGGGTGCCCGATGAGCGAAAAGAATTTTATGGACGCCCTCGCTGGACTTTTGAAAGAATTTAATATTGTATAATCGTATGCATCAAGTAGATCTGTCACTGACAAAGGAGATTACAAAAGTTGAGGGTTCGGCGACGCTGGATGTTATTGTGAAAAAAGGAAAAGTTGAAAAGTGTACGTTTGGCATTACTGAATTCAAACGTTTTTACACGCAGGCAATGCGCGGTAAACCCTACAAAACATTGCCGTCATTATTAGCACGTATCTGCGGAACCTGTTCGAATGCGCATTTGCTGTGCAGTATTGAGGCATGCGAACATGCGCTTGGTATCACACCCAGCCCACAATCCATGGTAATGAAAAAATTGACCATGAATGGCTTGAATATTCGAGATCATGCGTTGCATTTGTATTTGTTTGCCCTGCCCGATATGTATGGCAAGGATTCATTTTTGGAATTTGATGAGAAAGACGAAGAGCAGCATCAAATTTTACACGATGCATTTGAAATTAAAGCAGCTGGCAATTATCTTTCAATTATAATTGCAGGTAGAGGTGTCCACGCGATGTATCCTGGCATTGGTGGATTCATGAAAGTGCCAACACCCGAAGAGGTTACAGAAGCAATAAAGAAGTTAGAGCATGCGCGCCCGGCGGTATTGCGGACAATTGAGTTGTTTAGAAAAAGCATAAATACGTTTGATCGTCAGACGCATTTTATGGCACTTGTTGCCAACCCATTCAGTTATCTTGATGGCCACATAATTAGCGATGATGGTGATTATATTAATGAAAAAGATTATCGCGACCACCTAGAACATGTTGTAATTCCTTACTCACAGGCGTCAGGGTACACCTTTAAAGGCAGATCATTCATGGTGGGCTCGCTTGCACGAATTAACCTGTCAAAAGATACGTTGCACGATAACACAAAAAAGGATGCGACATTGGCATTGTCGTTATTCCCTTCTACTAATATTTATCACAATAACCTCGCACAGGCGATTGAGATTTTACATTCTTTTGATCAATCGATTGATTTATTGCCCAGTCAGAAATTCGTAAAGGAAGAATTGGCAAAACCGACGAAAGCTGAGGGGATTGGCATTGGGGTTGTTGAAGCTCCGCGTGGTACATTGTACCATAAGGTGACCATCGATAGGGCTGGAAAGGTTGTTGAGGGTGATATAATTGTACCAACAGGACAAAATCAAATTAACATTGAGGTTGACCTGAAACGGTTGATTGAAAAAATGTTGCCCGAAAACCCAAGCGAAGATGTGTTGCAGTTAGAACTTGAAAAACTCATTCGGGCATACGACCCGTGTATGAGTTGCGCATCTCATTTTCTCACAGTCCGTATTTCTGAAGCGCAGAAATAATTTGCGCACGTGCTTTGTTTCGAGATAGTGTTGGTGGAACGCCGATAATAGTCACCGGTGGCAGTTTGTTGAGCTTCTGCAAGAATGCTAATTGCATACCCAAATCGAAGTCGTGCATAGTCACACGTGGCCCTTTTTGAAATTCATCAAGTGAGGTAAATGTTTTGACTTGATTAATGCCGATGACTGTATCGACAATTAATAATTTTTTTGGCATATCCCATTCGTCCAGCGGGTCTTGGACAGTAAATATTGCCTTGGGGAATGCTTTTTGCAAATCTTCACGGAGCGTAAGCGGAAGTGAGTCCATGCCCAAATCTGGATTGCCAAATAACCACACATCCATAACTAGAGCGTTAAATTGGTAAGCGCAATATGTTTATTTGTGTAGTGTTCGAGTAGGCGCGCGTCTTGTTTTGAAATAACCTCACAGAGTCGCCCCCAATGCAAGGACAACACATCCCCTGGTTTTAACTCATCAAATTCAACATCATCTTGCAGTTGGCGCGTGACAACAAAGTTTTCTTCTTCACCCAACCCTATATGGTGACCATTAAGAATCAACGGTTTTCGTTTTAGTGTAATTGTTGGCCCATCAACTGTTGCTACCGTGCCCCAGCTTATGCGGCAGGAATCCATGCTTTCTAGGTTATGGAACCGTGCATCATGTCCTGTCCGCTTATACGCATTGAACACATGGAATGAATGGTGCATGCGCGCGCCCTGTGGAAGTTTCCGCGCGAGTTGTTCAAATTCTTTTGGTGTGTATTTATGTTTAAGATCAAGCGTGTCAGCAAGATGCGTATAGAAAGATTGCGGGGTTATTGTTTCTAAAAGCTCATTGCCAATCCAATATGCATGCACGACTCGATCATCAAACGGATCGCGTATATGATTTGCGCGAGCAATGTGTTCGAGGTATGGGTACAGCGTTGAAAATCGTGATAAAAGTTTTTCTAATCCGGGATCAACAATTCCTTCTTTCATGTACGCGAAAACCTCTGCGTTTGCATCAGGTCCACAGAGATGTAATTTATTTGGACCAAATGCATAGCGCGTGCATCGGGCGACACCGTCACGATGTATGGTTGTGTCCTGGGGCATAGGTTCGATCGTGTTGCTTAATTCCTTGCCAAACGATGAGTCCGACCGCAATAGCAAAGAGCGCGCCACCCATATATTGTGCCGCAGTCATTGGTGAACCTTGGAATGCGAGAGATAAAAGATTTGTGATAAGTGATGCTGGTACAAGCAAGCTCGCGACGATGGTTGCGGGTGCGCGTTTTAATGCCGCGTACCAAGTAAGAACGTATCCAAGGAGTAGAACGGATGGTATGAGCGTCCAAAGCCACTGCGTCCCCGAAAGATTTGAAACTAAATGAAAATTACCTTGGAGCACCACTACACCAAGTAAGATAATTGAGCCAAAGACCATGCGTGCACCAGCAACAACACTACTTGAAAGATTTGTAAGTGCTTTTTTTGCGATAATATTTTCAACAGCCCAAAAGATGGTTGCAAGCAGAATGAGTAGCTCGCCTTTTCCAAACGACAGGGAGTGTGTTCCTAATATGGCAATGTTCCCCCCAACGAGCAGTAGAATCGCGGCGCCTTGGATCCATGAAAGTCGCTCTTTTAAGAAAGGGATCGCCAATAGCGCTACCCAGATGAAGAGCATTTTATGGATAAAGCCGGCACTTATAGCGGTGGTGAGTGTCAGACCCGTAAAAAATAAAATAAATGGGACACTACCGCCGATTATTCCAATCAGAATGAGTTTAATCCAGTCAGCTCGAGAAATAGATTTAAGTTCAGGAAGTTTTTTCCAAAATAAGAGGATGCCGATGAGTAAGAGGCCTACAATACTGTTTTTGAGCGTTGTAAATAAAACAGGATTTTTTACCGAGGTGACCGCAATTTTTGCAAAAAAGGTAGAAAATCCAGAAATGGTTGCCGTCCCAAGAGCTAAAAGGATACCCATTTTTTGTATTTGCCGCATATGATATTATTACTGTTAGTTTCTCCTTTCTTAGTATATTGTGTTTCGTGACTTCAGGCAACAAATGAAAAAACAAAAAATAGTTCCATTTATCACCATTCGTGCAAAGGTTGGATGATTGTTGCGCACGCCAATCCGTGTAAGAATCCGTATCACAGATACAGCCTTTAGTTTTTTTGTTTAAAATCAAGCGCGAGCGAGTTGATGCAATATCGCTGGCCAGTAGGTTTTGGTCCGTCGTTAAACACGTGACCAAGATGAGCACCGCATTTTGAGCACAACGCCTCGATTCGACGCATACCCATTGAGTCGTCATTTGCTGTCTTAACATTGCCGCGGTTAGCTGGATCCCAGAATGATGGCCAGCCAGTCCCTGAATCAAACTTTGTATCTGACTTGAATAGTTCCTGCCCGCAGTTCACGCACATATAATCCCCCGCTTCTTTATTGTGTAGCCATTTTCCCGATCCAGGGGTTTCCGTCCCTTTACGAAAACAGACATTTATTTGTTCTTCGGTAAGACTCGGATTTTGTTGGCTCATAAGATACGACTGAATTTATTTTGCCGATCTACGAGTATATTTGTAAGGGTAATTTCTTCATCTGCTAATTCAAATCCCATAATAATGACCTCTTCGCCGATTTTAATTTTATGTGCCGCCGCTCCGTTCATACAAATTTTCCCCGAATCTCGAGTCCCAGCTATAACATAGGTTTCAAGTCGCTCACCTGTTGTACTTGAAACGACCATGACTTTTTCGCCGATCAGAAATCCCGCTCGGTCGATCAAGTTTTCATCTATCGTCACACTGTCGATATAATTAAGATTTGCCTCAGTAACGTGTGCTTTATGGATTTTTGAACGAAGCAGAAATCTCATATTTTTAGTATAGCAAAATACGTACAAAAAGCTTGCGTCTGCGTAAATTTATAGTAGTTAATCTTTGAATTTAAATAGCTTCCAGGCGATGAGGAATGATAAAATAATCCAACCCGCCATATAAATAGGCTGCGTCCAGATAGCGGTTATCCCCTCACCATTATTTGAAATCGAACGCAGCGCCTCAATCATTGGTGTGAGTGGTAGGTATTCGACAACGGTGCCTATAATTTTTGGCAATGCCTCTGTCGAAAAGAAAACACCAGAGAAAAACATCATCGGCATTGTAACAACCTGTGAAAGTGCTTCCGCGGTCTTGGTATTTTTTGAATATCCTGCGACTGCGAATCCGAGGTTTAAGAAAATAATGCTTCCAAAGATTGAGATTGCATAAATAAGGAAATAGTTTCCATATACCTGTACATGAAATGCAATACGCGCGAGAGCGATGATAAGAGAAATTTGGATGACATTAACCACTAAATACGAAAGCACTTCGGCCATCAAAAAATTTCGAACTTTGATTGGTGTCGCCGCGAGCCGCTTGAGAAGTTTTTGTTCCCGGTAACGTGAAATGCCAGTTGAAATACCGATAACAGCCGACGTCATGATTGCCATGCCTAAAATCCCGGGCATAATCATGTCGATGTATTTAATGTCTTTCGTTTGTATACTTTCTGTGGTGTATGAAAACAACATTGGCGTGTGTGCCGCTTGTATGTTCATCTGATCAATAAATTTATCAACAACACTTAACGCGATTTGATTTATCGTCGAACCGTTTGCGTTATATATTATGTCTATTTGGTTTAGCGTAGGCGCTGTCGCGTCAGGGTTTGGCACAAGATCAGTTTGGCCAAAATCTTTAGGAATAACGATAATTATATCAATACGTCCATTGCGTAATTGGCCTTTTGCTTCGTCGATTGATGTGGATGTGTCTTGCCGCTTAAATATCTCAATATTTTGTAACTCCTCATCGACTTGTCGTGAAACTTCCGTCTGGGCTTCGTCAAAAATTGCATACTTCGCATTTCCCATTTTTGAAAAGTCGAAAAGACCAAAAATGACAATAAACATGAGCGGGAATACCAATGACCAAAAAATCGCCTGTTTATCGCGGAACGTCATCTTTATATTAGCAAGAAAAAGTTTCCACATATATTAGTCGCGAAGTTTTTTACCCGTAAATTCTAGAAAAACATCTTCAAGGTTTGCTGAAATGATTTCAAGGTCGTAAAGCGTCACGTGGCGCGCGTTTGCCCAGGCATGCAGATGAGAGATTGTTTCATGACTTTTTGTCACTTTTAAATGAAAAATATAGTCACCAGTGACCCCTACCTCAAGCACGCCATCAACTTTTGCCAACGAATTTCGATCAGTTTGTTTGTCGCCTTGGAAGGTAATGCGCGATGAGGATTGGAGTTTTCGTATGAGGTTTTTTGGTGTATCAAGCGCGATAATTTTGCCTTGATCCATAATACCGACACGGCTACAGAGGTATTCTGCTTCTTCCATGTAGTGCGTGGTGAGAATGACTGTTTTTCCTTCTTCATTAATTTTTTCTATAAATTCCCACATCGCGTGCCTTGCTTGCGGGTCAAGTCCAGTCGTCGGCTCATCAAGAAAGACAACCTCTGGGTCATTAACCAAAGCCGCGCAAATCGAAAAACGTTGTTGCTGTCCACCTGAGAGCTCTTTAATGAGCGACTTTTTTTTGTCACGTAATTTTACGATATCAAGCAGTTTGTCTGGATCGACTGCTTTGGCGTAAAAGCTACCAAACAAATCTAAGATTTCTCCCAGACGTAAATATTCATAATACGCAGAAGATTGTAGCTGAATGCCGATGAGGTTTTTAACTTTTTCGAGCTCACGATGCGTATCGAGTCCGTTGATGTGCGTTGTTCCGCTTGTGGGTTCTTGCAGCCCCTCAATCATTTCAAGTGTTGTTGTTTTCCCCGCACCATTCGGGCCGAGCAATCCAAAAATCTCTCCCTTTTCTACAGAGAAAAAGATGTGATCAACAGCAACAAGTTTTTTTTGTTGTCGGGCTGTTTGAATGTTTTAGTGAGTGAATCAACACTCATTATTGACATACGAGACACAGTATATCATCGATGCGCATTTTTGCAATCACGCAGTATTTAGCGTAGATATTGTTGAAACTGTTTCCTGAACTTTGCGATTTTTGGATCTATAACCACCTGGCAATATGGTTGATTGGGGTTTTGTTCGTAAAAATTTTTATGTTCCGGCTCGGCTTCAAAAAAAGTAGTAGACGGTTCGATTGATGTTGTGACGGGATGTTCATATATACCACTATCCGCCAGCGCATTTTTTACTTTTTCTGCTGTTTCCCGTTGTTCTTCATTGTGGTAAAAAATAATTGATCGGTATTCTTTGCCGATGTCATTTCCTTGGCCATTTATTTGGGTGGGATCGTGTGTACCAAAGAAGATATGCACGAGTATTTCAAACGATACAATCTCGGGATTGTATTCTATTTGAACACATTCGGCATGTTTGGAATACTCAGAGTGGATTTCTTTGTATGTTGGATTTTTTGATTCTCCTCCACTATATCCCGGTGTAACGCGTGTAACCCCCTTCACATTTTGGAATACCGCTTCGGTACACCAGAAGCATCCACCCGCAAAAGTTGCGATCCGTAATTTCATCTTACAAAGTTGAGGAAATAGCAATAATAACAAGGATGAGAATGAACTCAAGAAATAATAGTCCAATTGTTGAGAGAGCAAATTCAACGCCCTCTTTTTTTTGGCCTTGCATTATCAACATAATTGGTTTTGCAAAAATAAGCGATCCAACAATTGCAGCTGATATCGTGAAGAGTAATAATACAATGATTATGGTAAATATATTGTCTTCTGTGCCGAAAAGATTGTTCGCGTTATTCATTAGCAGAGCCACCAGCGCAACATACACAACAACACCAAGCGAATGCAAAAACGGATATGTTAGCACCGATCGACAATGCGTTTGTTCTGTTGTGTTTTTTCGGTCTTGAATTCCTTCCATATCATTTGTTTTATATGCATAAATCTTTATTCGCTTCGATACTATCACAACACCGCCCAGGAAGGAAGGCGGTGCGTGACATAGTAGTGGGTTTCTTAGTCCCTTACAGTCCCATACCCATTCCTGGACCATGATGGCCGAAATCAGGGCCCATATTTTGCCCTCGGTTTTGTTGCATCGCGTCGTGGAGAACCACGTGTGATACATTGTATTTATCCAAGAGCTCGGGCATTGAACTGTTTGCGAGTTCGGCGTTGAGGGTGCTTGCATCTATCCCCATTAAAGACGCAAACATCTCGTGCCTTGCATTCATGCGCTCTCCCATTGTCTGGAGGCGCTGAGCTATTTCTTCATCAGAAAGACCTTGGTCTTTCATGCGCTGTTTTGCTTCTGCTTCCATTTGAGTTTTGAACTCGTCGAGCGTTATGCCTTGCTCGTTCATAAGCTCAGAAAGCGATTTGGTTTGGAGTTGAGTTTGTAGTTCATCAGTGGTCATGCCGAGAGCCGTGGCCTGTGAGTCCAGTGCGCGATCGGATCTTATGTTTCGATTAAATCCGAACGCTTGTGTGCCTTGGACGACCAGAAGAGTTCCGGCAAAGACGCCAATAATTGCGATGAGCGCGATGAATGTTTTTTTCATATGTATGTTACCACCTCCTTTCGTGTTATCGTATAGCATTCTTATTACAGGCGGTGGCATGTTTTTCTTTCAACCGTTTTCAAAGCAGACCAGCTAATCATCTATCTTGTATTCATATTTGAAGACACCCCCCCTATTAATTGGGAGTTTGCCTGGATTGTGACGAGGCGTTGGTTGGTGCATGATTTCATCTGCATTGAATATGTTGTTGTTTTGCTCTCCAATTACACGCACCCATTCCCCGTTCATCATTGGCGTGTCAGGGATAATCGTTGTGTCGGGGGTATAGATAACCGTAAACGAGGTGCCGCTGGGAGTGCCGACCCCAAGGTCGTTTGGATTTATCCAAATAACAGTCCCCGCAATCCATGAATCATTTGAATATCTCATGTGCAATAGTGGGCGCAATGGCGTAATATCCTCTGCTTGTTCAGGGAGGCCAACCGTATCAATGACGATTCCCAAAATACCAATAGAAAGAACGGCGCCGCCTGCGATACCAAGAAATGCATGCTTGTAGCTAAATTCGAATTTTTTCATGATAAGAATACCGCTCCCGATACCAACAAGAGCTATGGCGAGAGGGATCCACGGTACATTATCAATAAAAGGGGCCCACCCACCCTGGCCATTTAAGTATGTGAACGCTCCATTCACCCGAAGTCGAAAAACAATAACTCCGACAAAAAAAATAGCCACTAAAAGTGTTGCAACAAGTCCCGCGCCCAATAGTATAGACCCAGCAATAAAATACGCGCGTGGCCGCATGCATAGATGCTGTTGTGTAATTCGCTCAGAAATTTTTTCCGCGAGTGTTTTATTGTTCATTATTGCATAATTGATAGAGAAGTCTTTTTCCACGCTTAATGCGGGTGCCAACCGTGCCCATAGGTATGCGTAAGATATCTGAAATTTCCTCATAACTTCGATCCTCGATGAAATGAAGAATTATTGGTGATCGATAATTCAAAGGAAGTTTATCTATACAAGAAGTTATTTTTTCTCTCGAAAGTTGGAAGTCAAAAATATCTTCCATATTTTCTTCATTTATAGGAAGCGCGGTTTCTAGCATATTGTCGAGAGAAAATTCTTTTCTATTTTTCTTAATTTCATTTAAGCTTTCATTGTGGACGATTCGATAGATCCAACTTGAAAACTTTTTTTTCGTATTAAACCCGTTTAGGTTGATAAAGGCTTTTATAAAGGAGTTTTGTACCACGTCCTGGGCGGCGTGGGTATCGTGAACAAAAGATTGTGCATACCTGAGAAGCCGAGTCTCGTATCGTTTTACGAGCTCTGCATATACTTCCTGGTCTTTTGAACGAACATGCTCGACCAGCTCTTCGTCTGTAAGGGAATCAAAATCGACCATAGTACTTATAATAGTACACCATATAGCCAATTTTTATTTCAATTTTGTAGAAAAACTTGTTATTCTGCCCGAACAAAGTTGCCCTCAGTGTCTAATTCAACAAAATGTTTTGCCGCACCTTCTCGGTACGCTGAACATTGATTTTCTGGTTTGTCATCCACGGCTGTTCGGGGGCTGTGGACAATATCGAGAACCCAACCGCTAATAAGGCTATTTGAGAGGCATGGCCCTTGCGACAAATCATCACCAGAATTTACTGCGAGTTGGTACACCTCTTTGGCGCGCAAGACCGCGAGGTCGGGCGTAATCGCCGCTTTCGTGTCGAGTGCTTGCGTGTCGTAGACGAAATGAGCGGTGTCCTTTACTGTGTTGTTTTGCACCAATCGGTAGCCGCCGTAGATGAGCCCCCCAACAATTAAGACAATAAGAAGTATTTTCATATTATTACTTTAGCACGTTCATCAAATTATTTTAACGCAACGAAGACTGCCCCAATAGCAATCAAGCTAATGCCAATTCCTGACTTCCAAGTAAGAGATTCACCCAAGAAGAGCGCGGCCAACACCAAGACAAACACTACGCTCAGTCGATCAAGCGCGGCAACGCCGCTTGTCGGGCCGTTTCGAAGCGCGACAAAATAAAAAAGCCACGAAAGCGCACCTGCGATACCAGATAAGACGATGTAGGTGAACGCTTTCCCATGGATGGTTGAGAGAAGCGCTGTTTTTTTCGAGGCAATTGCCACGATTATCAAAAATGTCGCCATAATAACCGATCGGACGGTTGTCGCAAGCGTTGAGTCAATATTTTTTATTCCTATTTTTCCGAAAATTGCGACAAGCGCGGCAAACACAGCAGAAAGAAGCGCATAAATAATCCAGGACATAGAATTAATTAATGAATGATGAAAGTATGTTTATTATTTTATGGAGCGATGCGGAACTTTTAAATTCGATATCAAATCCAGAGTTTCCATCTGGTGTATCCAAAAATCCTATAGAAAGAAGGTTTTGATACTCGAAACCTACCACCATATCAAGGTCGCTCGTGCTGTCGCCAAGTAGAAGGACGTTTTTTCTGTTTTGTATCTGGGGATATATTTCAGGGAAATCACGCACAAGTGTTTCGTCTTTATTCATACCATGGATTATTGGCTCTTTTACCGCTAAAGCTTTTCCATTCTCGTCCCATTCATAGTGGTTCGAAATTATATGAATATTATCATGTAGTTCGTGCTCTGCTTCGAGAAAAAAATGTACTGAGTCAACCCCGAGACCGGATGACGACATAATGACCAGAGGAATGTTGTTTCTTTTCAGTAGCGAAAAAAATTCGTGAGTGCCGTCCCGAAGCTGAGCGTGGCGGGCATGCATGGCGTTTTTTATGTCCTGTCGCGTCAATCCTGACGCAATAAGAAGTTCGAAATGTTTTGTCCACCACTCCTTCATGGCTTTCTTTCTCTCGTCGCGCCTAATGGTAGTGTCGATTTCAATCTGATGATAGTGGTCGAAAAGCGCATGAGCTTTTTCAGGATAGTCGGGCGTGAGGTATCCATGATCTCGCAAAACAGAAATCAGTGATGGAATTTTTTTACCGTCAACCTCTGGTTTTGTTAGTGTCCTGTCAAAATCCGAAAGGACGTGCAGGTGTGACACCCCGTCGCGCTTCATGAGTTCGAGCTGCTCATTCATGCTGTGTAGTATACGTCAATTCCAAGTGCGATGCGAATTTATACGCCCATGTTTGCCAGATCCCCATGTAGCACAATTGGATGCATGGCGCGAATTTCATCGGTGTACTGCATGCCAGGGATATCATTAAGCAGGAATATTTTTTTATTATTTACATAAGCAAACCCCATTTCCATTAGTGCGTTGCCCCCAATGTAGTCGTTGACCCCTTTTTTTGAATAATTCAGCATGAGAA
>Ga0066637_10001644_pt1 | contig 14595 bp, 10 predicted proteins | sample CryGeyCG2014_020_FD_62737 | JGI IMG/M metagenome (GOLD analysis project Ga0066637, IMG submission 62737) | Groundwater microbial communities from aquifer - Crystal Geyser CG08_land_8/20/14_0.20 | ecosystem: Environmental > Aquatic > Deep subsurface > Groundwater | place: USA: Utah: Grand County...
TTGTCAAAACCTATAGTTTCATGGTATAATAGGATCATATAGTTGAGAAAGACATACCCAATTAGCTTTTGTAGCTAAAAGACCCAAGTATGGGGACAGAAATGGTTTGTCTTTGTACTTGGGTCTTTTTGGTTGCCCGCGTGCAACCTATTACACTTTTGGAGGGTACGATGTTGAGCCACTTATTGGTCGGGGTGGGGTTCTACCTTGCGGGATTCGGCGCAGGGGCTGGCATCTTCGCGCTGGTGGCAATTCTACTGCTCGAGCATCAGCACGATTTGATAATCAAAGCCCAGACGGAGGTCTGCTGGGCGGAGTGGGAGCGTGATGAGCGTCCCGCACCTGAGAAGGACAAGTACTGCTTCGAGTGTGGGAACCAACGGTTGGTCGGCGACATCTACTGCCGACATTGTGGATACAAGCTGTAGAAGGCTTACATGTCAAGGGTGCGCTTTGTGGCAATTTGGGTTCTGGCGTCAATCGCCATCACTCTGCTGGCGGGTCTAGCCTTGTATGACTACGACCCCTACTTCATGACCGCGGTTGACCTGCTGACCGCGCCTCATCAGCAGTCGGGCATCATCGGCATGTGGGACGAGAGCATGTCCCGCATTCCCAAAAGCCTCGCGCTGTACGGTGCGGTGTTGGCGGAGCGGGGCGCCAAGCATCAACCCCTGTTCCAAAACCTCTACGACCCCTACAGAAGCCATTATGAGGGGATGACAAACGGCACCTGCCAAGTCGCAAGTCAAGAGCTTGGCTGGGTGTGCAAAACTTGGGCGGGCAAGGTGCTCTTTGTCGGCGAAATGCACTAAGACTAAGGAGGACTCATGGCAAAGCTCAAACCGATCAACCCCGAACTGGTGGCTCGCCCTTCAGCTTGAGGTTTGGATTGCCGAAGAACATACCATAGAACCGCACTTGGAGACGATCGCCGTCAAGTCGATCGCCATTGAGGCGGGGCATCTGATGGCTTTTGGGAGCCACGACAACCGACCCATCACCATTGACCTACTGACAATGGAGGTTTTCTGGCTGGTTCCCGATAACGAAGACTGATGTTACCCAGATAACGACAACTAGCCTAGCGCAAGTTGCCGTTGTCTGGAAACTATTGATTTTTAGCGCAAATGCTAGAAGTCAGTAGTTTTTTAAAACGAAATACCACCCAAATCGGGTGGTTTTTTGTTTCTATCGTTAGTTGTGGTTTTATAATGAAGCGGGTATATTTAGTTCTGAAAAGAGAGTTTCCAAATTGTCTATGGGAAAATCAAAGATGATATCGTGGTTAATAAACGCGTCCTTTAGTTGACCCCACTAGAGAATCTTTTCTGATTTTATCCGAATTAGATTTTCTTATGTCCCCAGTAGCCTTTGCGAAGGAGGACAGTTTAGGAATCAATGTTATTTTATCACGAACTTGTTGCGGATTTAAGAAGAAGCTTTGTAAAATACGCCTTGGCAAAGCGGTGAGCCTCATCTCTTCCCCGAATTAAAAGTTTAAGGGCGGGGTGGGTTCCAAGAAGCTTTATTTGGTCGCCATTAGATTTAATAACAATCTCATGCTTTTTAGCTAAACCGATAAATGGAATTTTTGAAATATTAGAGTAGTTAGGAATGTTGTTAAAAGCAAAAACAGTTGAGGATAGTTGTCCCAAGCCGCCGTCAACCACTACCAAATCGGGATAATCCCAATCATTGTGAGAAAATCTTCGCTTAATTACCTCCGCGATCATAGCAAAATCATCAGGACTATCTTTTGTTTTAATTTTAAATCTTTTGTACAAGTCTTTTTTGGGCGTACCCTTGATTAACACAATCATGCTTCCGGTAGCGTGCTTTCCCGAAATGTTTGAAATGTCAAAAAACTCGATTCTATTTGGAATTTTGGGAAGATTTAGAATTGTTTTTAGTTCCTTGAGTTCTTTTTGGCGGGTATCCGATTCCAGTCCGGGATTTTTAATAAACTCTACGGGGGGAGTAAATGTCTGTGACAAGTATTGTATCCTTGATAACAAATCGCGGATTTTTGCCGCGTCTTCAAACCGCTCCTCACGGCTCGCGGTTGCCATGTCACCTTCCATTTTTTTTGTAAGCGGGGTTTTACCGGATTTTAGAAGATTTCTAATCTTATAAATATTCTGGGCGTTTTTGTCAAAGTTCTCTTTAAGACACGGAGCAGGACAAAGGGAAATCTTTCCATACAGGCATGGCCGAATTAGCTTTTGGTATAGGTAAAATTTATTTTTGGAGCAATTGGCATATGGATACGCTCTTCGCAAGATCTTTAAAACCTCCCGTGGTGTATTTCCATCCGGAAAAGGCCCAAAATATTTGGAGGTCATACTCCTTTTTGTTCTTGATATTCTAATACCTTTAAAAATTTTGTTATCTCTTTTTTCTCCATAAATTTCAATTAAAGGGTATTTTTTATCGTCCTTTAGGCTAATATTATACTTTGGTTTAAACTGCCGGATTAAATCCGCTTCCAAAAGAAGCGATTCTATTTCGGAGTCCACCTTAATAAAATCCAATTTTACAGCCCTCTGTACCATTATTTTTGTCTTTGGTCCAAGTAAATTGTCACTTGCAAAATAGCTTAAAACCCGAGATTTAAGGTTAACTGCCTTTCCAACATAAAGAGGAGTTCCCTTTTTATCTTTAAAAAGGTAAACTCCAGGCAATTGCGGAATGTCTAACAAATCTTTTCTTTCCATAATTATTCTCGCCCTTCTATTCCTTTTCTTTTACGGTAATTCCTCCTATGCAGAAGAGAATTTTTTAATGGATATTAATGCCACTTACGATCTATCAGACGACAATTATACTCTTGTCTCGTTAACAAATACCGTCACGAACCTTACGCAAAATTATGTTTTGGGCGAGCAAGTTTTAGAAACCGGTTTCTCTGCAGTTTTCGATGTAACGGCATACTCCTCAAATAAATCCTTATCTGCTACGGTAAAAGCAGGTGGTAACGGAAAAATTGAACTAAAATTTGACAATCCTGTTGTTGGAAAGGGGGTAACCTACGACATTAAAGTTTCGTATAAAACAACGGAGGCGTTAATTAAAAATGGATTAACAAAAGAAATTTACATTCCGAAAGTGTTCGGTAGTACGGGTATATCCAAATACACGGTGTCTATAATATTCCCTCACAGTCTTGGAAGTCCGCAATTTATCTCCCCAAAACCCACAAGCTACAACGATGGTAAGATAAACAATACCATTCGTTTTTCGGAGTCGCAGATTTTTACAAACGGAATCACGGTTTTTTTTGGCGACTACCAAATTTATAATTTTGAGCTTTTTTATGATCTTGCAAATCAAGATGTTTTTAAAAGGGATTTTTCTATTCCTATTCCCCCAAACATCAAAGATAGACAGCTTGTTGCAATAAGCGATATTCAGCCGACACCTCGCGAAATATATAAAGACGAAGATGGGAATTACTTTGCAAAAATACAACTGGCTTCAAAAGAATCGCTTTCCGTGAGAGTATCAGGACTTGTTAAAGTTATAGCGGTGAGAGCGGATATGGCTAAAAGCGGTAAAGTGGACGCAGTGCCATCGGATATTAAAAAAACATATACGGTTGCAAGACCTCTTTGGGAAAGCAATGATCTAAAAATCAAACAAATTGGCGCCGATCTTTTTAACCCAAATCTTTCAGTGGCGCAAAACGCTGAGAAAGTTTATTTATTCGTAAAGGACACATTGGATTATAACCATGATAAAACACGGGAAACTAGACTAGGAGCTGTAAAGGCCCTACAAAATCCAACAATCTCTGTATGCATGGAGTACAGCGACCTGACAATCGCAATCTTAAGATCTATTGGAATACCGGCCAGAGAAATAGAAGGATATGCTTATTCGGAGGATATTGCAAAAAAACCCCTATCCGTTTTTTACAATGAGGAAACGGATTTTCTTCATTCGTGGGTAGAATTTTATGATCCAGTATTAGGATGGATTCCCTTTGATCCCACTTGGGGAGATACTTCGGGACTTGATTACTTTAACAATATGGACACAAATCATATAAGCTTTATAATAAAAGGCCATGACTCTGCGGGGCCACTGCCCCCGGGATCGTTTAGAAGTACTGGCAGTAACGCCAAGCAGATAAACATATCGTTTGGAAGTGTGGAAGCGTGGTACACGGCAAAAGATTTGGAATCTATGGTTACAGGAATAACGCAAAATAGATTCGAAGATATTATTTTGCGCGACCCTTTAGAAATTTTTTTAGTTCTTCTCCTGTGTGGGAGTTTTGGCTTTTTACTATTTCATCTTGTGGTCCGTAGTAAATAATATTACCCCCTTTTTCTCCCCCTTCCGGTCCAAGGTCAATAATGTAGTCTGAGCATTTTATTAAATCCAAATTATGCTCAATCACTATAACCGTATTTCCAAAAGCAACAAGTTGTTTTAAGATGCCAATTAGTTTTTCCAAATCATAAAAGTGCAACCCTGTTGTTGGTTCGTCCAAGATATAAAGCGTTCGTCCCGATTGTAATTTGGAAAGTTCCGAGGCCAGTTTTACCCGTTGCGCCTCTCCTCCAGATAGTGTTGGGGCAGGTTGACCAAGTCTTATATACCCTAAGCCAACATCAAATAAAGTTTGCAAGCGTCTTAAGATCTGCGGATGATTTCCAAAAAAATTAATGGCCTCTTCGATTGTCAAATTTAAAACCTCACTGATATTTTTGTCTTTAAAGTATATGTCTAAAACATCACGGGAGTAGCGCTTTCCTCCGCAAATTTCACAATCAACAAAAACATCAGGCATAAACTGCATTTCTATCCTAAGCTGTCCATCACCCGCGCAAGCCTCGCACCGCCCACCCTTTACATTAAATGAAAACTTTCCTTTATTGTACCCACGGATTTTAGCATCTTTTGTCATAGCAAAAAGGTCGCGGATAAAATCAAAAGCTCCGGTATAAGTTGCGGGATTAGATCGCGGGGTGCGACCAATCGGAGATTGATCTATGCTTACTACTTTATCAAGATGCTGAAGTCCTAAAATTCCATCGTTTAATCCGGGTTTATTATTATTTTTTAGCCCAAGATCGCTCCGTAATTGTCTTAAAAGCGTTTCTACAATCAAAGTGGACTTTCCGGATCCCGATACTCCGGTAACTGCGATAAACTTTCCCAAAGGAAATTCCACAGTAATATTTTTGAGGTTATGTTGATGGCAATTTAATATCTTTAGTGAGTTGTTCTTATCATTTTTTGTGGTGTCGGTCCACTTGTTTACCACTCTTACCCAGTCGTTGGATTTAGGATTGTAATTTCCCTTAACGGTCTTTTTACCGGAAAGATATTGCCCGGTTAAAGATTTGGGATCCTTAATAATTTGAATAGGCGTTCCGGAAGCCAGAACACGACCGCCATGAATTCCCGCTCCGGGTCCAAAATCAATTAACCAGTCGGAAGAAAGCATTGTTTGCGCGTCATGTTCTACAACAATAACGGTATTTCCAAGATCCCGGAGTTTGTGCAAAGTTTCTATAAGCCTTCCTTGATCTCTGGGATGAAGACCGATAGATGGTTCGTCAAGAATATATAGAACTCCAGATAACCCCGAGCCAATTTGCGAGGCCAACCTTATCCGCTGTCCTTCGCCTCTCGCCAGCGTTTCGGATCCGCGGGAAAGAGATAAATAATCTAATCCAACATGAATTAAAAATTCCAAACGGGTTTTAATTTCTTTTATTATGGGACTTGCTATTTTTTCTTCGCGTTTTGAAATTCTACTCGGAACAGTTAATGAGTTAATCCATCGAGTTGTATCATAAAGAGAAAGATTTGCCACTTGATCTACATTTAATCCGTCAATTGTTATGGATAACGACGCCTGCTTAAGTCTTGTACCGTTACATTCCGGACAAGGTTCTTTATACATGTATTTTTCTATCTCTCGTCTTATATAGTCAGATTCGGTTTCCTTATATCGTCTTTCTAAATTTGTCACTACTCCCTCAAAGTTTTTCCCGTCTTCCCTTAGTCCGTCTCCCCCATACAGTACAATGTTAAGATGTTTTTCATCAAGATCTTCAATTTTCCCGTTAAGAGAAAAGCCTGCTTTGTTTGCGACCGAGCTTAAAATATTCTTAAAGTACGAATCGTTTTCCAGCATTTTTGCCCAAGGAAAAATCCCGCCTTCTAAAATTGTAAGGTGTCTGTTTAAAATTAAATTTGGATCAATTTTTAAAAGCGCGCCAAGGCCTTGGCATTTGGGACATGCGCCGTGAGGAGAGTTAAAGGAAAAGATTCTAGGTTCAAGCTCCGGAAGCGACAAATTACAAAATGGGCAGGCAAGTTTTTCGGAAAAAAGTTTGTCATCCATTATTTTTGGAGACTCCGGAAACGCAAAAGATTTATCTTTGACCCCGGAAGCTATTAAATAACCATCCCCAAGTTGCAAACTTAAAGATATGCTTGCAATAAGTCGATGGTTAAAATCATCAGAAATATTTTTGGGGATTACCATACGGTCAATAACAGCTTCGATAGTATGTTTATTTGTTTTTATCAAAGCGATTTCCTTTGAGATTCGATAAATGACGCCGTCAATTCTGGCATAATTAATACCACGGGATTTTAAATTATCTAAAACCTTTGAATATTCGCCTTTTCTGTCTTTAACGACAGGAGCTAAAAGAAGAACTCTACCACCCAAATTAAGAATCGCGTCCGCTATTTGATCTATGCTCATTTGGCTTATTTCTCTTCCACAGATAGCGCAATGCGGGTGGCCAATTCGGGCAAAAAGTAACCTTAGGTAATCGTATATTTCTGTAATTGTTCCAACGGTTGATCTTGGATTATGAGATACCGCTTTTTGATCTATTGCGATAGCCGGAGAGAGCCCCTCAATAGAATCCACATCAGGTTTTTTTAATACACCTAAAAATTGTCTAGCGTAAGAGGATAGACTTTCCACATATCTCCTTTGTCCTTCGGCAAAAAGGGTATCCATAGCAAGAGAGGTTTTGCCGGATCCCGATACTCCTGTTAAAACAACAAATTTAAACTTGGGGATATCCAAGTTGATGTTTTTTAAATTGTGTTCCCGCGCCCCGCGGATTTTTATGTATTCCATCATAGCAAAAAGGGGTAGTACCCAATTGGGTACTACCCCATATGATCTAAATTTTAAGAGCTTTGATTCTATCACGAACCGTGGCCGCCTTTTCAAACTCCAGATTTTTTGCATATTCCACCATCAGTCTTTCCAAATTGCGAACGATCTCTTTTTGCCTTGACGGCTTTAATGTTCTAAATTCAAAATTTTCCGGTAAGATAACAACTTCGGGATCGTCAATTCGATCTTGAATTTTTACAATATTTTCGCGGTAGGGTCTTATTATTGTTTTTGGAACAATATTATTCTTTTGATTATATGCCAGTTGCACCGCTCTTCTTCGATCCACTTCCAGTATTGCTTCGCTCATTGATGTAGTCACTTGATCCGCGTACATGACGATTTCTCCCGTTACATTGCGGGCCGCTCGACCCATTGTTTGTACAAGCGAGGTCCGCGATCGTAAAAAGCCTTCCTTATCCGCGTCAAAAATTACAACAAGAGATACTTCGGGGAGGTCTAAGCCTTCGCGCAATAAATTTACACCCACCAATACATCAAACTCACCCCTCCGGAGTCTATCCAAAATATCCGTCCGTTCCAAGGTTAAAATATCGGAATGCAAATAAGAAACCTTAAATTTTGTATTGGTGGATAGATACTCGGATAATTCCTCGGCCATTTTCTTTGTCAATGTGGTAATTAAAGTCCGTTCATTTTTTTTAACTTTGTCCGCAACACGGGACATAAGATCAGAAATTTGTCCTTTTGATGGCAAAATAGTAACCCGCGGATCGATGATACCGGTAGGTCTAACGAGTTGCTCCACAATACAATTCTTTGATTTATCAATTTCCCATACAGCGGGCGTTGCAGAAGTGTAGATAGTTTTGGGCATTCTTTTTTCAAATTCATTAAATTGCAAAGGTCTGTTATCCAAGCACGAAGGAAGCCTAAATCCATAATCCACCAATGTCTGCTTTCTTGAGCGGTCACCGTTAAACATCCCACCTATTTGCGGAATTGTCATGTGCGACTCGTCTATTACAAGCAAAAATTCATCTTTAAAAAAATCAAACAAAGTAAAGGGCGGAGATCCGGATTTTCTTCCATCAAAATACCTTGAATAGTTTTCTATCCCATTACAATATCCAATCTCCCGTATCATTTCGATATCATTTAAGGTTTTTTGCTTAAGCCGGTAGGCTTCTAAAGGTTTTTTTTGCGATTTAAGATTTTTAAGTTGACTTGCAAGATCTGATTCAATTTGCAAAAGCGCTTCGTCTCTTTTGGACTCTTCCGTTAAATAATGTTTTGCCGGAAATACAACATATGATGCAAGGTCTTCTGCTTTTTCTCCTGTGACCGAATTAAATTTATAAATTCCGTAAATTTTTTCAATTTTAAATTCAAACCTTACGGGGGCGTTTTCATAGGCCGGCCATACATCAATATTTTCTCCAACAACTCTAATTTGTCCGCGGGTAAACTCAAAAGAGGATCGCTCGTAATAAATATCAGTAAGCTTTTTGATGAGTTCGTCCTGTGTAATAGTACCCTTGTCAACTCGTAGAGATTGTTTTAAATATTCGTCGGGGGAGCCAAGGTTGTAGATACAAGAAACCGAAGATACCACAATTACATCGCGTCTTGACATAAGACTGGCCGTAGCCCGCAATCGCAATTTATCTATTTCTTTATTAATATCCGCCTCCTTTTCGATATAAGTATCGGTTTGCGGTATATATGATTCCGGTTGGTAGTAATCGTAATAGGAAACAAAATATTCAACGGCATTTTCGGGGAAAAATTCCTTAAATTCCTGATACAGTTGCGCGGCCAATGTTTTATTATGGGAAATAACCAACGACGGCAGATTAAGTTTTTCAATAATATTAGCTACCGTAAAAGTTTTACCGCTACCGGTTACCCCCAAAAGAACTTGATGATTCTTTCCAGATAAAAAATTGGATAATAACGATTTAATTGCTTGGGGCTGGTCGCCGGCAGGCAAATAGGAAGAAACAAGTTTAAAGCTCATTACCCATTTTCCAACTAACTAAATTATCAAATCTTTCGTATGGATAATAGAGATTTTCAAAATTAGAGGAAACGATTTTATCGCTTAAGTAGTAATAGAGTCCCGGATGATAAAGATAAATAGCTGGCGACTCTTCGTTTACGGCGGATTGGAAAATATTGTAATCCCCTTGTCTTGTTTCGAATGCAGTCTCCTCTCTGCCTTTTTCCAACGCTTTATCTACCCGTAAATTGCTTAAAGACGAAAGGTTAAGTCCGGGAGGATCTTTTTGAGTAGAGTGCCAAAAAACATACCGGTCGGGATCTCTTCCTACCTCTTCTCCTAATATAAAAATATCATAATCGCGGGGTAACGAAATTGCCTCCTGAACACCAGTCGAAGACAATTTAGACACTTCAATATTAAAACCCACCGATTCGAATGATTTAAAGATATAACTGATCATCCCATTCATTTCCGCAAGATCCGGAACGATGGCTTTGATCTTTAGGGGAGTTTTTAAAGGAGTGGCGTTGGGATTAAAAACAGCCTCTGTTAAATCCTTTTTGGTATAAAGGCTTCCAGAGATCACACCCTCTGTTTTTATGTTAGGGTTTTTAATAAATTGTTTTTGCATTTTTTCCAAGTTAACACTTTCCACCGCAAGCTTTCTATTATCTTTATTGGAAAAAACCTCTCGGGCGGTGTTAAAGTGCAAAACAAAATATCTACCAAGCAAAGAGATTTCTTTTTTGGATAAACCAACCCATGAAAAATTTGACGGCGATAAAAATCCATCAATCTCTCCAAGCTTATACGCTATGAACAAGTCACTCTCTTTAGAATAAAACTTAAAAACAATTTTATTTATTTTATAATTAGTATTGGTTGTAAAGAGAGTTAGCTCTTTAATTCCCTCGCTTGTTCTTTTAATTTTAACAAGATAAAAATCCCCCGACCGAGTATCGGAATTTATATAGTTGACAATAGGAAAAGTTAATACCGATAGGAAGGGCGAATATTTGTTTGGTAAGGAAAATCTTACAGAAAAATCGCCAATTTTGTCCGTACCGATATCCCTTAAATGTTGATATTGAGATGCCGTATAAATAACATCATCGGCAGTTATTGCTCTTCCATCGTGCCAATAGTTATCTGGAGAAAGGGTTACGGTGTAGGTTAGGCCGTCGTCGGAAATTTCGTATGACTTTGCAAGGTCGCCTGTTAATTTATTTTCACTATCATATTTAAACAGCGAGCGGTTTAAAAGATGGGCCACTGTTTTTTCGGCGTCGGATTGGGCTTTTACAGGATCCAACGAATAAATAAACCCTTGCACGCCTTCAATATAAGAATTGGTGGCAAAAATAGACTCTAAAAAAAGTAAAATGGAATATAGAAAACCAATTACCGGTGTCATATTTTACCTTACAAAAATTGTTCCTATGGATATAAATATAAATAGGGTGGCAAAAAATATGGTGAGAATAAAGATGTAGCGGTCAAAACCCCGTTTGGACGCAAAGTAGTTGGCATAGCTTCCACCAGACCCGGACAGTCCCGCACCCCCGCCCTGCAAAATTACTAACATAATAATCATAACGGCCGTTAATATTTGAAAGAGGGTTAAGAGGGAATTTAAGTTCATATTAAATATCAAAAATCCAGCTAATAACGGAGTATACCGAGCTTATAAGGAAAGATACTAAAACGATAGTCCAAAAATAACTAAAATCCCAAGCAGGAATAGTAAATCCTTGATATTCAAGACCCACAAATGAAAACGGAGAAATTATAAATCCCGGAACTATATACAAGGTTAAATATAAAATAAAGACATTGGAAAGCCACGATAACATCCCAAGGGAAAGGATATTTACGGGGAGCATTACAAGCTTTACAAGAGGTCTTGCAAAGATATTGGCGATGGCCAAAACCCCAGCGGTAAAAAGAATTGTTTTGGCTCCTTCCAAATATAAAACGGAGGAAACGATCTGCGGAAGAAAATACAAGATCGCAATATTAACGGTAAATAGCCTTAAGATTTTCTTTATCACGAAGTCTATTATACCACCTTGGTATGTCCAAGTATGATGAGCAAGTTAAATTTTGTAACCAAAGAAATGATTAGAAAAGATATCAACTATTAGTGGTGGTAAAAATTAGTTTCATACATACAGTATTTTAGCATGGCTTTATGTCAAAGCTCTGCTAAGCGTTCTTAAAACTTGCTATAATCCTAAAATGGAGGAAATAGAAGTTAAGTTTTTAACTATAAATCAACAAGAAATAGAAAACAAGCTAGTTAAAATAGGAGCAACTAAGGTTTTTGATAGAATATTTAAGAGAAAAGTATTTGATTATCCTGATTTAAAACTAGATAACATTGGAGCATATGTAAGATTAAGAGACGAGGGTGAGACTATAACACTGGCTTATAAAAGGAGAATTGGTATGGCAAAGGATGGTTTAAATGATAAGGGTCTAGAAGAGATTGAAATAATCGTATCTGATTTCGATAACGCATCCGTGATTCTTGAAAAGATTGGTTTAAAAGAAAAACTTAACGAGGAGCAAAGAAGAATAAGATATTCTTTGGGGACAAGGGACTGGATGCAATATGGGAAGAAGTTAGTAATTGGGTATCCGATCCCAAAAAGTTTTTCAGAAATTACTCACTTGATTATTTTGTATCCATGTTTATTCGTAAAGGGGTAGTATGAACCTAGTTATGAGCATTGCAAAAAAATATTTTGATTTAATGCTAGAAGGCAAAAAGAAGTATGAGTTTAGAAGAAAATTTGTAAACACCCCCTGCAATGCTTTTATTTATGTACCCTATCCTGTATGTGAAATTCAAGGCTACATCGAATTTGATAATCCAATAGTTGATACTCCCAAGAGAATTAATAAAATTGCACTATCACAGTGTATTATAGAAGATTCCGACATTTTAGAATACATGAGTGGGATTGAACAAGGATACGCCATTCCTATCAAAACAGTTAAGAGGCTTAGAAAACCTATTCCTCTTAATTATTTGCATAATAATTACGCATTTACGGCCCCCCAAAATTACATTTTAGCCGATAAAAAATCAGAGTTGTTAAGCTATTTATTTAATAATTTATTGTAATTTTTAGCTAACCAAACTGTCAATTTAGAAAAAGCCGTCTTACGGTACTCCTGTTTTTTAAGTATCTCCAAAGCGTAAGTATCTAAATTGCATATTGGTTTAGTAAACCCTTTTGGGATGTAAATTTTTGCTATAGTGGACCAGTCGTTATTACTTGTAAACAAAGACGCTTTATTAGCAATAAGACCGTGTTCCTTTTCACCTAATATTAACAGGAACATCCTGTAAATGCTCTTTTAGAGTTTTCATTTTTCCCTTGTTTGTTGTTACGAAATAAATATTATTCACCAATTTATTATTAATTCGTTGAGTGTAAAATTGAATATTACTGCTTAAATTTCCTTCCACGAAGTTCTAACTTGCAAAAGTTCCATTGGGGGTTTTAATACTAAAGGGGATGGGTTGTAAATAACAACGATTGTGGGCTTTTTGTTGTTTTCTCCTGTAACTTTTGCCAAATCCCTTTTAAAGTAAACGCCGTTTGTGGCATATAAACCCCCTGTGACCACCAGCCTTTTTTCGTTAGACGAGTTGGACGAAGAATTTACCGTGATGGATCCTGTCGCCACTATTGTTGCCTCAATTTGATCTACCGATGGATCAATTTTCACATTCCCCTGTACTACAATAATAACCGGGCTTTCAAACGGAGTTCTGCCCGAAGCCGTTATGTTTCCCGTAATAGTCAAATCCGAATTTGCAATTAATACAGCGGTTCCTGAAGATTTGGAAAAGTTGATTGTAGAGATACTCCCTGAGGTTATCTTGTATATAGTGTTACTATAAGAGGAACCCGAGGGCAAGTTAGTTGTATCTTTGCTATTATAGATGTCGGACAACACGGATGTAAACTTTCCGGGGATTGCCGTTTGTCCCGCTCCGCTTTTAATGGAATAACCAATCCCAGAGTTACCGGACGAAAAAATATCATTGGTAGTTAGTCCCGAAATACTTCCCGCGCTAACAAATCCCGCTTTTTGACTTCCAACATTTCCGGGAGGGGCGTATCCCGCCGTTGACGACATATAATAATAGCTACCTGATGGATAGGACTCCATAGAGATGGACGCGCCCGCGTTTGTATCTCCTCCATAAGCTTGAATCCATTTTGAATTAACCACATCGGTCAAAACAAAGTTGACATTGTTTATACTTCCCCCGGTAGCGGGGATCGTGATAGCGCGAGAATTTCCTCCACAGGTGATCTTAGAAACCATACCAACAGGCGGAGTTACAGTAACGAGATAATCATTTGGGTTTAACAAGGAAAATTGGTAATCTCCATTAGAGTTTGAGCTGGTGTTTAATGATCCCGGACTTGCGGATACGCTAACATTAGAACGCCTTGTTGCTCCGGCCGTAGCACAGCTCCACGGATCGCTTTGATAATAGGTAATTCCGGAAATAACCCCTAGGGGGTTAATTATTAAAGTTGCCGAGGCAATATGCAGTATATCCCCAACAACCGAAATTGTATAAGTAGATGCTGCCACTCCTGTTGTGGTTGTAACATTAATAGTTCTCGCCGTTCCAGATGGTAATGGGACGAAGGCAGTCGAAATATCAAAAGAACAGGTGCTATTTGCCGGGCATCCCGAAATTATTGGAGTAATTGCAGAAGACCAATTATTAAAAGCGGTAAAGGTAGCTGTATATGATGTATTTCCTCCCTGAAGAATTGTCCTTGTGGTCGGCGAAATAACTATAGAATAGGTTGGGGCAGGAACAACGATTGGGAAGGCATAACATGTCCCAGTCAAACCTCCCGTATCTCTTACGGTTAAAGTTAGAGTTGGTGACGAGACGACAGCTGGAGCAGTCCAATTTGTAGGATTGGTTATCGAACTTGAATAACTTCCGGCGCTTGATACCCATGCATAACCTGCAATGGTCAAATTTCCATCAGGATCGGATGCGGTTGCTTGCGCTGTATTTACAGAATTCACAAAGACATTTCCCACAGGACTTGTAATAGTACAGGTTGGTGCTCTGTTGGATTGTGTAATTTCCAGAGATGCTGTTGCCGATCTTGTAATATTTGCCGTGTTACCACTTACCTTGATAGTGTAGGTTCCAGTATCAGTAGAAGCTCCTACAGAAACATTAATTGTTTTAGTCGTCCCGGAAGCCGATGGAACAAAGGCCCACTGATCTCCACTCTTAAAAGAGCAGATTGCTCCTACAGGACATGCTGTGATAGAAGGATCTGTGGGCTCACTCCAACCATTAAATGCTGTAAAAGTGGCAGTGTATGTTGTGGATGATCCTTGAACCACGGAGCGAGAAGCTGGGGAAATAGAAACGGAAAAATCGGACCGGGGAATAACAGGAATACTT
>Ga0066637_10001647_pt1 | contig 14586 bp, 13 predicted proteins | sample CryGeyCG2014_020_FD_62737 | JGI IMG/M metagenome (GOLD analysis project Ga0066637, IMG submission 62737) | Groundwater microbial communities from aquifer - Crystal Geyser CG08_land_8/20/14_0.20 | ecosystem: Environmental > Aquatic > Deep subsurface > Groundwater | place: USA: Utah: Grand County...
TATACTTCTGGTATATTTGACATACACAGATCTTCCGTCCTCCTGCTTAAAAATTTTGATCTGAAGAGAAAAAAGATTAGATTAATTGGAGTTTCAGTAAGTGACTTGAAATCAACTTTCATGCTGGAAAACTTACTATCTCCCAATGAGTCGGAAGACGAAAATCTGGCTGAAGCCATCGACAGAATATCAGATAAATTCGGTGAAGATAAGCTTACTATAGCAATATTAGCAAACAAATGTGAAATACTGGATTAATTCATTTAAAAACTTTATGCCTGATTATAAGTTTTTTCTATCATTTATGGATTTTTATTTTAAAATATATTATGGTTATTGTAGATAACAATAGATTGAATAGGGGTATTAAATGAATAAAGATATAAAAATAGTTTCTAAAAATTTTGAATTTCTAGTTGAGTTAAATGATTCAAAGACCTCTCAAGAAATATTAAAAAAACTGCCAATAGTTTCTCGTGCAAACAGATGGGGTGACGAAATATATTTTCAAATACCGGTGTATTCTGAGCTTGAAAATGGCATAGAAATCCTGGATATAGGTTCTGTAGCTTACTGGCCTCCCGGAAATGCCTTCTGTATATTCTTCGGAAAAACTCCTGCCAGTACTGGAGACAAACCACAGGCAGCAAGTCCAGTCACAGTTATTGGAAAAATAATAGATAATAAAAGTCTTCCTGATCTTAAAAAAATTTCAGATGGAGATATAATAGAACTCAGAATTGTAAAATGATATATTATTGGCCCATAAAACATTTTTTAATTTTATTATTATCTTAAGATAATCAAATTCTGCGCAGTAATGGGTATTATGTGAAATTGTATATAACTTATTCCTCTTCCAAAATTTTTATAAATTCTCCAACTAATTTTGGATCAAACTGCTTACTGCTTGATGAAATTCCAGTTCCCCGGGATTTTTCTCTAAAACATTTGAAAGCACGTCTTGGGTGTAACCCATATTATATCTCCTTCCAATTTATACATAATAACAATGGTTTATTAAAATTTTTTAGTGATATTAAATCTAATAACTACTCATCTGGTTTTTTATATGCTTCTACTTTTTAAAAAAAATTAGTAATTTTTATAATTTTTTAAATACATAAAATCCTGGAGGCGGCACCCGGATTCGAACCGGGGATAAAGGTTTTGCAGACCTCCGCCTTACCACTTGGCTATGCCGCCTTACATGCAACAGGAAGATATTATAGAATAATTTTATTTAAAAGTTAAGTAAGCCTTTATGTATTCTTTTATATTTAAATTTAAAATTTTAAAGATTAAATGTCAGGATTAATCTTCCTGAAATATTCCATCTATCTTCTGACCGCAATTTGAACAAGAATCATGTTTTACTTTATTATTTGAAACTGAAAACCCGAATCTCTTGATCAATATGCTATTACAATTAGGGCAATAGGTGTTTTCATATGTGTTTCCTGGAATATTTCCTCCGTAAACATATTTTAATCCTGCACTTTTTCCTATATCAATGGCAATTTTTATTTGTTCCACGCTTGTGGGAGGTATATCAGACTTATACTGTGGATAATAAGCACTTATATGCCATGGTATGCCCTTATCAATCGCAGCTAAAAATTTTGCTATTTCCTGTAATTCACCTTTGGAGTTATTAATTCCCGGTATTATTAGAGTTGTAACCTCAACCCATATACCAAGCTTTTTCATTAAAATAATATTATTTAGAACAGGCTTTAACCTCCCCCCCATTTTACGTTTATAGGTTTCTTCTGAAAAACTCTTTAAATCTACATTTGCTGCATCAAGGTAAGGTTCTATCATTATTATACATTCTTTAGTCATAAAACCATTAGTCACAAAAACATTTTTTAATCCTTTTCCACTCGCCAATTTTGCAGTGTCATAAGCATACTCAAAAAAAATAGTCGGTTCAGTATAAGTATATGATATACTTTTATCTCCATTAGCAAGAGCATGACTTACAAGTTCTTCAGGAGAAACATCTCTTCCCTCTATTATGTCAAAATCTGATGGTGCCTGCGAAATATTAAAATTCTGACAAAAAAAGCACTTAAAGTTACATCCGACTGTTGCTATCGATAAGGAATTTGTACCCGGTAAAAAATGGAACAAAGGTTTTTTTTCAATTGGATCAGAGTTTTCTGCAATTAATCTCCGATATACAAGAGAATATAGTATCCCATCAATATTCTTCCTGACAAAGCATTTTCCTTTATCCTGATTTTTTATAATGCATCTGTGATTACAAAGATTACATATTACTTTTTTATCATCAAGTTTTTTATATAGATATGCTTCTTTCATCTTCGATTCAGTCCGTCCTTTCAATAATCTAACTTCATAATTTCAACCATATTTGTTAAATTTCCTGGTGTCGGAAGGGGGACTTGGTCTTTCGTCTCACTCCGTTCGCTGCAGAGCCGCAGACTCCCTCGCCTTCGACTCAGTCCGTCTTTTCAAGTCCCTGAAAACATGCACTTATGGCATGCTTTCAATAATCTAACTTCATAATTTCAACCATATTTGTTAAATTTCCTGGTGTCGGAAGGGGGACTTGAACCCCCATGAACAATACTGTTCACAAGGCCCTCAACCTTGCGCGTCTACCAGTTCCGCCATTCCGACCTATTGCAAATTTAATTAAATTTAAATTTGAAGATATTACAATAACTTTTTGGCTTTTTCAATTCTAAAAATAATATTTGTCATTGTCAATAAACCATTTGATTGTTAAAGAACAGCTATTAAACCTTTGGAATTTTACTCTTCTTTTTGTTTTAAGCAGATAGCTAGATGTTCCAGCATGTTACCTGGCTCCACCCATAAGTTGAGATCTTCATTTTCCTTCAGATCTCTCATTAAATCTAAATCCGTCGGGATACTAAGTAAATCTATTTCCCCGTCTTTAAGCATACTGATAAGGTTATTAATATCCGTATCAAATAAAATTTTAATGTAATCTATTTCTGGTGCCTCCCCGAAATAAAATTCATTTTTTTTCAGTAATAAATATTCTCTATCTACATACTCTTCTATTTTATAAGGGCCACTGGCTACAATATCTTCTGTAGAAAAATTGTTTATGTCCTTTTCTTCTAATGATCCCTTCTGAAAAATAATACCGAAAAGTTTCTTCCAGTCCTTAAAATTTTCTTTAAAAACAATATTGAATTCTTTTTCATTTATTATTTCAATTCCTTCAACTTTAGAGTAATCTTCATTAATATTTACAATACTATCGTTCTCCAATATAGTATCGTATGTATACTTTACATCCTCAGAAGTTATGGAACTCCCATCTTCCCAGAATATCTTATCTTTAAGTATAACCTTGACTTCCAAACTTGATATGCTTGTTACACTGTGCTCAAGAGAATCATAATGCTCTTCTACTAATATTGGTTCGTATTCTCCTTCTTCATTAATCTCCCATAAGCCTTCCCATACAAGATTGTTTATATAATTTAAATCGAATGGATTTGAAAGTATATAATTTTCACCTTCATATCCTACAACTATCTCATTTATTTTTTCTTCACCTGTTTGCTCTTTATTGGGTAGAATCCAATTTTCAATATTGAAAAAAACTTTATTATTTTTAATACTGATATCTATGTTTTTTATTTTTTTGTTATTGTAAGCAATAGAAACTAACCTACTGTATAGTGGTAGTACCACTGCATCCGAGGCTAGAGTATCCTGAAATTCCTTAAATAACTCTTTCTTTTTCCCGGTATCACTTTCCTTTGCGGCTCTCATTAGAATTTCATCAATATCTGGATTGTTATACCAATAAAAATTTTCACAAATTTTATTTTCATCTGTTTTGTAAATAGGTATCTTATCTGAACTGAAATTAAAATTTAAACTGCTCCCATCAAAATTTTTAATTGCCCAGACACCAAGTTCATAATTACCTTTCATGACACAATCTTGATACCATTCCTTAGAAGGCTCATTTAAAATCCATATCTTTATTCCAATTTTATCTAAATCTTCTTTGATCATTTTGTCTATTGTTTTCCTCGAGATTCTATCATCAGAGCCTATAATAATATACAGTGGATTATCAACATATCCTGCCTTACTTAAAAACTCTTTTGCCTTATTTAAATCATAATTATATTCTGACCATGATGAGTTATAATAATATGAATCTTTCGTAAATAAACTATTAAGTACCTCGCCATATTCACCAAGTAATTCATTAACAATTCTTTTTCTATCAATTGCATAGAATATAGCCTTTCTGACATTAATGTCATTTAAAGGATTTTTATTTTTTTGCTTTTCTTTTAATTCAAGGAAAAATTCTTTACTACCAATATCCAATTCATTAGCAACATTTTTTCCATTACCGGTTTCTTCTTCACCGTCTAATGTAGTAAATAGTCCCAAATCATTATACTCACATGAATACATATAAATACTTATAAATATCAGAATCAGTAAAACAGTTAGTATTATTTTTTTATTTGATTTATTCACTTTTCCGCTCATAAAAGTTTATTATTATAATTAATCTTTTTTAGTAAACCAAATTTTTATTAAAAATTCTAGCTTTTTTATCCTAAATATGTTTTCCGGCAAAAAAACATGCAGCAAGATGCTCATTTTCGTTTTTTGAATAATTTTTTAATTCAGGTTCTTTCCTGCTGCAAATATCCTGAGCATTGGGGCATCTTGGATGGAAGCTACAGCCCTTAGGAGGGTCGATAGGGCTGGGAACGTCCCCTTCCAGAACAATTCTCCTCCTTTTCCTCTCCATTTCAGGATCAGGAATAGGAATTGCAGATAATAGCCCCATTGTATAGGGATGAAGTGGTTTTTTATACAAATCTTCACTATTTGCAACTTCGAACAGCTTTCCGAGATACATTACACCTATTCTATCACTTACATGCTTTACTACAGAAAGATCATGGGCAATAAAAAGATAAGTAAGATTAAATTCTTTCTGCAGATCCGTCAGTAAATTTAGAATCTGTGCCTGAACAGATACATCAAGGGCAGATACGGGTTCGTCGCATAGCAGTAACTTTGGAGTTAAAACCAGAGCTCTTGCCACCCCAATTCTTTGCCTCTGGCCACCACTAAATTCATGAGGATATCTATTTATATGTTCTGGATTAAGACCAACTATACTTAAAAATTCTTTCACTTTTTTCATTCTATTTTTTTTACTGTCGATTTTATGTATCTCCATTGGTTCACTTATAATATCCCCTATAGTCATTCTAGGTGAAAGTGAAGCATATGGATCCTGAAAAATTACCTGGATTTCTCTTCTTATTTTAAACATTTCCCTGCTCGTAAGTTTGAATATATTTACTTTATTATATATTGCTTCCCCACCCGTCTGGGGTACAAGCCTTAATATCACTCTTGCAACAGTTGTTTTACCGCAGCCTGTTTCACCTACAAGTCCAAAGGTTTCGCCTCTCCTAATAAAAAAACTTATATCATCTACCGCTTTTACAGAACCTGCAAATCTTTGAGACAAAAATCCACTTCTTAATTTAAAGTATTTTTTTAAATTTTTAACTTCTAATAAAATATTATTTTCCATATTTAATTACCAAATCTTTCAAGTATTCCATCCATGAATTCTTTTGCCCTGTAACATGAGACATGATGGTCTTTCTCTATTTCAACAAGAGGTGGGTATTCTTTTTTGCACTGATCTATAGCATATTTACATCTTATCCTGAATATGCAACCCTTTGGCAAATCTATTAAACTTGGCGGCAATCCCTCAATTGGTTTTAACAACTTTTTCTTTTCCTCATCCAGCCTTGTTATGGATTTCATCAAGCCGATTGTATATGGATGCATCGGCTTATAATATATATTATCAACATCTGAAAACTCGACAGGCTTACCCGCATACATTACCATTACCCTATTTGCATATTTTGCCACTACACCAAGGTCATGTGTTATTATTATTATCGAGGAATTTGTTTTATGTTTAAGCTCATCCATTAATTCCAATATTTGAGCCTGAATTGTTACATCAAGTGCAGTTGTTGGTTCATCAGCTATAAGAACACTGGGGCTATTTGCAATTGCCATGGCAATCATCACTCTTTGTCTCATACCCCCGCTGAACTCATGAGGGTAGCTCGCAAACCTTCTTTTAGGTTCCGGTATCCCAACCATTTCCAGAAGTTTCAAACTTTCCCTTCTGGTTTCTTCTTTACTCAATTTTCTATGCACTACTAAAGATTCCATAACCTGGTTGCCAACTGTATATACAGGATTTAAAGAAGTCATTGGATCCTGAAAAATCATTGAAATTCTATTGCCTCTGAAATTTTGAAGCTCTTTTTGCCCAAGTTTTAATAAATCCTTTCCGTCAAAGATTATTTTACCTTCAACTATTTTTCCCATCGGCTGTGGAATTAATCTCAGAATTGAAAGAGCAGTTACGCTCTTACCGCAGCCGGTTTCGCCTACAATACCGAGGGTTTCCCCCTTTTTAAGGTCAAAACTGACCCCATCAACTGCCTTAACCACCCCGTCATCTGTATAAAAATATGTCCTTAAATCTTTAACTTCTAAGATTTTATTGTTTTCTGTTTCTGCCATTTTAAAAAAATTTAATTAAATAGAAATCTATAATTTTTATATTAACTATCTCCTTTAAAAACTACCTTAACTTCGGGTCAAATGCGTCTCTCAACCCATCACCAAGCAGTACAAATCCTAAAACTGTTATTAAAATAGCTAACCCTGGAAAAAACATCATCCATGGGGCTATATCAATATAAGCCAGAGATTCCGCAAGCATTTTACCCCATGCAGGTGTCGGAGGTTGAACCCCTATTCCAAGGAAGCTTAATGCTGCCTCTACTATTATTGCGGTCCCAACATTCATTGTTGCATAAACAATTATTGGGGCAAATGAATTAGGAAAAATATGTCTCATTATTATTCTGCTACTACCCGCACCCATTGCTCTTGCTGCTTCAATGTATTCCTTATTTTTAATTGTTAAAATGGAGCTCCTAAAAATTCTTGCAATTGAAGCCCACCCTAAAATCCCAATTGCTATAAATATATTTACTATTCCGGGACCTAAAATCGTCATTATTGCTATTGCCCCCAAAATATATGGGAATGCAAAGAAAATATCTGCTACTCGCATAATTAATGCATCAGAAATACCACCAAAATAGCCTGAGAGAGCACCAAAGAAAAGACCTATAATTACTGATATACCTACCGCTATAACTCCAACTTCTATGGAAATCCTGCTTCCATAAATAACTCTGCTGAAGATATCCCTGCCCAGCAAATCTGTTCCAAAAAGATGATTCATACTGGGACCAAGTGATGAATCTTCCTTTATTCTTAAAATGGGGTTATAAGGCGAGATTAAAGGAGCAAATATAGCTATTAAAATTAGTAGTATCACTATAGAAAGCCCGAGCATAGCAAGTTTATTTTTCTTTAACCTCTTCCATGCATCTTTATAAAGTGATGTCCTTGAATATTTTTTTCCAGTCTCAATTTCTTCCAATACTTCTAATTCTTTTATACTTGCCATTTAAACCTGTATTTCCTTTTTTTCATATCTGATTCTGGGATCTAAAAATGCATATATAATATCTACGATTAAATTCATAACTACAAAAATCATAACCAGTATTATTGTTCCGCCTATTACCACGGGTGCATCCCTCTGAAGAATTGCCAAATAAATTGTCCTTCCAACACCGGGCCAGCTAAATACGGTCTCGGTAAGAATAGCGCCGCCCATTAAAGCACCTAAATCCATTCCTATTAAAGTCACTACCGGTATTAAAGCATTTTTTAATGCATGTTTACCTATCACCATATTAGTTGATAATCCTTTTGCATAAGCAGTTGTAATATAATCATTGGATAAGACCTCAAGCATGGTACTTCGAGTCATTCTTGCCACAAAGGCAGTGGAAACCGAAGCCAGAGTTATTGCAGGTAAAATATAATACTTGATACTTCCATCTCCCATTCCCGACATAGGAAGCCATCCAAGCTTTAAACCAAACGCAATCTGCATCATCATGCCGAGCCAGTATACGGGTATACAGACAGCAATTGTTGTTGAGACCGTGACCAGTACATCCCAGAAACTATATTTTTTTACTGCAGATACAATTCCTGCAAATATACCAATAATAATCTCAATTATAATAGCTGCCAATGCTAATTTTATTGAATTGGGATAATGATCCGCAAGTATACTGTTGACCGAGCGCCTGTATCTATAAGAAATTCCCAGATCACCTTTGGCTAATTGTTTAATATATCTCCAGTACTGAACATAAACAGGCTTATCAATACCCATTTTTTCCCTTAAGTTTTGAAGCGCTTCAGGTGTAGCGCCTTTTTGAAGGATTAATTTTGCAGGGTCCTCAGGGATAATATACATCAAAGTAAAAAGGATTAATGTAACCCCGATAATAACCGGGATAATCTGTAAAATTCTTCTTAATATAAAATATAGCATTTTTTCAATATTTTTTAAAAATTTTTAAATATAAATTTCTTCCTAATATTATGCAGCCTACATCTTTCTTGGATGTAGGCTGCATTCTTTTTTAATTTGATCTTCAAACTGTATATTTAATATACTATATCTTTTATTCTTTCTCCAACCATACTTTGTTAATTTGATCTTCAAACTGTATATTTAATATACTATATCTTTTATTCTTTCTCCAACCATACTTTGTTTAAATCATAGTTTTCCATATTATCCAACACAAATCCTTTAACATATGGTTGAATTATCCTTCTTGTTCCATACCAGTATATATTTGCAAAAGCACAGTCATCAAGAATCATTTTTTCAGCTTCTCTGTATTTTGCAATCCTTTCATCATTATCCAGAGTGCTTCTTGCTTCAAGAAGCAGCTGGTCTACCGCCGGATTATTATACTGGCCATAATTATCACTGGATCCTGAATAGAATAGCGGGAATAAGAAATTATCCATTGTAGGATAGTCTGCTACCCAACCCAGTCTGTAAAATACTATTTCACCTTTCTGTGCTTTTTCAAGCATTGTTCCCCACTCATAACCGGTTACATTTACGTTTATTCCAATTGCCTTAAGATCAGACTGGATTGCTTCGGCTATTTGTTCATGACCGGCACCTGTATTAAATCCAAATTCTAATGTAGGCAGGCCCTCTCCATCTGGATGTCCGGCTTCAATTAGTTTTGCTTTCGCTTTATCAACATCATATACAAAATCTGAAGCATTCTCCTGAAATCCTGGAATTCCCGGCGGAACAAATCCTGTAGCAGGTGTAGGTACACCTTCACTTATAACATCGCAGATATTCTGTCTGTCTATTGCGTAGCTTATAGCCTCACGCAGCGCAACATTATCCTTAAATGGTTCGGCATTTAAATTGAATCCATAGTAATATATAGCCCAGAATGGCTTGATTATTACACAGTCTTTATATACTGGATCTTCTCTTGTAGTAGTAATTTTTCCAACAGGGATCGCGGTATACTCAAGATTACCGGCTTTAAACTCTAAAAATGCTGTATCTTCATCAGCTATTATAACATATTTAACACTATCAAGTTTTGCTTTCTCACCCCAGTAATCATCGTTTCTAACAAGTTCTATATACTGATCATGTTCCCATTTAACGAATTTAAATGGACCGGTTCCGTTAATATGCTCGGTATATTCATCTCCCCACTTTTCAATGTCTTCTTTTGCTACAGGATAAAATACGTCATGACCTAAAGTAGTTAAAAAGTCTGCATAGGGCTCTTTTAATGTTACCTGAAGTGTATAATCATCAAGAGCCTTTACTCCTTCCAGAACAGTAGCCGTTCCAGCCTGGCATTCTTCATAACCCTTGATTGGCAGCAAATGATAAGCAAGATAGGATGCGGTATCCTTATTGACTACCCTTGACCACGAATAAACAAAATCTTCGGCTTTTAATTCTCTGCCACTGTGAAACTTAACACCTTTTCTTAAATGAAAGGTGTAAACAAGACCATCATCGCTTATTTCCCAACTTTCTGCTAATGCAGGTATTGGTTCATAGGTATCCGGGTCCCACTTTATAAGACCATCCCAGCACTGTCTTATTACCTGGATTCCCTCACTTTCATAAGCATTTGGAGGATCCAGAGATACTGGCTCAACGATATGTAACCTCATAACCTCGCTAACAGCTGCTTTTCCCTTACATCCTGCGAACATAGCTCCTATAAATACAACAACTATGAGTACCGCAATTATTACCATTGACTTTTTATAATTCTTCACCAAAGCCTCCTTTTTCATCCTATATTTACATTACAAAACTTTTTATATAAAGCCCTCCTTTCATTTTGAATAATCCTGCAATTTCTATTAATTTATAAAAAAATAAATAGCATTATGATTGTAACAAGAAAAACCAAGCTCAGTATAATTGTAATCCTATCAAGATTTTTTTCAACAATTCCTGTACCGTCAAAAGTTTCTACCATGCCAGAGAATAAACCAGAGATGCCTCCTCCTCTCCCGGCATGTAATAAGATTAATAATATTAGCCCCACACTGGCAATAGTATGAATCGCAAACAAAATATTCAGAAAAACAGAACCCATCTTATTATTTCCTCCTACATTTTAATAAACTTCAAATAGGCTTCTGGCCTATATTTTACCAAAAAACTTATAATCAATACATAAAAAATACATTTTATTGCAAAAGCTATTACAAAACCTCTTCTATGATATAAAAACTTAATTCCGTAAAAGAGATTTACCCGTCATCTCCTCCGGCTTTTCTATTTTTAAAAGATCCAATATTGTAGGCGCAATATCGCTTAATTTAAAATTGTTATTTTTGTTTTTCAATTTTATTTTTGAATTACATATCAAAAAAGGCACAGGTGACGTAGAGTGGGCAGTTATAACTCTATTATCAACAGGATCTATCATTTCTTCCGCATTGCCGTGATCCGCTGTTATCAATGCCAGTCCGCCATTTGTAATTAATTCTTCAACCACTCTTCCCACACATTTGTCCACTGCTTCAACAGCTTTTATAGCGGCATCAATATTCCCTGTATGTCCCACCATATCAGGATTTGCGTAGTTTAATATTATTACATCATATTTTTTTAATTTAATTTTACTTACAACAGCATCGGTGACTTCAAAGGCACTCATTTCCGGTTTCAAGTCGTAGGTCGCAACTTTGGGAGAAGAAATCAATATTCTATCCTCCCTCTTAAATGGCTTTTCAATACCACCGTTAAAGAAGAAAGTGACATGAGCATACTTCTCGGTTTCAGCAATTCTTAATTGTTTTAGGTTACTATTTGATATAACCTCTCCTAAAGTATTTTTGATTTTTTGCGGAAGAAATGCTACTGGAGCATTAAACGTTTTGTCATATTGAGTCATACATACAAAGTAGACTTTCGGTGGCTTCTGGCCTCTATCAAATCCTTTAAATCTATCACTTATGAATGCTCTGGTAAGCTGCCTTGCCCTATCAGGTCTGAAATTAAAGAATATTACAGAATCCCCTGATTTAATCTTTGCCTTTTCTTCATCTCTGCTTCTAACTATAGATGGGACAACAAATTCATCATCTATATTATTACAGTAAGATCTTTCAACAATATCGGCGGCTGTTTTAAATTTTTCCCCAATTCTGTATACCAGAGTATCATAGCTTTTTTTAACCCGGTCCCATCTATTATCCCTGTCCATGCTATAATATCTCCCACTAACCGATGAAATCTCACCAATTCCTTTTTTCTTTAAATAATAATCTATTTCCTTCAGATATGGTATTGCACTTCTGGGAGGAACATCTCTTCCATCAAGAAAGGCGTGTATGAATAAATCTTTTACTTTATAGTCATTTGCCAGGTCAATTAAAGCTTTAAGGTGATTGATGTGACTGTGTACACCACCGTCCGATACCAGTCCCATTAGATGAAGGCTGCTTTTATTTTTTTTTACATTTTTGATAGCCTTAATCAATACTTTATTCTTAAAGAAATCACCATTTTCGATTTCTTTATTTATTCTGGTGAATTCCTGATATACAACTCTGCCCGCTCCAATATTTAAATGACCTACCTCCGAATTGCCCATCTGGCCTTCCGGAAGCCCTACTGCTTCCCCTGATACATCCAGTCTGGTATTGGGATAAATTTTATTATAATTATCCATATGGGGAGTTCTAGCAAGTCTAATAGCATTGCCTTCAATATGCTCGGATAGGCCCCAGCCATCCAGTATTATTAAACAAATTGGTTTTATTGTTTCGGTTTTATATTTCACTGCTATCCTAATAATTAATTATGGCTATAAAATCATCAACTTCCAGACTTGCACCACCAACCAAAGCTCCATCAATATCCGACATATTCATAAGATCCGAAATACTGGAGGGTTTAATGCTTCCACCATATTGAATTCTTATAATTTCGGAAATCTTTTTACTAAAAATTTCTCCTATTTTTCTTCTTACAACCAGGCATACATCATTGGCATCTTTGGACGTTGCAGTTTTTCCGGTACCAATAGCCCATATCGGTTCATATGCTACAGTCAAATCAATTATACTTTCTTCATTAATACCGTTCAGACATTCTTCGATTTGACTTAGAACAAATTCTTCAGCCTTGCCACTTTCCCTTACTTTTAACGACTCGCCAACACACATAATGGGTTTTAAACCGGCGTTAAAAGCAGCCTTTACTTTTTTATTAACAATATTATTGGTTTCTCCAAAATACTGCCTTCTTTCACTATGACCAACTATTACATATTCAACACCCAATGCTTTTAGCATTTCCGGTGAAATCTCCCCTGTAAAAGCACCGCTGGACTCGTAATACATATTCTGTGCGCCAAGTTTAATATCAATATTATCACTGTCAATTATGGTTTTTACGCTCTTTAATGATGTTGCAGGTGGACAGACCGCTACTTCACAATTATTTTTATTACTATATTTATATTCAAGGTCTTGTATAAAGCTTATAGCCTGTAAGTGGGTCATATTCATTTTCCAGTTCCCGGCTATAAAAGGTCTTCTCATTTCTTTAATTCCTTTCAAGATGATTTACATTATTTCCAATTACTTAATTAAAAGAGATACTACACCCGGTAATTCTTTACCCTCCAGTAGTTCCATAGCAGCTCCGCCGCCACTCGAAACATGTGAAAATTTTGAGGATAGATTATATTTTTTTAATGCTGCCAGTGTATCTCCGCCACCTGCGACAGTAACTGCCTGGCTTTCAGCAATAGCATTTGCAATGCTTTTGGTTCCATTTGTAAAATTAGTCCATTCAAAAACACCTACCGGACCATTCCAGAAAATAGTCCTGGCTCTGGAAATTTCTTTTTTAAATAATTCTATACTTTTATCTCCAATATCCATACCCATCCAATCTACCGGCATTGATTGTACAGATACTAGTTTTTTTTCTGCATCACCATCAAATTCTTTTGCAACAACAATATCTACAGGAAGTATTAAATTAACATTATTCTTTTTAGCCAGAGTAAACATTTCCTTCGCGAAGTCAATCTGGGTATCCTCGCAAATCGATTTACCTATTTCATATCCCTGTGCTTTTAAGAAAGTATAGGTCATTCCACCACCTAATATCAGGCTATCTACCTTACCCAGCAAATTTCTTATGACCTTTATTTTATCAGAGACCTTACTTCCACCAAGAATAGTCAGAAAAGGCCTTTGCGGTGATTCCAGAAGAGATGTTAAAACCTCAATTTCTTTCTTCATTAAAAATCCCGCTACTGCAGGAAGATATTTTGTCACTCCGGCAACAGATGCATGTGCTCTGTGTGCAGCTCCAAAAGCATCATCAACATAGATATCTGCTAGGGATGCAAGTGACTTTGAGAATTCAATGTCATTAGCTTTTTCTCTAGGGTCAAATCTAAGATTTTCAAGCATTACAATTTCACCATAATCCATTTCATTATCTATATATTCTTTGATCTCCTGGGAAAATATACGGTCAAATTTCTTAACTTCTTTACCTGTTAATTGACTGAGTTTTTTTGCTGCAGGATCAAGCCTAAACCTATTTTCAATTTCTCCTTTTGGTCTTCCCAGATGAGACATTAAAATAATCTTGGCGTTATTTTCAATCAGATAATTTATAGTCGGTAATGATAGTTTTATTCTGGTGTCATCGATTATATTCAGTTCATTATCCAGGGGAACATTATAATCCACCCTGACCAGTACTTTTTTGTTCCTGACATTAATATCTTCTATTGTTTTTTTATTAAACATTTTTATCACCAGGGCTTCATTTCATAAATAACCGAGGTTACTGTACCACGGTTATTTATTATTTAAATTTTTTTTATTATTTATTTCATTATATAATTTATTAAATCATATAATCTACTTGAATATGCCCACTCATTATCATACCAGGATAAAACTTTGACCAGATTTTCCTGTTTTAAAGTACTGAGAGAATCAAAAACCGTAGAATAAGCATCACCTATAACATCTGCTGATACAATCGGATCCTCGCAGTATTTT
>Ga0066637_10001652_pt1 | contig 14577 bp, 17 predicted proteins | sample CryGeyCG2014_020_FD_62737 | JGI IMG/M metagenome (GOLD analysis project Ga0066637, IMG submission 62737) | Groundwater microbial communities from aquifer - Crystal Geyser CG08_land_8/20/14_0.20 | ecosystem: Environmental > Aquatic > Deep subsurface > Groundwater | place: USA: Utah: Grand County...
TTCATCGGGAAGAAATAAACCGTAGGCGGTAACAACGAGTAAATCCGCCGCCAAATTTATGACAACATTCTTTGATTCTTCCTCCCGCAAACTTTTGGGAGTGTAAACAAAAAGGCCTAATTTTTCCGCCATTAATTTAACCGGTGAGGGAGTGACTTCACCGCGGTCGCGGGGTTTATCTGGCCTAGTAAATACCGCCACAATTTCAATATCTTTACAATTTTCTTTAATCTTTTTAAGGATTTCCGCCGAAAACTCTGGTGTTCCGAAGTAGATTATTTTTAGCATAAGGTAGGAGAATCAAACGAAAACAATATCGAAAATAACATAAAGAACAAAATTAAAACGTCAAAAAAAGTATGGTGATCACTAGTACTTTTTATACTTATTAAATTATCCTTGACAATAATTGTTTAAATTAAAGTTTAGGACAACCTATCGATCGATAGGTAGTTGTGAACAATTACAAAATTATTTCCTTCCAATTTTCCCCCTCAATTTCAAACAATTTCCCCCCTTGCTCGAGTACTTTATCAATAAATAAAACCCCTTCTAGGTGGTCAAACTCATGTTGAAAGCAGATTGAGGCCATTCCTTCGAGGGTTTCTTTGATTTCTTTGCCTCTTTTATCAAAATAAGTTACCTCCACTTTATAAGGTCTTTCAAGCTCGCCATAAACGTCGGGTACGCTTAAACATCCTTCTAAAATACATTTATCTTTCCCAAGAGTGAAAAAGTTTGTCTCTTTTGATTTTTTAATGATTTTTGGGTTAATCGCTTCTCGGTAAACCTTATCTTTTTGCATAACAAATATTCCTAAGGACTTGCCAATTTGGGGGGCGGCTAGCCCTTGCCCTTCGGGATCTTTTTGAGTTTTCACGGTTTCCAGAAGATCTTCCAAACTTTCTTTTGCTTCCTTTGAGAGCGGAAAAACAACCTCTTTTGAAGGCGTTCTTAGAATTTTGTTGTTTCCCGTCAGAATTTTTCTAATCATATACACCTATTTTACCATTTTTGCCGAATTTTCCCAGTTGTTTAAAAGCCTTCTTGATGGTAAATTCACTTTTAATGCTAGATCCAATTTATTCGCTATTTTCAAAAGACATCGCACTTGATTTGGGGACTGCCAATTGTGTGATTCATGTCAAGGGAAAGGGAATTTTGATCCGCGAGCCCTCTGTTGTGGCGTTAAATAAAAAAACGGGGGAGATTTTGGCAATTGGAATCGAGGCAAAAAAAATGCTTGGAAAGACTCCGGCGACTATATCTGCTATCCGACCGCTTAGGGAGGGGGTAATTTCCGATTTTGAATCAACTTCCCAAATGATTTCTTATTTCATTAAAAAAGTTCACCCGGTTAATCCGGGATTTTCTTTCCTTGTTCATCCGCGGATCGTCGTTGGCGTCCCATCAAGTATTACCGAAGTGGAACAGCGGGCGGTAGTTGAAGCTTGTGAGAAGGCGGGAGCGCGCAAAGTTTTTTTATTAGAAGAGCCGATGGCGGCAGCGGTGGGATCCGGCTTGCCGGTTGACGAGCCTGCCGGCTCAATGATAGTGGATGTTGGCGGAGGGACCACAGAAATCGCCGTGATTTCTTTAGGCGGGGTAGTCGTCGGAAAGTCGATAAAATTGGCGGGCGATAAGATGGATTTAGAAATTGTAAATTACGCCAAAGAAAAATATGGCTTGTTACTCGGGGAAAGAATGGCGGAGGAGGCCAAAGTTCTTATAGGAAGCGCCGCTTCTTTTAAAGATGATGATAAAGTGGTGACGGAGATGCGCGGGCGGGATATCAAAAGCGGATTACCGAGATCTGTAAAGGTAGCGGCGCCTGAAATTCGGGAAGCACTTTCCCTCTCAATTATTTTGATTGTGGAATCGATTAAAGACACAATTGAGGAAACTCCGCCGGAGCTGGTGGCTGATATCACTCGAAAAGGAATTGTTCTGGCCGGTGGGGGATCGCTTCTTCGTGGAATTGATAAATTGGTGGAAGCAGAGACGGGCGTGCCGGTTCGGGTATCCGATAATCCAATGGACGCAGTTACTCGTGGTTGCGCCAAAGCGCTTGACGATGAAAAACTTTTAGATCGCATTCGACTTCATTAAAAATGTCAGCCAGAAAAACATATCTACAACCTCTGCTGGTTTTTGGGTTAAGTCTATTTTTATTACTAATCTCGGGAACATTTTTCGGGAAATTTATCCGCTTGGGAATTTCTTCTTTTTACTTGCCTCTAACTTCAATTTTTAATCAGGTGGGTAGGGGACTCTCGAACGAAATTATTTTTTGGAAAAATTTAAAAAAGCTGTCGAATGAGAATACAGAACTTGGGAAATTGCTTGCGGAGAGAAACTCTCAAATTGCTGCTCTAAAAGAAGTCAGAGAGGAAAACGAATTCCTAAAAGATCAGTTGGGATTTTCTTTCTCAACCAAAAATAGTAAAACTTTGGTCGCAGATGTGGTTGGTTTTTCGGGCGATGGTGGGAGTTGGTTTACCATAAATCGGGGGTTGGATGATGGTGTGTCCGTAAATGATGTTGTCATCACCGAGGGCTTTCTTATAGGTAAAGTGACGGTCGTTAACAATCAATATTCACGAGTGACATCAATTTTAAGCCCGGAAATTACCGTCAATGTTCTTGATCAGGATTCTCAAACCCAAACATCCGGGGTAGTCACTGGAAGGTTTAATACCTCCCTCTTGATGGAGAAAATTTTACCTGAAGAGATAATCAATATTGGGGACACGATTATTACTTCCGGGACTGACGGTTTTTTCCCTCGAGGTTTAATTGTCGGCAAAGTGGATGCGGTGTTTGATAGCTCTTCAGGAACCTTAAAGAGCGCGGAAATTGGGGCGCAATTTGATTTTAGAAAGCTTGAGCAAGTATTAATTATCAAAGCAAGATGAAGCAATTACTAATCGCCCTTTTAATTTCAATAATCATTGTTTTATTCCAGGTGGGATTTTTCCCCCAAATTCTATTTTTTGGGGTCACCCCAAACCTGATTTTGGTGGCCGCTTTCTGCTTAATTTATTTTGGAGGAATCAGAACCGGATTTTGGCTGGCCTTTTTTGGGGGGATATTTTTGGATGTTGAAACAAGCGGGAGACTGGGCTTTTCCAGTTTGCTTCTTGTTGGATTGACTTTTGTAATTTCTCTAATTGCCGATTTTTTGGGACGAAATCCTTTTATTTTTACTTTGGCGGTGTTTTTGCTGACTTTGGTTTTTCGATTAATTTCTTCTCCAGATCTGCCTTTTTCAATTTGTTTAAAAGAAGCGGTTCTCTCGACCGCATTTCTATTAGTTTTATATTATCCATTTAAACTTCTGCGTTCCTTTTTCTCTCAGAAATCATACATTCAGTTGAAGATGAAATATTAACCAGGGACGGACCCTGGTGGAAGGGCGTACTTGCAGTGTACATTTTTATCCGCGATCGCGGGTATTTTTGTACACATTCTTTTTGTGCGTACATTTTGTGACGAAAAAATGTCCGATCGTGCCAATTTAGACACGTTTGTACACGTTAAAGCGTCAAAAAATGTATGGTGATCACTAGTACTTTTTTGACGTATATATTTTTAAATTTGGTAGCTGCGACACTGTGTGTTGCCAATTCTCTTTATCCTGATTTATTTGATTAAATTCAATCCAATTGGCGGGGCACAGCCAGCCTCGACAGACGAGAGTCTAGGCGGGCCCCGCAGCTACGTAATATAAGGACGCAATGTTCGGAAAGTAGTACGATCGTGCCACCTTCCGAGCATATTTGAGAACAAAAAAATCGAAAGAAAAGTTTTGAGGCTTTCCTTTCGGTTTGACTTAACGATCCGATCATTCGGTGAAACGTCCCCGCGATGTTATTTGGCCTTGGAGTTGCTCGATGTTCTCCTCCGCTTGGGCTAGGCGTTCCGTCAGCCCCTCGATCTTTTCGTTCTGTTTCTCCTCCCGATCACGGTACTTCATCCAAAAATACTCTATGATCTCAAGAAGCATATCGATAGCTTGAAATGTAGCCCCATTGGGATCATCTCCTGTAGTCGTAGTTAACTTTCGGGCAAAGGCCTTCCTGTCATATGGATTGAGAGGACCTTCGATGAGGTTGTTGAGGTACTCTCGAGCGAGCTTTCCCAAGTGGCCATATTGCGTATCTAGATATCCGCCTACTCGTAACATTTCGTTCCCCTTTTCTTACTAGTCTATTTTTGTTGTAATATCAGTAACACTACCATTTTTTCTTCCAAAAATCAACATATAAGGCTATGGAAAATGAAATCAGGTTTGAAAATTTGTATACCGCCAAGCCACTTATTAATGGTCATGAGGATAGTTCTCCTCAAATAAGACCTTGGCGGGAAATTGCCCTTAAATTTTTTCTCTTTTTTGTCTTCCTTTTTCTTTCCGCTTTTTTATTTAAACTCCAGGTTCTTGAGGGAGCCAAAAATTTGGCATTAAGCAAAGGCAATCGGATTAGAATTTCGCCCCTTTATCCAGAGCGAGGAACCATTTTTGACGTAAATGGAATATCTCTTGCCCGCAATAAGCCATCATTTCGAGTAAATATTGATGTTTCGGAAAAAGAAGTCCCTCCGGCGACTTTATCCGCCCTTTCCCAAAATCTTAAAATCTCAAAGGCCAAGATTGAGGAGCAGGTGGCGCTTTCATTGACCCATAAGGAAGCGGTCGTAAGTTTGGCAATGGTCGATCGGGAAATGGCAATTAAACTTGAGCAGTTAAAATTAGAAAATGTTTTTTTGGAAACAGAGCCTGTTAGGGCCTACGGTAGCCCAGTCGAGCTTGCCCATATTATTGGTTATATCGGCGAGGTTGCAGAATCTGATTTAAGCAAAGATTATTTACTTAAGGACAAAATAGGTCGGTCTGGGGTAGAAAAAAGCGCTGAGGAATATTTGCAAGGCACCAAGGGGCAAAAAATATCGGAGGTCGACTCAAGTGGGAAAACATTAGGAAGGGTTTATGAGCAATCCGCGATCGCGGGTAAAGATGTTTATCTCTCGATCGATTCGGAATTGCAAAAAAAAGCTTATGAACTTCTAGAAGCAGCGGTTGAGGCGAAAAAAGCGGATGGGGGAGCGGTAGTCGCGCAGGATCCAGCAACCGGTAAAATTTTGGCCCTTGTAAGTTACCCCAGTTTTGATCCGAGCGCTTTTATAGAAGGAAATTCGACAGCGATAAATAATATTTTTAACGATGAAAGTAAGCCTCTTTTTAACCGGGCGATTAGCGGGGCGTTTCCTCCTGGGTCAGCTTTTAAAATCATAATGGCCTCCGCTGTTTCGGAGGAGGAAGTAGTCGAGCCGACTTGGAAACTTGATGATAAGGGCGGGATTAGCGTTGGTTCTTTTACATATATGGATTGGCAGGCGGGTGGGCATGGATTAGTTGATCTTCGGCGAGCGCTCCAGGTTTCTTGCGATACCTATTTTTACACGGTTGGTGGAGGTTATGGGGGCGTAACGGGATTGGGGCTTTCGCGTATTAGAAAATGGTCAGATTATTTTGGGTTTGGAGAAACTCTTGGGATTGATCTACCTGGTGAGGTTTCGGGGCTAGTTCCCTCGGAAGAGTGGAAAGAAGAAAATGTGGGTGAGCCTTGGTATATCGGAAATACTTATCATTTATCAATTGGTCAGGGGTACCTCTTGGCAACTCCGTTACAAGTTAATGGAATGACGGCGGTGATTGCCAGTGGTGGGGTTCTTTGGAAACCTCAAGTTCTGGAGAAAGTGGTCGATCGGGATGGGGAGACGGTTAAGGAATTTTTGCCAACCAAAATTAGGGAGGGGTTTTTGTCCAAAACTACTATTCAGACTGTCCGCGAAGGGTTAAGAATGGCGGTTGAGCCAGGGGGAACGGGATATCCAATGCAGGAACTTAAAGTTAAAACAGCCGGGAAAACCGGAACGAGCGAGTTTGGCCCCAGTGGCAAAACTCATGCTTGGTTTACGGTTTATGCCCCTTATTCAGAAAAATATGACGAAATGCCAAAGATAGTTTTGACGGTATTCTTAGAGAATGGGGGAGAGGGGAGTGATGATGCGGCTCCGGTGGCGAGGGATATTCTAAAATACTACTTCAAAGAGTGATATTGCATACTCTAACGTTTTGTTAATATATTTAGGATGCTAGATCAAAAATCAAAAATCAAAGATCAAAGACAGAACAAAAACCCAAAAACAGAAACAAGATATCGGGCGTTCTACCTTTCAATTAACATTATTAAATTTCTTGATAACCTCAGTTACAAACAATCTACAAAAATAATTTCCGATCAGCTGATTCGAAGTGTTACTTCAGTTGGAGCAAACATTGTCGAGGCAAAATCCTCCTCATCAAAAAGGGAATTTCTCAATTACTTTCAGATATCGTTAAAGTCTTCCAACGAGGCAAAATATTGGTTAGCTATGCTTCAGGAGCTACTTCCTGATAGGAAAGATGAAATTGACATCTTTTTGCAAGAGCTTAACGAGATATCAAAAATAGTAGGGACTAGCATTTTAACTATGAAAGGAAAACGGTCTCTTTGATTTTTAATCTAGTTTTTGATCTTTGATCTTTGCTTTTTGCTCTCTAGTTAAATATATGGAAAACATTAACTACTTACTGAGATTTAATCAGCTCTTTGACTACATAGGTCCGACCCGTCTTAAAAGACTTATTTCTGTTTATGGAAATTTAGAAAAAGCATGGGAAAATTTGGATGAAACCGGTCTTAGGAAAGTGGGGGTGGAGGAGGGGAGTATTAATAAAATCAAAGATCAAAGAGCAAAGATCAAAGATATAAATAAGGCGGAAATACAATCACGCGGGATTACCCCCATTGATATTGAACACAAAATGTACCCAAAAAGATTAAAAGATATTTATGATCCTCCTTATTTACTTTTTGTCCGAGGGGAAATTCTTCCCGAAGATGAAATTGCGATCGGGGTGGTCGGCAGTCGAAAAATGACCCGGTATGGGGAAGATGTTTGCAAAGAATTCGTCTCAGAATTAGCTTCCTCCGGGGTAACAATTGTTTCCGGACTTGCTCTTGGGATTGATGCTTGCGCCCACGAAGCCGCGCTCAGCGCGGGCGGAAGGACGATTGCTGTCCTTGCTTCCGGAGTTGACAAAATTACCCCAACCGCAAACCAGCAATTGGCGGATACTATTATTAATTCTGGTCGTGGGGCGGTGATATCAGAATTTCCTCTTGGCAAAGACCCAGAACCCTATTATTTTCCCATCAGGAACAGGATTATTAGTGGAATTTGCCAAGGGGTTTTGGTGATCGAAGCGGCCGAGAAAAGTGGCGCTCTTATTACTGCTTCTTGCGCGGCTGATCAAGGACGGGAAGTCTATACCGTGCCCGGTTCCATTTTTTCCCCAATGAGTTTTGGAACTAATCAACTTGCCAAGAAGGGGGCAAAGGTGGTAATCTCCGCTTCTGAAATTCTTGAGGAGCTAGATATTTCTCTAAAGATTCAAAATATTGAGGCGCGTAAAACCCTACCAGAAACGGAATCAGAAAAAAGAATTGTAGAAGTACTAGATTCGGGCGAAAAGCATATGGATGAGATTGCGAAAGCCCTAAATATCAGCTCATCGGTGGTTTCTTCCGACTTGACATTAATGGAGATAAAAGGAATAGTTAAGAACATTGGCGCGGGGGTTTATAGGAATGCTTAAAGAAAGCACACAGGAATAACGGGAATTGACGGGATCGAGCGGGAAAGATTTTCCGTGCCCTTGAATATGAATTTAGTAATTGTAGAATCACCCACAAAAGCAAAAATGCTCGATAAGTTCCTGGGGAAGGGCTATAAAGTGCTTTCTTCCAAAGGTCATGTTAGGGATCTTCCAAAAAGCAAAATTAGTATTGATATTGAGCACGACTTTACTCCGGTTTACGAGGAAATGGAAAAAGCCAAAGAAACGATAGCAATTCTTCGTAAGCAAGCGAAAGAGGCGGATTCACTTTTTCTCGCGACCGACCCGGATCGGGAAGGGGAGGCGATTGCTTGGCATCTTGTCCAAATCCTTGATTTGGACAAAGCGAAAAGTGTAAAGCGTAAAGCGAAAAACTACAAGAGGGTTTCATTTCACGAAATCACCAAAGAGGCAGTGGAGGAGGCGTTTAAAAATCCAAGAGAAGTAGATTTGCTTTTGGTTGACGCCCAACAAGCAAGAAGGATTCTCGATCGCTTGGTTGGGTACAAATTGTCCCCATTACTCTGGAAAAAGATCCGCCGCGGACTTTCTGCCGGTCGAGTTCAGTCCGTCACTGTCCGCTTTATTGTAGAGAGGGAAAGAGAAATAGAGAAGTTTGGTAAAGAAATTTATTTTGCTTTTAAAGCTACTTTTTCTCCTAAAAAAGGTGATAATTTTGATTCGTATTTAGAAAAAGTTGATGATAAGAATCTTGAGATCAAAAATACAATTCAACTTTTCTCGGATAAATATCAATATACTTCCGGATTTATCAAAACTGCCGATGAGGCAAACGCTCTCCTTTCTGATTTAACTGGCGCAAAGTACGTTGTTTCTCTAGTTAAGAAGGATGAACAAAAAAGGTACCCGTATCCGCCTTTTACCACGTCTTCACTGCAACAGGAGGCTAGCCTGCGCCTCTCTCTTTCTCCCAAGAACGCGATGCGGCTGGCCCAAAAACTTTATGAAAATGGATTTATCACTTATATGCGAACGGATTCGATCAACCTTGCTCCTCAAGCGGTTGATAAAATGCGTAATTTTATTGTCAATAAGTTTGGTAAATCATACCTTCCCGATCAGGGGATTTTTTATAAAACAAAATCTAAAAACGCTCAGGAGGCTCATGAAGCGATCCGCCCAACCGATTTTTCTGCTCTTGAAGATCAGGTAAGCCGAATTAAAAATGATTTGGGTCCTGGTGAGGGACGTCTTTTTGATCTAATTTTTAGACGGGCGGTTTCTTCCCAAATGCTTCCGGCAATTTATAATCGCACGGACGTAGAGATTAACGCGACCGGTAAAAGCGGAAAGAACTATTTATTTAAAGCCTCGGGAAGGAAATTAAAATTTGATGGTTTTTTAAAAATCTATCGCCCGAATGGGGACACGGAAGTGGAATTGCCAGAGCTTTCAGAGGGGGAACAACTTAATTGCGTTAGCTTAATTTCTGAAGAAAAACAAACCACCCCACCGCCAAGGTACAACGAAGCAAGTTTGATCAAAGAGCTTGAGAAAAATGGTATCGGGCGACCATCAACCTATGCTCCGATTTTGACGACCATTCAGGATCGTTTTTACGCGGAGAAGAAAGAGGGGCGACTTTATCCAACTGCGGTTGGAATTGCGGTTAATGATTTTTTGGTAGGCAAATTTGAAGAAGTAGTGGGCATTCCTTTTACGGCGGCGATGGAATCAGACTTGGACGATATCGCGAGCGGTGAAAAAAAATGGGTGCCGGTTTTACGGGAATTTTATAAGCCTTTTGAAAAAGATTTAGTCAAGGCGGAAAAATCTGATCGGGTGCCGGTGGCGGTAGAAAAAACGGGGGAAAAATGCCCGAAATGCGGAGCGGATTTGATTATAAGAACGGGAAGATTTGGGCGATTTATTTCTTGCTCGGCCTTCCCGGACTGTGACTACAAGGCATCTATTAAAGAGACGATTGGAATGAAGTGCCCAGATTGTAAAACGGGAGATATTGTTATCAAGCGAACTAAACGCCGCCGCGCTTTTTATGGCTGCTCGCGGTATCCAGATTGTAAATGGGCTTCTTGGAAGAAGCCGAAATCTGACGAAGCAGAAAAGCCAGAAGATCAGGCTTCCGCAGGGACGGACCCTGCTGAAGGTTGATGGTTGGTAATCCGCCAGAGGCGGATTGGTGAATTCTAGGTTCGCGAATGCTTACCAAGAATTCATCAAAATAAAAAGCCAATTAGGGGATGCCTAATCGGCTTTTGGAAACGAACGTTAGTTTTTGAGGATCAGTGCTCGTAGATAACGTCCGGACGAGACTAGCTCCTCTTTTGCCATCACCAGTGTGCTGACAAGAATCGTGATTACCGAGATCAACGGATTCTTGATCACGGATGGAACGCAGGCGGCGCACATTAGGAGCAGGATGCCCGCGAAGACCCAGACTTCGTCAGGACGCCTATCATCAAAATGATCGCGGCCCTCCATCAAGGTCATTGAGCATTGAAAGCCTGCGGAAGCGAGCAGAAAGGTGGTGGCTAGATTCGTATTGGTACTTAGCTCTGGTACGCAGGCAAGCCACATTCCTACATTAAAAAAGGCGATCGAGACGGCCGTCATCACTAAAGCCAGCTCTCTGTAGCTTTTCGCCCCCGCTAGGGTCTTAAAAGCTTTGTAGTTATACAAACCTACAGCGATAAGACCAAACAAATAAGCAAGCATTTTTCTCCTCTCATTTTGAGAATTTGATTGTCGCAATTATAACCCTATAACTACAGTTTGTCAATGTTTTGGACAAGGTTTTTATTTGGCTTGTGACTTATATCTTGATTTAGTTAATAAACGTGATAATATTTTGTGACAAACAGGTATGACGATCGGCAGTAACATTTGTCACGAATTTATGTTAATATTTTGTTAGTTTAATTAGTTTATTTGAAACTAGTGTTTTTAAATCCATACAGAAAGGAGTTCGGCGGTTATGAAGAAACTACTAAGAACAAGTGACAGAATCTTGATCTACGCCTCGTTTCTGGGAGATTTTGCTTACGACTCAATCAAAAATTCCTCTAAATCAAGAAATCTTCATAGACCAGCATTTCTTTTGGGTTCATCTGACGACGGGGCAATTACCAGAACAACTTACCGACTTTTGAAAGCAAACTCGCTTGAAAAGATAGTTAAAAACGGAAAACCATACCTTCGAATTACTCCCGCCGGCTGGGACAATTTTTGCAGGGATTTTCCTTTGTTTGAATTTCAGGATAAACCTTGGAATGGTTATTGGTCTGTGGTCAATTATGATATTCCAGAAAAAGAAAGAGGGGTTCGTAATTCACTAAGAGAAAAGCTTGTTTCGCTGGGTTTTGGGCAGTGGAAAAAGAGCGTATATATTAGTCCGCATGATTTTGGTGGAGATATTAGAGATTGGGTGAGTGAGCGGGAACTTGATTCTTATGTTTCAGTTTCTGAAGCCAGGGAGCTGTCTTTTGATGAAAAAAAGTTAGTGTGGGATGTGTTTAATCTTTCAAAAATCTCCGAAAACTACGATGAACTTTTAAAAAAGTATAAAGAAGGAAAGATTCCGGTTGGTAAGATCCTTCAAGAATATTTTAATCTTCTGTTAATGGATCCACTTTTGCCTAAAGAATTGTTACCAAATGATTGGCTTGGTTTTAAGGTAAAAAAGGCGCTATTAGGCAGTGGAAAGATAAAATAGTTGTTAATAAACTGTGACAAATAGGTATGACGATCGGCAGTATGTTTTGTCACAAATATTTTCCTTTTTATTAAATATATACATATGCCTATATATATTGGTGTTAATATGGATTATTGGATTATAGAAGGTGTGTAGGGTGGCGGAGTTTTTGATCCCAAAAAAGATAGCCGAGTAGGGGATGCCCTAATCTCGGCTTGCTGATTCGTTTTACACTCTACCAGATAATGGTAAGACTATCCCCGTTATTGGTATCTCCAAGGATTTCATTTGGTGGCTCTTTAGAACTTATGAGAGCATTCTTTATTTTTTCAAGGATTACTCTACGCCAGAAAGAATCTTCAGTTTCTACTCGAATTTTGACATGGGTGTGGAAGTTCCAGTAACCCACGTCAACGACTAGGGTTAGTGGGATTGAGGCCTTTCCCTTAGTTAGGATAACCCAGGCTTGAGCGGAATAGGTTCTTTTGGGGGTATCTATTGCGACGCTATTCGCTCCCACAAGGATTTCAAGAGACTCGCCGAGTAGTAAGGCCTCAAAAAGCATATGCAGGGATGTTGCCTTCAGTATAGTAGCAGAGAGCTCTGATCTATTCGGAATAGCCACTTTCTCCTCCTCTTATTGGTGTCTATTTGTTGTCTGAATTATAAACCTATAACTACCATTTGTCAACCTATCAGGGACGGACCCTGACGAGGGCCGTTAATCCAGTTTTCTTGCTTTTTCCCTCTCGTATAGTATGATTGCCCAAAATATTCTTTAGAGGAGAAGAGATGAGAAGAGATTTGATCATGGAAGCAGAAGCGATTTTGGTGAAGATCGTTTCTCTCGTTGAGGACGCGGCTGGTGGTATATCGATTAATGAGCTTTCCAAAGCGCTTGGGGTTTCATACCTAGTGACAATGGGCGCCCTAAATCTTCTTTTTGCCAAAAGGGTGCTCACGGTCGATTCTTTTCAGATTGTACGGTTGGTTGGCGCTTACTACAGTGATTACCATGGCTGTGATGTCCTGGTCCGCTTTTGCCCGCACTGCAAAAGCTTCACCACTCAAGCGATCAACGAAGCAGGAGGTTGGAGTTGTCTTTGTTGCCAAAAGCTAACAACCAAAATGGAGGTGGGCGATGTCAGTTGATGTGGTAAGTGATGGACTTTATCCTGGTAAGCTATTTGTGGTTGAGGGAATTGATGGATCGGGAAAGACTGAGTATTTGAGTCTTCTTTACCGGTGGTGTAAGCAATGTAATGTTCCCGTTAAGGCAGTTAGTTTCCCAAGATATGAAACCCCAACGGGTGAAAGAGTTAAAGCTTACCTCGCCGGGGAAATGGGAAACCCAAACCCTTGGAAGCGAGCCTGGCTTTTTGCGGTTGATCGACTAGCGGCGAAGGATTACTTGCTTACCTTGCGGAAGATGGGATACTTGGTAGCAATCAATCGCTACGATATCTCAAACTATGCCTTCCAAGGAGCCAGATTTCCTAGCCCAGCCGCAAGGAAACTATTTATCCTCGCGGTGAGAACGCTTGAAAGGGGGATTTTTAGAATCCCAAAGCCAGATCTTGTGATCTTTCTTGATATGCCGGCGGATCTGGCGTTCGAACTTAAAAAGGAGCAGAGAACGCAGGAAGGCGGGACTCCCGATATTCACGAAAGGGATTTTCTTTACCAGCAACAGGTAGCCGCGGTTTATCATGAATTATATGCCAAATCTCAATTTGATTGGCTTATGATTCCCTGTGTTCATAATGATGGGTTGCTTGGTCCGGCTGAGATCTTTGCTTCTGCTAAAGATTACGCAAGATTTAGTCTTCCTGTCCTTGAACTGGGAGTACTGAATCTACTTTCGGAAGCAGGTGACACCGGTTTAAGTATGAGGGATCTTAAGAGTTTGTTTCCTGAGGAGGAGCGATCACGAATTGAACTGGTTCTTCTACGGCTTGAGTGGCAAAAGAGAGTGTCTTCCGATCGGCGGAGGCAGAGATATTACTTGAGAGGAGGAGGTGGAAGATGATGCACCTTACGTTCGAGAACGCGAGTAAATGGTTTCCTGATGTCTTGATGTTTGCGGTGACTTATGATCCGGAAACAGAAATTGAAAAGGCTTATCGGAACTGCTGGCAATCGGAGCCGAGAGGTGATAGAGGGAAGTTTATTATCGCTTGTATAAAGCGTGGTCATCTCTCATGTCTTGAGTTTGCTTGCGCCACGATTCAGGTGGTTGCTTCGAGAGCAGCGACGCATCAGATTGTGCGGCATAGAATTGCGAGCTATGCGCAGGAGAGCCAGCGTTATGTTGAGCAAGGGAACACAACTTATTTGGTGGTGCCACCGGAGATATACGAAAATGATGTGGCGCTGGAAATATTCGTCGAGGCGATGAATTTTGCTTGGCGAGCGTATGCTGGGCTTTTGGAGAATGGAATAAAAAAGGAAGATGCTCGGTTTGTGCTTCCGAACGCCTGCAAAAGCAAGATTCTCATCAACATGAATTTCCGGGCTTGGCGGCATTTCCTGAAGCTCCGCTGCTCAAAAGAGGCTCAGTGGGAAATTCGCGGTATCGCTGATGCTATCTTGATCCTGCTTCACGAACGTGCCCCGTCGGTTTTTGGAGATTTGTACGAAAAGTACATTCTCGAGAAGGACATTCCGCTTTGGACAGAGAGTGACTAGATTTATAATTAGCGCAATTTACCGAATTTTGGTAGTTGCGCTTTTTTATTTTAATTTTCCAAAAAAAAGAGCGGCCGAGATAAACTCGGCCGTTACAAGGGATAGTTATGTTATGCTGTAACGGTGGCATTTACTGCCGCCGCGAACGTTTTAAATTATCAAAGAGAGCTCGATCGCTTCCTTGATTCTTTTTGTGGCTGTTTCCAGTGTTTTTCCCTGCGTATGACAGCCAGGAAGTGTGGGAACACTCACAACAAAATAGCCATCTTCATCTTTTTCAACTATTTTCGAAGCGAGCGTGCGTATGCTGCGTTGAAAATTTTTCTCGCGGAGAAAAGACGGAGGGCGCGGATTGATGTCCGCGGAGGACGTCATTACTTTAAAAGTTCCTTTTGCCATATGCCAGTAGAATATGGGTTTTTATCTTGCTTGTCAAACGGATGGATGTGTGATAGATTAGCTGGGTTTATGAAATACAAATTACCGACAA
>Ga0066637_10001653_pt1 | contig 14575 bp, 16 predicted proteins | sample CryGeyCG2014_020_FD_62737 | JGI IMG/M metagenome (GOLD analysis project Ga0066637, IMG submission 62737) | Groundwater microbial communities from aquifer - Crystal Geyser CG08_land_8/20/14_0.20 | ecosystem: Environmental > Aquatic > Deep subsurface > Groundwater | place: USA: Utah: Grand County...
ATGTCAGGAAAATAATATCCCTTCTCCAGTTGGAAATAAAGGCTGGTATTTTAAGGGTGAAAATAAAGCCTTATTTGACCAACAGCCAATTGATTCAAGCTATATGGTTTGTTGTCTTGAAAAAGCATACCACGCAACAGAAGATAGTTTCTATCTGACCTGGGCTGAAAAATGGTACAGGTGGTTTTTTGGCAATAATATAAACAATATTTCTCTTATAGATGAAAATTTTGCATGTTATGATGCATTAAATCCGGAAGGTGTGAATTTAAATCAGGGAGCTGAATCAAATATATGCTTTCTGATGGCATTTCTTGCTGCCAGGAGATTAGGAATTATTAAATGATTGAAAAACAAGGGAACAGATTTGCATTTAGTGATTTAATTTTTCGTAGTCTTGTATATTAAGTATTGTCAAACGTGAAATAATAGCTAAATTATTTGTATTGTGAGGTATGGTGGGTGGTATTGGATTTGAACCAATGACCTCTGCGATGTCGACGCAGCGCTCTAACCGGCTGAGCTAACCGCCCATATTTTTAATTTTACCAGAGTACTGAAGCTTAAGTCAAAGAGGCTATTAAACTTTTTATTTTAAGTCATTAAAATCATCTTTTAAATTGGAATCTATTCAATTTAAAGTTATAATTTGTAATAGTTTTTTATAATCAAGGAGGTTGGGAATGGCAAGGAGAATTTATTTTAGAGAAATTTACTTATATATTGTTTGCATTATTGCTATTATAATTTTTATAGTAGGGCTGGTTATAGTTTATAACGGTGCGATAAATTACGTAAAACCTACAACCTATATGACAAAATCCAGCATAGTAACTATGTATTCGGCAGAACAATATCAAAACTTATCCGAAGAGGAAATAAACCGGTTAGCCGAAGAAGAGTTAGATGCCTCCATTCAGAGTGGAAAAGATATAGCATTTAAAGATTTACTAAGGGGAGTTCTTCTTGTGGTTATAGCGATTCCACTATTTGCCTTTCACTGGAAAAAAGCGCAGGCAATGTGGCGTATAAGTTTGGAGACGAAAAATACCGATTGATGTTTTAATAAAGTTGAATAATAATTTCAGACTTAGGTATTTTATTACTTATTAAAAAGAAGTATAGATGATTTTGTCGTGATTATATATTTGGGTTGTAAAATTTTGGTAATAAAAACTTCTAACAAATAAGGGTCAAACTGATAACCCGAACAATTGTAAAATTCTTTAAATATTTCTTCTGGTAGATAGAAAGTATTAATACGGTGGGAAAACCCTGGGACCTACTGGCTGAAAGGGTTGATATTAAATTAGGAATTGCCATAGCTATTGCTATTGCCATTCATAATATTCCAGAAGGGATTGCAGTATCTGCTCCTGTCTATAAAGCTACCGGCAGCAGAAGTAAAGCATTCCTTTGGTCTTTCCTGTCAGGAGTAGTGGAGCCTATTGGAGCAGTACTTACTGCCCTGGTTCTGCTTCCATATTTGAACTCTGTGATTTTAGGATATATTCTCTCAGGCATAGCAGGTCTTATGGTTTTCATATCCATTGATGAACTTCTGCCCATTTCAAAATCATATGGTTACAGCCATCTTCCTATAGTTAGTTTTATTACAGGAATGATAATAATGATTTTAAGCCTGGTGCTATTGAAATAGATCAATCTTTCCTTAGCTTGCCTATGATCGGGAATCTTTTTAGAAATTCTAATCCGTGAGGTGCTTTTTCAAGTTCTCCGGTCAAATCAGTACCAGCATAATGGGTGACCTGGTGTTTACCACCTTTCCACAAAAAACTATCAGTCACATCATAGGCCTGACTTTCATATGCAACATATGCTTTATTGCCATCTTTACCATTAAATTTCGCTAATCCTTTTGGACTGAATTCCTTCTTGGTCTGTTGTGTTTATTAATGCTTTGTACTTTGGCGATCCAGAAGCAAGTTCTTATGATATTAAATCTCTAAAGTCTGTATATTCATCTCTAATCATTATTATTTTAGCACTAAGTAAATTTACTTTATCATGGCATACTTAGACTTTTGCTAAGAGTGTGGACTAAATACTATAAAACTGATAATATAAAAAATCATTTATTGCATTTGGAAGGAGGTGCTGAGAAATAAAACCGTAATTTTAGATTTTTATCAATGTATTTTTCTGGAGGTTATAAATGAAGATCAAGCGTAACACAAAAATAATGATGAGCATATGTTTACTGGCGGTGTTGATTTTGGTATTACCGCTGATGAATGCCTGTAAAGTGGAAGGGGTAAAAAAAGTTGGTATTAGCCAGATTGTTTCTCATCCGGCGTTGGATGCAACCAGAGAGGGCTGCATTAAGGCTCTTGCTGATAATGGTTATGTAGATGGTGAGAACATTGAGATCGACTATCAGAATAGTGAAGGAGATATGTCACTGGTGGACACAATATCTGATAAGTTTGTAGGAGATAAGGTAGATGTAATTATAACCATTGCCACTCCCAATACCCTTTCAGCTATTGCTGCTGCAGAAGGTACAGACATTCCAGTTGTCTTTTCTGCCGTTACTGATCCGGCTGGTTCAGGGATGGTTGAGAGTTGGGAATCCCACCCTGATGATAATGCAACTGGAGTAAGTGACATGATTGCTGTTGCAGATGATGTTGACTTGATAACTCAGATAGTACCTGGTGTTAAGACTATAGGTACTCTTTACAATGACGGAGAAGCAAATTCAGTTTTCCTGGTAGAGAAGCTCAAAGAAGCATGTCAGCCACTTGGTATTGAAGTAGTGGAAAGACCAGTTTCTACCAGTGCCGATGTTCTTACAGCAGCCCAATCTTTAGTAGGACAAGTGGACGTTATCTGGGTTGGTACTGATAACACTGTAGTCTCTGGCCTGGAAGCGTTGATTGGAGTCTGCGAAGAGGAAAGCATTCCTCTGTTCCCCTCTGATCACGAGTCAATAGAAAGGGGCGGTATTGCCTGCTACGGATTCGACTATTACGATGTTGGCTACCAGACAGGTGAGATGGTAGTTAAAATACTGGAGGGAGCTAATGCTGCAGAGACTCCTGTTGAGAAAGGTAAGATAGTCAGTCTCGCAATAAATACCGCTGCGGCAGAAAGAATGGGTGTTACCATTCCTCAAGAATTAATAGATGCTGCAGAAATAGTATATGATAAATAGATATCAATGGTTTCCGTTTTAACAAGTTCATAGATATTAAAAAGTATCTACAAGGATAACATAAAGGATAAGTATTCTTGGATTATGTTATAAATTTTTTGGCGGTTTCTTTATATGAGGGCATAGCCTATGGATTTGTAACCCTCGGGGTATACATAACCTTTCGAGTGCTTGCTTTCCCTGACCTTACTGTAGATGGAAGCTTTCCTCTGGGTGGGGCTGTGGCTGCTACCCTTATCGTAGGTGGTGTAAATCCCTGGTGGGCAACTCTGGCTGCCTTCATTGCCGGTATTTGTGCAGGGCTGATGACTTCCTTGCTTAATACCAAGCTCAGGATAAATGCCCTGCTTGCCGGTATACTGATGATGGTCTCTCTATATTCTATAAACCTGGCTATTATGGGGCGATCCAATGTCTCTGTTCTCCGCGAGGCAACAGTCTTTAAACAAACTGCCCAATTGTTTGGTATTGAACCTACCACCACCCTGTCAGTTATATTTATGGTAGTTCTTGCTATTGTAATTCTCGGCATTATGAACTGGTTTCTACGAACTGAGTTTGGTCTGGCTCTGAGAGCTACAGGTGACAATGAGCAGATGGTAAGAGGTCTCGGGGTTAGCACTGATATAACCACGATAATAGGTGTCTCCCTCTCAAATGGCTTTGTTGCCCTGGCTGGGGGGTTAATAGCCCAGAAGCAGGGCTTCTCTGATGTAGGTATGGGTATCGGCATGATCGTTATGGGTCTGGCATCGGTGATAATCGGTGAGAGATTATTTCGCCCCAGGGGTGTTACCACCATTCTATTTGCGGTGATAGGTGGATCTTTTGTTTATCGCCTGTTTCTTGGTATCGCTCTTAGATTGGGATTACCTCCAAACAATTTAAAGCTGATTACAGCACTGCTTGTTATCATAGCCCTGGCAATACCATACATACAAAAAAAGGTGCGGGGTGAGTGGATACCGCCAGCAGCAAGGATGTAGAGTGGGAGTTCATATGAGTGAGAATCAAAGCCTGGTGAAACTCAGAAAAGTAAGCAAAGTATTTTTAAGAGGTTCTGTAGATGAGGTCACAGCACTGGATAACGTCAGGCTGGATATCGGTGCTGAGGATTTTATTACTGTCATTGGCAGCAATGGAGCCGGTAAGACTACGCTTTTAAATGTTATTGCTGGTGTCTATCCACCAGAAAAAGGTGGCAAAATCACAATCAATGGCCAGGATGTTACAAGGCTCAGCGAACATAAGCGTGCACGATATGTTAGCAGAGTCTACCAGAACCCTCATATAGGTACTGCCGCAAAAATGACCATAGAAGAGAATCTGTCTCTGGCTATGTTACGCGGCCAATCAAGGGGATTAAGAATCGCTACCAATAAAAAGCGCAGGGAACTCTTCAGATCAGTATTAGTCCCATTGGGATTAGGACTTGAGGATAGGCTATCTGCCCTGGTTGGCACACTTTCCGGTGGACAGAGGCAGGCTCTGGCTCTTGTTATGGCTACTATCAGTAAACCATCACTACTACTCCTTGATGAGCATGTAGCTACTCTGGACCCTCAAACAAATCAGATAGTCCTTGAACTAAGCGAAATAATTGTGCAGAAAGAGAAGATGACCACTATAATGGTTACGCACAACATGGAACATGCTCTACGCTATGGCAACAGGCTAGCTATGATGCATAAAGGTAAAATCATCGTTGACATACATCAGAAAAAGAAGTCTGACCTATCTGTTAATGACCTGGTAGTTGCTTTTGAACGTGCCAGTGGAGAAAGATTTGCTGATGACAGTATAATGCTTCGTAACGTTGATTCTTAAGCTCGACATTGGTTATAGACAATCTTGATAAACATATAACCTTCGAAGATAGTAAAGATAGAGTTAAAGAAACATATGAAAAATAATTCAGATATTTCTTTTAAAATTATATGTTCCCTCGAAGAACTTATTGCTGCTTACAATGTTAGATTTACTGTATTTTGTGAAGAACAAAATATCCCATATTACATAGAAACTGGTGAAAATGAATTGAATAGAATTCATATACTTGGCATGCAAGGCAACGAGCCTATCGCGACAGGAAGAATGTGTGTAATTAATGGTTGGCTAAAATTCGAACGTATAGCTGTAAGGAAGGCATGGAGATCACGTAGAATTGGTTCAAAGTTAGTAAATTATATGGTAAATACTGGTAAGGATATGGGAATATTTAAATATAAACTTCATGCACAAGTTAGTAACAAAGAATTTTATAAACGGTTGGGATTTAAAACAAAAGGTAAAATTTTTATAGAAGCAGGTATAGAGCATATTTTAATGATACGAAAAGATGATACTTCAGAGTACTTAGAAAATAAAAGATCAGGTAAATGAAGAAGAATATACTGCAAAAAGGGCTAGTCTTTTAAAAGATAAATCAAATATTAATATCAAATTAGATGAAAATGATCAAAGGGTAGATGAATGGTTAAAACCAATAGAAAACCTACTGTATAATGGAGTTTGTTAGGATGGGTTGCCCCGTTAATTGGTGTAGAGCCCCAATTATGGCTGAGCATTGTGGTCAGGATGATTTCTAGTTATTAAAATTTTTAGTTCCAGCGATTTTCAGTTCGAATCTTGAATTATTAAGTAGTCTTACCACAGAAAAATGAGACAAATGAGACACATAAAAAAAGATGTCTCGTTTTTTAGATCAATTAATATATATTTAGACAATTGTTCAAATATACCCTCGTAGTCTATGACTCTACAACATATAAAGTTTTTCTCTTCCACACAGCATAAATACGGTATATAAGAAAAATATATAGGTTTTCTGTATCTTCTGGTAGAAAAGGTGCATAAAGGGCGATATGGATATTGAGCGTAGCTGAAGTAGAAGCTTATCGACTGCGACTGCTGGTGCAATAATATCGATTGTAAAATTAACTTGACTTATTTGGATTATTTGTATATAAATATGTATATATGAGTAAAACCATAAAATTAACACAAAAACAGGAAGAATTTTTCAATGTTTTAGCGAATTATATCCACCGGGAAAAAATTCCGCCCACGAATCGGGAAATTCTAAAAATGATGGGCTTGAAATCTCCCCGTAGTATCGCTCAATATTTAAATGTTCTTGAGGAAGGGGGATATATAAGGCGAGGTAAGGGGGCTAGAAATATTAAAATTCTTAAGTCGCCGTATAATAATAATTCAAGCAAGACGGTTAAGGTTCCTGTGGTAGGTTATGTCCCTTGTGGGGTTCCATTCTTGGCGGAAGAAAATATTGAAAAACAGATTGTAGTTTCCGAGAAGATAGCGAAACCGCCATATAAATATTTTATGCTTCGAGCAGTCGGGGATAGCATGAATAAGGCCGGAATAAATGACGGCGATTTAGTGTTGGTGCGCCAACAAATGACAGCTAAAAACGGTGATATAGTCGTGGCCTTAATAGATGATGCGGCAACTATAAAGAAGTTACATTTATATAAAGATCATATAATATTAGAACCAAATTCAATAAATCCTGGACATTGCCCCATAGTGCTAGAAAGGGATTTTAGAATACAAGGAGTTGTTGTTAGGTCAATACCGGAATTATGACGGTGATGCGAAAAAGGAGATATAAGAAATGTCAAAAAATAAAGTAACAAAAGTACAAATTAAAAAAGAAAGATCCCCAGAGAAAATTGAGAAGGTGTTAAAGCAAAAAGGATATCCTAGGGGGAAATTACCAAAAGGTAAAGTTCTTCATCATATTAAACCTGTTGTGGAGGGAGGGAAAACAACACTAAAAAATACAAGAGTTATTTCAAAAACAAAACATAAAAAAATTCATACAAATAGGAAAGAGAGAGGAAAAATTTAACGCTATTAAAAGAACTTTTTGATATGTTTTTTGTTTATAATAGATTGGAACATTATTATAATGCATAAAGGGGATGATTATGCTAAAACTTAAAGAGGTGCAAGAAAAATATTGTGTTGCTGAAAAAGAAGTGCAATATTTGCTATTCGACCCTGATGCACAGTTTAAAAATACTTCTGTTTTAAATGTCGGTAAAACTTATTACTATACTAAAGATAATTTTGTGCCTGGATTCTTCCAGATTCAGAATCGCCGGTATTTGGGAAATAAATATAAGCTAACGGCATTTATTTCAGACATTTTGAGTGAAAAATGCGGCTCATTTCAATCTTTATGTGATATTTTTGCTGGAACTGGTATCATAGGGAATCATTTTAATAAGAGAAATGTCCGTATAATAAGCAATGATTTTCTTTATAGTAATTATGTAGCTTTGAGAACTTTTATGGGGATAACCAATATAAATTTGAATAAATTGAAAGAAAAAATTACTCTTTTAAACTTGTTAAAACCTGTAAAAGATAATTATTTCTCTTTAAATTTTGGTAATACATATTTCACTTTAGAAAACGCTCGAAAGATAGGTGCGATTCGTGAAAAAATAGAGGAATTATCTGTTAATGAGGATGAAAAGTTAATCTTGATAACATCTTTGATATATGCTGTGGATAAAGTTGCTAATACAGTTGGTCATTATGACGCGTTTAGAAAAAAACTAGATACAATTAATCCATTAATATTGTTTTTGCCAAACATTAGACCTGAGAATAATTACAATAACGAAATTTATTGTGAAGATGCCAACCGGCTAATGAAAAGAATAACATGCGATGTTTTGTATATTGATCCGCCGTATAATTCGCGACAGTATTGCGACGCTTATCATTTATTAGAGAATCTTGCCAGATGGGATAAGCCAAATGTTTATGGCGTAGCGAAAAAAATGTATAGAGGGCATTTGAAGAGTGATTATTGTTTAAAGTCTGCAACAAAAGCTTTCGCTGAATTAATACGTTATGCAAAATGTAAACATATTTTGGTTTCTTATAATAATACTGGCGAATCTAAGGACTCTCGTTCAAATGCCAGAATAAAAGATTCTGAAATTGTCAATATTTTAAAAATAAAAGGTGAAGTCCAAATATTTGAACGCAACTATAAGGCGTTTACAACTGGTAAGAGTGTTGTTGATGGACATGCCGAAAGAATTTTTTATTGTAAAGTGAGCTAATAATATGAGGCAACCTTTAATATCAATGTCAACAACCGTAAGGAATCCTGAAAGACTTCAGGGATTTCTTGGTATATTAAAAAAAATAGAGGGTGAGTCCTTTAATTCTGATACGCAGAAAAAGTATCAAATATTACTTATAAAACACAGGCTTTATCGCTCCACTAAAATTCCTAAACAATATATTGATTTATTTAAAAATTCTGCTGAGGATATAAGTTACGATATTGCCGAAAAAGTATTTCATGCTCAGAAATATAAAGATCCTCCTATGCGTGGAAGGCAATCGGTTAATCCATTAAATAAATTAGGATTTTGTATTGCTAAGGAAAGCTTAGGAGTTGTTCAAATAACAAGGCTTGAAAATCTTTTTTTATCGGGCGAAGCGGATATTGGTTATATATTCTTTAAAAGTATACTTAAATTACAGTTACCGAATCCACTATCAGATGATTTTACTAGTAAGCAGGGTTTCAATGTACGTCCACTTATTGCGACTATGCACTTAATAAAAGCAGTTTCAGGATTAACTCAAACAGAGTTTTCTTTATTTATTCCGACTTTAAATAATTATAAGAGGATTAAATCTTATACGGAACTTATCTGTAGGCGGCGGACACTAAAAGGGAAGGTAGAAATCGAATCTTTCGATAAAAAATTCCTAAAAAGTTTTTATAAAAGCAGAACTTTAACAGATAAGCAGTTGAGTAATCCTTTTGAATATGGTGATAACTTAATGCGATATTTTCGTTTGACAAAATATTTTCAAATTGTAAAAGGATCATTTGGAGGATGGAAAGTCGGCTTTGAACCGTCCAGAATTAAAGAAATAGAACAGCTTCTATCGCTTTATGATGGGGCTGCTGTAAAATTTAAAAATCTTGATGAATATATTGAATACTTAACTGATATCGATCAACCAGCTTTACCTTGGGAATCCGACACGGCAAAATCTACTGATATCGTTCGATCATTAATTGAACTCGTTAATAGAGATTTCGAAACTCTTGATGTTGAGAATAAAGTTAGAGTAAAAGAAAAATATGAAAATCTAATAAATATTACCTTATCTGATTTAAGTTTAAAGGAACTGGAATCCTTAAAAAGTAATCTACGTGCTTTCCGACTGGAAATTATCCAACTAGCAAAAGATACTAAGTTAAAAAGGAATATTGAAAAATTAAAGTGTACCATTGCTGATTTAAAAGATAAAAAGAAATTACGAAATATTGATCCTGTTGGATTTGAATATTTGATTGCCGAATGTTTTAAAATTATTGATGATGAAATTGAAATTAAGCCCAATTGCATTTTAGATGATAATGGTAATCCTATAGGTTTTGCTCCTGGTAATAATGCAGATATTGAAGGTTACTACAACTCATTTAATAGTATTTTTGAAGCAACATTGGATGTTTCACGTCACCAGGTTTATCGGGAAAGTATCCCAGTAATGCGTCACCTGAAGGATTTTAGCATTAAAAATCCCGATAAGCCGTCATATTGCATTTTTATTGCACCTAAAATTCATGACGATACAGTCAACTATTTTTGGTATGCTGTAAAATTTGGATTTGAAGGTAATCGCCAAAAAATTGTTGCTTTGGATTTAGAACAGCTCATTGGGATTTTGGAATTTTTTATTAACGTTGTTGAAAACAACAAGTCGTTTAGTCATTATAACCTAAGAGATCTATTTGAGTCAGTAGTAACAGTTGCTGATTCTAAAAATTCAAGCGTTGAGTGGTTTAATAATGTTTCTGTACAAATTAAGAAATGGCAAGAGGCTTGGCATGAAAATTAAAGTCAATCATATTTATCAAGGTGATTGCGTAGAAGTGATAAAAAAAAATATTGAAAAAGATTCTATAGATTTAATATATGCCGATCCACCCTATAATGTTTCCGGTAAATCATTAAATCTAGTCAATAATACCACAGGTGGACCATTTTATAAAATGAATGAGGATTGGGATACTTGGAATTATAATGACTATGTTAATTTTTCTAAACAATGGCTTTCAGCGTGTTTTAACGCATTAAGAGAAACAGGTAGTGTTTATGTTTCATGCACCTATCATAATATTGGGGAGATTATATTTATCTCAAAGAGCTTAGGGTTCAGATTAAATAATATAATAACATGGTATAAGACAAATTCAATGCCGAATATTACAAAGCGGGTATTTACTCATGCCACAGAATATGTTTGTTGGTTTGTAAAAGGAAAGAAGTGGAAATATAACTATGAAGAATTAAAGATCTTAAATCCTGACAGGACTAAAGATGGGCAGATTAAGCAGATGAGAGATTTTTTATCAATAATAAATCATCCTATTGTGCAAGGTAAAGAAAGAATAAAGGGTAAAGACGGCCGCGCATCTCATCCGACACAAAAGCCGGAAAAATTATTAGAGATAATTATTAGGGCATCATCTGATAAAGGAGATTTAGTACTTGATCCATTTATGGGGAGCGGGACAACAGCTATAGTAGCAAGGAGGTTAGGGCGTAAATGGATTGGTATAGAAAAAGAGGCAAAGTACATTAAGATTTCTGAGGCACGCCTTAAAAAGGAAGTTTAATAAAAATTTCAAAGGAAGAACAGCTCCATGTATGATTGCACAGAATTGGGATAGAACTATATTGATAGATTTAGAAGACAACCAAATTTTAAAGCTAAAGGAAAATGATGTGCCTTTATTAGAAAAGGAAGAGGTAATCAAACATTATCCCAAGTTAGATGGTTATAAAAAAATATAAAAGAAAAAAGAAAGAAATTTAAAGAAAGAGGCAAAGTTTTTCTTTGAACATGCAAAGTACATTTTATCAATAGATGGCTATCACTTACCGATAGCTATTTTATTATATCCAGATAGACAAGCAAATATTTTTGGGCTTCAAATTCAAAATAGAGCAGAAAAACATTTAATGTATAGGAAATTTGCTGCAGATATAGAGAAAAGTGGAGCAAATGGTATTATTGTAATTGCGGAGTCTTGGGTTTTGTTGTTAGATAAAGAAAAAAAATCAATTCATCCTAATCGTCAGGAAGGATTAATATTAATAGCCGCAAATTCAAATGGCGAAGTTTATACACATGCTACAATGTTTACAAAAGAAAAAAATGGGAAAATTACATTTGGGAAAGAATCTATCGATTTTTCTAAAGAATCTTTGTTTTTTTTAACTCCAATTATTAATGTTTGGAGAAAACAAAAATCTTAAATTTGATTACAAATAGAAGTTATTCTCATATATAAGAATTTTTATAAGTTGATTATCAAAACTTCTATTAAATCTAGGGAAGTTGGTCACTTTTTTTACTGCACAGTTTGGCTGGGGAGGGAGGATTCGAACCTCCGGTCACGGGACCAAAACCCGTTGCCTTACCACTTGGCAACTCCCCAAAGAAGATAATAAATTTTATATCAGATTTATTGAAAATTCAAATTGAAAATGGGCTTATACTTAAAATTATTTTACTCGAGATTTTTAGATTTTAACTATAAACAGTTAAGCTATTGGGTGTAGTGTGAGATAGAAAGACTCTGGAAGATAATGGTTTTAAACCCTCATATACATCAAGTGCTGTTTTTAGATCATCACATAATGCAAATACAGTGGGACCGCTCCCGGTCATCTGGGCAGCTATGGCTCCCAGTTCAGACGCTTTTTCTTTTACCACAAGTATTTCTTTATCTTCAATTACCACTACGCCTTCCAGATCATTTTTTAGCTTCCCGAAGAAATCACTAAATTCCTTTTCCATTATATTATTTACCAGTTCCTTATGTATCGATTTCTTTTCTACACCTATTAAGTCAAACTTTCCATATACATCTCTTGACAGGAACTTTTCCCCATTGGTAGCAAGCACAATCCAGTAAAAAGGTAGATGGGGCAACTCGGAAAGCTTTTCTCCTCTGCCTTCTGCAAGAGTTGTCCCCCCCTTGATGCAGAAAGGAACGTCAGACCCTACTTCACTTGCCAGATTCATTAAATCAGCCACTTTCATATTCAAATTGAACAGCTTATCCAATGCAACCAGAGTTGCCGCTGCATTTGTGCTGCCTCCGGCAAGTCCTGCGCATACCGGGATATGTTTCTCTATGTTAATTTTTATAGAATATTTATCTCTCAGATTATAATTATCCAGAATAAGTGCTGCTGCTTTATGGACTAAATTTTTTTCATCAAGCGGGATATCTTCATTATTGCAGGTAATATAAATTCCATTTTTATTTTCAGGCCCATGATTATTCTTTCTTTTTAAAATTTCGATAGTAAGTTCATCAGAAAGGCTTATACTCTGCATTATTGATTTTATCTCGTGATAGCCATCAGCCCTGCCATCTTTTGCAACATTCAAGTAAAGGTTTATTTTCCCCGAAGCTCTGAGCTTTAAAATATTTTTCGGTTTCATTTTGCTATATGATAACATAAATACTGGATATTAGGTATTAAGTTTTTTATACAAGGAAATATAATCCTTCAGGTAAAGCTCTTCTGCCCTTACGTCCCTATTTTTCCCGATTTCTGATAGCAATTTTATAATTAATTCCAATTTATCGCAATATCTGGTATTGCTTTGAGATAGCGAATTGATAAGCTTTTTCCTCCTATGCAAAAAACAACTATTTACAAAATCAAAGAAATCTCCGGTCTTAAAATCCTCGTCCATTAAAACTCTATTATCCTTTCTACTTGCTTCTACAACTACTGAACCGACAAAAGGTTTGGGTAAAAAACAATTACGTGAAATCTGGAAGCAAAAATTAAAATCTGCAAGAAAATTGGATTTTATAGTGTAAGAGCTGTAATTTTTATCTCCCACTGAAGCAAGTAATCTTTCAGCTATATCCTTCTGTATGGTTATGAATAATTTTTTTATATCTTCCGCTTCTATAAGAATTTTTAATATTAGAGGTGCTGCAATGTTATATGGAAGATTTGAAACTACTTTATTTATTTTATACTTTCCGGCAATATCAGCATAATTAAGTTTTAGAGCATCAGCTTTTATTAATTGAATTTTTTCTCCGAGATTTTCGCTAAAAATATCCTTAAAAGCTTCTATTAAATGATTGTCTATCTCAACACAGACAACTCTTTTAACATTTGGAAACAGAATTTCTGTAAGGCTCCCGATTCCGCTTCCGACCTCAAGAATTACATCATCAGCATTAACACCTGCATATGAAATTATTTTTTTGGCACTGTTTGTATCAATTAAAAAGTTTTGACCTAAACTTTTTTTAAGCCTTATTCCATACCTGCTTAAAATTTGGACTGTCTTTCCAGGAGAGCTAATATAAGAATGCATTTTTATTTTAAAATAGTTAATTTTAATTTATAGAAAAGAAATCTTCCGCATTTTTTGAAGTAATATCCGCAACTTCTTCAACACTTAAATTTTTAATTTCTGCAATTTTTTCAGCAACATATCTCACATATCCGGGATAATTTTCTTTGCCTCTCTTCGCCTGCGGGGCCAGAAAAGGCGCGTCGGTTTCTATAAGTAAACGTCCAACAGGAACCTTTTCCACAGCCTTCAATACGCCCCTGGCATTGGGAAAGGTGATCACGCCTGTAAAGGAAATATACAGTCCTAAAGCCAGGCACTGCATAGCAAAATTGACATCCCCTGAAAAACAATGAACAACAGCCCTGAATTTTTTATGGTCAATATATTTCTTTACAACTTCCAGTGTTTGCTTGTGCGCATCTCTATCATGGATTATTACCGGTATATCATACTCTAAAGCCAGTTCTATATGGGATACGAAGGCTCTTTCCATATCCATCCTGGGGCTGAGATTTCTGTAAAAATCAAAACCTGTCTCACCTACTGCCACAACTTTTTTGTATCTTTCTCTTACATTATCATTAACGGTACCAGAGTGTCCCTGTATTAGTGACTGGAGAATTTTAATTTCTTTCTTTCCAAAATTCCTGACATAATGGGGATGAACGCCAATACTGGCAAATACATTACTGAATTTTCTGGCGAATTCTACTGATTTCCTGCTCCCATCCAGACTTGAACCTACGTTTATTATATATTTCACACCTTCATTTATAGATTTGGCTACAGCTTCATCAGGAGTCAATCTCTTTAACATATCTAGATGGGCATGTGTGTCTATAAAATACATAATATCACATTTTGATTATTATTTTTAAAACCGCTATTTTTCATCTATTCTGGGGAATAGTATTTCCCTTTCGCCAATCTTTGTTCCACCTTCAAATTTACCCCAGACCCCGTCTTTATCAACTATTATTTCGGTGA
>Ga0066637_10001654_pt1 | contig 14567 bp, 14 predicted proteins | sample CryGeyCG2014_020_FD_62737 | JGI IMG/M metagenome (GOLD analysis project Ga0066637, IMG submission 62737) | Groundwater microbial communities from aquifer - Crystal Geyser CG08_land_8/20/14_0.20 | ecosystem: Environmental > Aquatic > Deep subsurface > Groundwater | place: USA: Utah: Grand County...
CCCAAATAACAAGCATTATAATAAAAGTAAAAATCGATGTAATTATTGCATATCTCAATATCTTTCTAAGGGTATTTTTTGTATCCTTATTTTTAATAACCACCCTCTTTGCAATATACCATCCAATAACAAATCCAAATAATATATTTAAAAACGGAACTCCCATGCCTACCGCAACACACAGTAAATCCAAAAAGGCAAAAATCCCAAAAATAATCCTTTTATTCCACTTAAAGATCACCTTCATATGATTTGGAATCACGATTTTTTTGCTGGCTTTATTAAAACCTTCGGGTTCAGAGGTTTAAAACGATCTATAACCTTCCCATTCTTCTCAACTTTTTCTAAAAACATCTTCTTCGGACGCACCCACATCACCCCATCCTCAAGGTGAATATATACAACCATTTCTTCAAGGGTCTCACTGTGTAATGCTGTACCTAAAACTCTCACTTTTGTACCTTTATAATGCTTATAAATCCCATCAAGTTTAAGTTTCTTCATATTATAGAATTTAAAAATTGCACAACCTACTACTAATCTTATATAATGAATACAAATCCATAATATCACAAAAAAACAAAATAATAAAAATATCCACCAAAAGAAGAAAGCCAGATAAGTTACCGAATGACTACCAGAAGTTTAAGAGGTATTTGCTTAAGAGGGTATAAAATTCTGAGAATTTAAATACTTTTGTAAAGACATTATATATAAAAAAATTGGAATATCAATAAAATACTGATGATCAATTATATTGTTCAATAGATTCTTTAAGTTTTAGCACAAGCTATATTTATATATTCTTTATTGTCTGACCTACCTCATTAGCGATCGCGTACACAAGATTTGTTCATCCATTTTAAGTATTTTATCTTTATTTAATTATTAGCCATGAACGGCATTATAGATATCTTAGTTCAACTAGTAATTGCCTTTATAGGATTTGCTATTGGCAGGTTTGGAGATAAATATGGCGGGCATTTAAAAGCACCTCATCACTGGATTTATGGCTTAATTTTTATAATTATTGGGGTTATTTTTTATAAAAACTTCTGGGGAATATCTGCGATATCATTTGGTATAGGACATTTTATAAGTGATTTAAATGATTTTCTGCACTTGAGATTTTATAGCGTTGATAAACCTCACGAATGGAAATTTTGGAGTATTAAATAAAAAATTGGTTTGACTTCCAGTTTTGAAAAATGTAAATTTAAAATAGATTAATTAATTATTTCCATTTTATGAAAGAGCAAAAAGCCTCAAAGCAAATTAATTTTAATAAGAAGTTAGATAATTTAAACAAAAATCTAACAGAATTTAGAAACGAAACTATCGGCAAGTTTGAAAAGGCTGATAATAATTTCGATGGAATTGACAAAAGATTTGACGGAATTGACACAAAATTTGATAGAGTTGACAAAAGATTTGACGGAATTGACACAAAATTTAATGGAATAGGTAAAAGGTTTAATGGAATAGATAAAAGGTTTAAAAAGATAGATGGAAGACTCGAAAGGGTAGAAATAATTGCTCTTGCAAATCGAGAAGATATAAAAGAAATAAAGGACGAAATCTCAGTGATCAAGGAACAGAAAGATGAAATTATTAACCATATAGATTCTTTTCTTAAAGAAACAATGGCTTCGAAACAAGAACTTACTGTCATAGGAGCAAGGACTGAAAAAATACGCCCATTAGAGAAAAAGATAAAAGTCATTCCAAAACTTGAAAAAAGAGTAGGAGTTTTGGAAGAAAAAGTATTTAAAAAGTATAAATAAGCCTTTCTAAAAATACAAAAACTCCCCTAATTCAAGTGAAATTCTGGGAGTTTTTTGATTATCTAGATAATTTATTTATATCAACTGTTTCTCTTTCGCTATAAAATAAGCTGCTGGAATAGTTGCCTCTACTATATTGTCAGTAATTAATTCTTCAAACTTAGAAATTGATACATATACTACTTCACAAAACTCTGTTTCTTCTAAATTTTGTTTACCTTTCTCTAAATCTTTAGCAACAAAAGTATGGACTATGCTAGCCATTGTCCCTGGTGCATGGTAAAAAGAGTGCACAAATTGTAAACTATTTGTTATGTAACCCGTCTCTTCTTTAAGCTCCTTCTCGGCTGTCTCTTCTGTCGTTTCACCAAAAGAGACTCCACCAGCTGGCAAATCATAAATGATCTTACGAAGTGGGTAGCGATATTGACGCAACATAATAATATGATTATCTAAAATAGGTAATAATAAAACTGCATCAAATGAATCAACATAATTGTAATCAACGATTTTGCCATTTGGTGATTTTATAATATCGCGTCTAATTTTTAGATAGTGATCATAAACAATATCTGATTTTATTACTTTGAAATCTTCTTTCTTTATCATATATTTATTTTTTCTTACCTAAATAAAACCTCCTCTTTTCTTCACTAAACTTCTCAATTGCATATCTTAGCATCACTCTCGGCATCTTCTGATAATATTTCTTTAAAAACTTTTCTTCAACTTTCTGATTTCTATTCCCAATCTCCCGCAGCATCCAACCTACTGCTTTGTGAATTATGTCGTACTCATCATTTAATAAAATCCCTGCGATCTTTAAAGTATCTTCAAACTCCCCATTTCTTATAAAAGTATAAGTGGAAAGCATCGCAATTCTCCTTTCCCAAAGCTTTTTTGATTTTGCAAGCTCATAAAGTATTTTTCTATCTTTATCTAAAAGATAATCACCAACAATATAAGGTGCAGAACTGTCAACAAGATCCCAATTATTTATGTTCTTTGTATTTTTTAGATAAAACTCAAAGATCTTCTTCTTATTATTCTTATCACTTCTTTGATATTTATCAGCTAATATAAATAGGGAAGTAAGCCTATATTCATGAATTTTACTGGATAGCAAATCTTGAATCTTACTTAAAGATAAATCTCGATATTTCTTTGCTATTTTCCGCTGATCTGGAACTTTAATTCCTAAAAACTTATCTCCCTCACCATATCCACCTTTTTCTGTTTTAAAAAACTTCAGGAGAATCTTCGCTTTCTCCGGATCAGAAAGCTTTTTAAGATCCTTTTTTATTTGACTAACAACTTTCTTCATACTCTTATTAATAATTTGAAGCTACTTTAGATTATAACAGATCCAATAGAAAATCAGTACCTGATTTGATGTTTTTCAGCTTTCACCATATAATGTTGTTAATTATTACTAATTCCTTAAAAATATGGATCTAGAACTTTGGTCAGCACTTACTGCTGTATTAGGCCTAGCTTTTGCTGGGTATCTAGCACTTACTCTAAAAAAACAAAAAGTAGAAAATACCAGAGCCAAGGAGATCTCTACCTACATTCATGATGGAGCCATGGCTTTTTTAAACAAAGAATACCGAATTTTATTTGGTTTTGTTGTTGTTGTTGCCATACTTATCAGCTACTTTTTGAACCCACAAACAGCCGCCGTGTTTATTGCTGGTGCTATTTTTTCTATAGCGGCAGGTAACATCGGTATGAGAATTGCAACTTCGGCTAATGTTAAAACTGCAGAAGCTGCTAAAAAAGATATATACCAGGGTTTAAGAGTAGCTTTTTCCTCAGGTAGCGTCATGGGTTTGACCGTTGTTGGTTTAGGACTTTTAGGTGTTAGTTTAGCATATTGGATTTTTAAGGATCCCCAAATTATTTATGGCTTTGGTTTTGGCGCATCATCTGTTGCCTTGTTTGCCAGAGTCGGTGGTGGTATTTACACCAAGGCTGCTGATGTTGGAGCTGATCTGGTAGGTAAGGTAGAGGCCGGCATTCCAGAAGACGATCCCAGAAATCCTGCTACCATTGCTGATAATGTTGGTGATAATGTTGGTGATGTTGCTGGTATGGGTGCTGATTTATTTGAAAGTTATGTTGACTCAATTATTGCTGCTATGGCTTTAGGAGTTCTAGGTGTGGCGACATTTGGTTCAAAGGCTGTATTCCTTCCATTGCTTCTAGCTGCTACTGGAATTATCGCTTCTATACTAGGAAACTTTGTTGTAAAGCTAAATAGAAAAAGTAAACCCCATTCAATTTTAAATTTTGGCATCTGGTCAGCAGCAATCATTATGGCAGGTGCCGCCTATCCAGTAATTAATTATGCTATTCCAGGTGAGATAGGAGTTTACTTCTCGCTACTTATAGGACTTGCTTCCGGAATAGTTATTGGCATGGCAACTGAGTATTTTACCTCATACAAAAATAAACCAACCCAAGAAGTTGCCAAGGCTTCTGAAACAGGTCCAGCAACCAATATTATTTCTGGCCTAGCTTTAGGTATGATCAGTACTTGCATTCCAGTGGCAGCTGTTTGTCTATCTATATTTTTAGCCTTTAAATTTGCTGGCCTCTTTGGCATTGCTATTGCTGCAGTTGGTATGCTTTCAACTTTAGGGATAACACTGGCCACTGATACATACGGCCCGGTAGCAGATAATGCTGCCGGTATTGCTGAGATGGCGGGCATGGGACAAGAAACCAGAAAGCGAGCTGAGGCTCTCGATGCTGTTGGCAATACCACTGCTGCTATTGGAAAAGGTTTTGCCATTGGCTCGGCAGCATTAACCGCTCTAGTTTTAATGGTTAGCTTTGGCCAGATCGTAAATCTACAAACTATTAATTTACTAAATCCTAATGTTTTAATTGGTTTATTTATCGGCGGGCTACTGCCTTGTATTTTCTCTGCCCTGACCATGAAATCGGTTGGCAAGGCAGCCTTTGAAATGGTCCAAGAAGTCAGACGACAATTTAAAGAAATCAAAGGTATTATGAAAGGCACAGGCAAACCTGATTACAAACGCTGCATTGATATCTCTACTCAAGCAGCCTTAAGGCAAATGGTCCTGCCGGGAATTTTGGCAGTTATTGCTCCTGGACTTGTCGGCTGGCTTTTAGGCGCAGAGGCTTTAGTTGGACTTTTGGCAGGTTCACTAGTTACTGGATTTTTGCTAGCAGTCATTATGGCCAACGCCGGGGGTGCTTGGGATAATGCAAAGAAATATATTGAAGCTGGTAATTTAGGCGGTAAAGGATCTGATCCACACAAGGCAGCTGTGGTTGGTGATACGGTTGGTGACCCTTTTAAAGACACTTCTGGACCAGCTCTAAATATTTTGATCAAATTAATGGCCATAGTTTCCCTGGTAATTGCGCCATTACTAATCTTGTAATTCTAAGAAAGAAGCTTACCAATTTTTCTGTACAGTTAGCCTAAATAATATAATTTTTGTCATTTGACTTACTCTTGTACACAAAGCCTAATTAATAAAATTCCATCCAAGTTGTTTTGAATTTTTAATTTTGAATTTTTAATTTGTTTTCAGCCTTCGTCTGCGGACTTCGGCGGATCAGCTGTGACTGAAGGATTTCGATATTAGGATTTAGAATTTCAGAAGATCAACTATGGAATCTAATACACCCAAAAAAGTCATCATCGGTATGTCTGGTGGAGTAGACTCTTCCACCACAGCAGCTCTCTTAAAAAAAGAGGGTCATTTTGTAATTGGAGTATTTTTGATTTTCTGGTCAGAGAAAGGCAATAAGACTATCAGTAAAACAAATAAATGTTGCCCTGCAGAAAGTCTAATGCAAGCAAGAAAAGTTTCCCAAATCCTAGACATTCCTTTTTATACTGTTAACTGCACGACAGAGTTTAAGAAAGCCGTCGTTGATTATTTCATTTCAGAATACAAGGCCGGAAGAACACCCAACCCTTGTGTTGTCTGCAATGAAGAAATTAAATTTAAGATCATGCTGGAAAAGGCAAAGAAACTAGGCTGTAATTATGTTGCTACAGGACATTATGCGAGAATTAAAAGTAAAGTAGTAAACAAAAAGAGAGTTTGTAATTTACTCAAGGCAAAAGATAAAGACAAAGATCAATCATATTTCTTATATAGATTAAAACAAAGGGAGCTTAAGCACATTTTATTCCCCATTGGAGATTATACTAAAGAAGAAGTAAGAAGCCTGGCAAAAAAATTTAGCTTGCCAATTTTCGATAAGGAAGAGAGTCAAGGAATCTGCTTTGTGAGAGAAAAACGCCACAATGAGTTTTTAAAAAGATATTTAAAAGAAAAAGAAGGAAATGTTATCGCTCAGAAAGGTGAAATTCTAGGAAAGCATTCTGGTCTTTGGAAATATACTATTGGCCAGAGAGAGGGGATTGGCATTTCTTTTGGAAAACCTTTATATGTAATTAGCAAAAATTTAAAGAAAAATGAACTTATTGTAACTTCAGATCCATTAGATTCTAAGCTTTATCCTAAAAAATTAATCGCCAAAAAGGTTAACTGGGTATCGGGCATTCCTAAAAAATTCCCTCTTAAAACTATGGCAAAAATAAGATACAAGCACCCGGCTGAAAAAGCAGAGATTCTTAAAGAAAAAGAAAAGTATATTGTAAGATTTGAAAAACCTCAGAGAGCTGTAACTTCCGGGCAATCGGTGGTTTTTTATAAGAAAGATAGGGTACTTGGCGGCGGGATTATAACTCAATAATTTATTCTTGCTACTTCCAAAATATTGCCATATAATAAGCTTATGCAAGCAAGGACTTTACGAAAAAAATTTATTGAATTCTTCAAAGAAAAAGGACACAAAGAGATTCCTCAAACATCACTTATTCCAGAAAACGATCCAACAGTTTTGTTTACAACTGCTGGTATGCAGCCACTTGGCCCGTATTTTCTAGGAGAAAAACACCCAGAAGGAAAGCGTCTCATGAATATCCAAAGATGTTTAAGAACAGGCGATATTGATGATGTAGGTGATATATGTCACTTAACGTTCTTTGAAATGCTAGGAAGCTGGTCACTTGGAGACTATTTTAAAACGCAAGCAATTAGGTGGAGTTTCGAATTCTTAACCGACAAAAAATGGCTTGGGTTAGATCCGAAAAGACTTTATGCAACAGTATTTAAGGAAGATAAAAATATCCCCCAAGATAAAGAATCAATAAAAATCTGGAAAGAGCAATTTAAAAAAGCTGGTATTAATGCTGAGGTCTATCCGGGTAGTAAACCAATAAAAGGTAATGAAAATTACCGCATTTTTCCATTAAAAAAAGATAATTGGTGGGGGCTTACTACTGGTGGTCCTTGTGGCCCTTCTACAGAAATGTTTTATGATCTTAATCCTAAAAAAGGACCTTTACAAAAAACCTTTCTTAAAGAGATAGATGAAGGACGACTAGTAGAGATTTGGAATGATGTGTTTATGGAATTTAATAAGCTTCCAAACGGGGTGTTACAAAAACTAGCCCAAAAAAATGTAGATACAGGAATGGGGTTAGAGAGGACCATAGCTTCCCTTCAAGAGAAAAGAAGTGTTTTTGAGACAGAGCTTTTTTCCAATGTTATTAAAAAAATAGAGAAACTTTCTAAAAGAAAATATAAGGAAGAAGAAAACCAAAGACCCATGCGAATAATCGCAGATCATATACGAGCGTCAGTTTTTCTTATTATGGATAATGTTATTCCCTCTAATACCGAACAAGGATACATCCTAAGAAGACTCATACGAAGAATAGTTCGTTATGGCAGAAAATTGGGTATTGAAAAAAAATTAACTTCAGAGCTTGCAAGGGTAGTTATCTCAGATTACAAAGATTTTTATCCTGACTTAGAAAAGAAGAAAGAAAAAATTATTTCTGAACTAAATAAAGAAGAGGAAAGATTTAAGCAGACTTTAGAAAAAGGGTTAAAAGAATTTGAAAAAATACTAGAGAGACTAAAAGGAAAAAAGCTCTCTGGAGAAGATGCATTTTATCTTTATGAAACCTATGGTTTTCCGATAGAGCTTACAAAGGAAATTGCTAAAGAAAGGAATATTTCTGTAAATCTCAAAGGGTTTTTGACCGCCAAGAAAAGACATCAAGAACTTTCTAGAAAGGGTGCAGAAAAGAAATTTGCAGGCGGTCTTGCTGGTAAGTCTAGAAAAACAATTAAGCTTCATACAGCAACCCATCTTTTACATCAAGCACTAAGAGAGATTTTGGGAAACCATATTCAACAAAAAGGAAGTAATATCACTCCAGAGAGGCTGCGTTTTGATTTCTCGCACCCTGAAAAAATGACCGACGAACAAATTAAGAAAGTAGAGGAAATTGTTAATCAGAAAATCAAAGAGAATTTGCCAGTTAGAATGAAGATTATGAGTCTTAAAGCTGCCGAAAAATCTGGAGCTTTAGCTCTTTTTAAAGAAAAGTATAAAGACAAAGTAAAAGTTTATTTTATTGGGAATTTTTCCAAAGAAGTCTGCGGAGGACCCCATGTCAAGAAAACTGGCGAGTTAAAGAGTTTCAAAATAATAAAAGAAGAGTCAGTGGGTGCAGGAGTAAGAAGAATTAAAGCTGTGGTTGAGGATTAGGGGATCAACAGCTCAAAAGAAAAGTAAAAAACAAAAGGTATGATTAAAGCAATTTGTTTTGACCTTGATGGAATATATTTTACAAAACAAGGAAAAGAAAAGTTTAACCAAGAGATTATGAACCTAGGAGTGAGTAAAGAGGATGTAGAATATGTTTTATACAAAAGTCCTGAAATGATAGACTTTAAGAAAGGTGAGATATCTGAGGATGAGTTTTGGTCTTTCGCTCGTAAATACTGGCAAGTCAATAAAACTAATGATGAGTTTATTAAGTTATTGGTAAAAGGTTATGAGATTAATTCAGAAGTAGATGAAATAGTTAAAAAAGTAAGAAAAAATGGCTACAAAGCTTGTGTTTGTTCCAACAATTACAAATCAAGAGTAGAAGGTTTACAAAAGAAGTTTAATTTTTTACAAAACTTTGATGTCGTTATATTCTCATACCAAATAGGTATTATGAAACCAGAAAAAGGGATTTTTAAGGAATTACTAAAAAGAGCAGGAATTAAACCCAAAGAGATGATTTACTCTGATGACAATAAAGACAAACTCCAGGGGGCATTAAGCCTGGGTGTTAACACCTTTGTCTACAGAAATTTTGAACAATTTAAAAATGAACTATTGAAACTAGGAGTAAATCTAACCTAAATCATTTCACTGCTATACTCTATATTCTTGATTCTAATCTCATAAAACCATGGATATCAACACTATCGATAAATCAAACATGCGGGAAACGATTTTAAAAACTTATGAGCAGTTTTCTATGGGAGAAAATTGTGCTGGAGACTTAAAAGTTGAAAGTAAAGAATTCGACTGGGTTTGTATTAGTGGTATGGGAGGAAGTCCTATGGCTGGCGATATTTTAAAATCAGTTGAATTAGATCCACAAATAATTATTAATCGCGACTATAATCTACCAAATTGTATTTCTGAAAAATCATTAGTGGTTGCACTCTCTTATTCAGGTAATACTGAAGAAACAATATCAACTTATGAAGAAGCCTTAAAAAGAAAAGCAAATTTAATTGTAATATCTTCTGGAGGGAAACTAGAGGAAAAAGCAAAAAAAGATAATGTCATTTTTATAAAAATTCCAAAACCTTTTCCAGATTTTCAACCTCGCTATGCCACAGGTTATATTTTCGGGGCATTAACAAAAGTTTTATCTAATTCACAAGCAATTAAATCTTACTCAGAGCAATTAAAAGAATTAGCAAATAAATTAAAAAACCAAGATGAAGAACAAGAAGGCCTCATGTTTGCCAAAAAATTAAAAGGAAAAATTCCACTTTTTTATGCTTCTCAAAAAAATATCCACATCGCAAGAATCGCTAAAATAAAAATTAACGAAAACTCAAAAATCCCAAGCTTCTTTAATACTTTTCCTGAAATGAACCACAATGAACTCGTAGGATTTACTAACACCCTCTGTAGTTTTTATGCTATAATATTTAAGGACAAAGATGACCAGCCACAAATCCAATTAAGAATGGATGTTTGTAAAAACCTATTTAGAGAAAAGGGAATTGATACAGAAGAAATTCAAGTAAAAGGGAACACTCAATTAGAAAAAATATTCCTTACTCTCAATAAAATAGATTGGGTGTGTTATTATTTGGCATTAGAATACGGGTATGACCCAACACCAGTGCGTATTGTCGAGGATCTAAAGAAGCAATTAAAGAAACACTAATGCCTAAAGAGAGAATAAAGAATTTAAAATTTAGAATTAATATCCTCTACATTCTATATTCCATCCGCCGTGGCGGAAAATTCCAACCTAGTTCCTAATAGCCCTAGTACCAGTTTACTAAAATTATAATGCAAAATAGACTCATGATAAATCTATTGGGAAGCCTTTATTTATATCAAAACTTTAGTAAAATGATACTAGCAGACCTAACGTCCTAATTCCTAACCTCATACCTCCCTAACACAATCTATGTCCTTCTTCTCCAGACTATTTTCTAGAAAACAGAATAGCCAAAGCCATATCTTAGCTTTAGATATTGGTACAGAATTCATAAAAGCATTAATTTTTAAAGTAAATTATGAAAAAGAGGTGGCCGAAGTCATAGGAGTAGGTAGACAACGCCAAAAACCAACTGATATGCAAGGAGGAATAGCAACAGATATTTCTGGGGTGGCATTAAGCTCTGAAAAAGCAATCGAAAGAGCATACGAAATGTGTGATGTAAAACCTACTCAGGCAATTTTAGGCATCGCAGGAGAATTAGTAAAAGGGTCAACTACCACAGTACATTACCAAAGAGGAAGTCCAAAAAGTAAAATCGATCTTCCTGAATTAAAAAACATTGTCCAAAAAATCCAATGGAAAGCCTTTGATAATGTTAGAAAAGAACTTTCTTGGGAAACATGTCAGAACGAAATGGATGTCAAGCTCATAAATGCTGTGATTGTTAATGTAAGAATTGATGGCTACAGAGTGACAAATCCCCTGGGTTTTCAAGGAAAAGATATCTCTATTTCCATCTTTAATGCCTATGCTCCCTTAGTACACCTTGGTGCTTTGCAAACAATAGCACAAGATTTAGGTCTTGATCTTCTCACTATTACTGCAGAACCATATGCTGTTGCTAAAGCGACAGGTATAGAAGAAGATCTTGACTTTAGTGCTATTTTTATAGATATGGGGGGTGGGACTACCGATGTTGCTGTCGTGAGAAACGGTGGTATGGAAGGAATAAAAATGTTTGCTTTGGGTGGAAGAGCTTTTACTAAAAGGCTTGTAACAAAATTTAATATAAGCTTTACTGAAGCAGAAGATAAAAAAATAAAGTATTCAGCGGGACTACTTCCCAAAAATGAAGCAGAAAAAATTAAAAATCTCTTTAAAAATGATTTGGAAGTATGGGCGACAGGTGTAGAACTTTCCCTATCAGAGTTTTCTAGTACTGAGCTCCTGCCTTCTAAAATCCTTCTCTGTGGAGGTGCATCAGCACTCCCTGGGGTTAGACAAGTATTACAAAGTGAAGAATGGACAGAAAAACTTCCTATGACCAAAAAACCATCTATTCATTTTATTAAACCTTCTGATATTACTAATATTGTCGATAAAACAAGCCTCTTGGTTGATCAGCAAGATATTACTCCAATGGCTCTAGCTAACTTAAGTCTAGATTTCTCTGGCACAGAAAAAATCCTGCCAGGCATTTTAAGAAGAGTAGTCAAAATGATGCAAACTTAATTTTAGGAATTAGGAAGTTAGAAATTAGCTTATAGATGATTTAAAAACTCTAAAATCTCAGATCTTTTCTACAAGCTACAAGCTAATTCCTACAAGCTAAAAAATATGTCTAAAACCATCTATCTTGAACCCGACACCGAGATAACACACGTTATTGACAAGCTACGAGAATCTGATAATGACCAGATAATTTTAGTAGTACCCAGTCAAGCTATTATTCTGCAAAGCATCGTCAATTTAAAAATTCTTAAAAAACAAGCTCAAAAATTAAGAAAGGATTTGATTTTAGTTACCACTGATCCTGTGGGAAAAAATTTGGCATCTAAAGTAGGAATTACTGTCCACCATAAAATTGGTCTTGATCACGAAATAGAAGAACAAAAAGTACAAAAAGAACAAGTAAAAAAAGAGTTTACTATAAAAGAAAAGTCTGCCTTAGATACTCATTCTTCTTTAATTCAAGCTTTTAAAAAGCGAACTTTACCAATACAAGAAAATATTAAAGATAACCAAAAAGAAAGTAAGTCAAAAGGTAAACAAATTAAAAGACCGACTTTCATTTCTAAATTTATACCACAGGCAAAGATAGAGAAAAAAGAAGAAAAGCCAGAACTCTCTTATACTAAAACTTCACCTCCTTTAAAGAAAAGTAAACTTGCAAAAACTCTTATCCCTAAATCACCTATTATTTTTTTAGGAGCTATTCCGATTATCTTATTAGGAATCCTTCTAATAGCATCAACCTTTTTCACCCACGCAGAAATTATTATCATTCCCAACACCATAGATCAAGAAGATAAATTTGAAGTTTATATAGATCCATCTATTGAAAGCATAAACCTAGATACTAATCTAATTCCTGGACAAATTTCATCCTTAGAAAAAGAAGAGACACAAAAAGAAATCCCCACAACTGGTACAAAAGAAATCGGAGAAAAAGCAAAAAGTAGTGTCACTTTCTACAACGAATATAGCTCTGACCCCCAAGTAATCTCCAAGGGATCAACCTTATTATCCCAAAATTTAAAATTCAAACTCCTGTCCACTATTACTATTCCTGGAGCAGAAGTAGAAGAAGGGGAAACAAAACCAGGACAAATACAAGCAGAAATTGAAGCAGCTGAAATCGGTAAAAAATATAACATTCCAAAAAGCCATTTTTCTATTGTGGGTATTGCTCAAGAAAAGCAAGACAAAATTTATGCAAAAAGCACAAGCACCTTATCCGGTGGAAAGAAAGAAAAAGTAAAAATAGTATCTAAAAAAGATGTGGAAAAGATACAAAAGAAGATTTCAGAAGGACTACTTGCTATTATTAAAGAGGAAATCAAAACCCAAATTTCAGAACAAGAGATGCTCCCGGATTCATCTTTTCAAGAAAAACTCATTGAGCTTACTACTTCAAAAAAAATTGGAGAAAGAGCCGATACTTTTGATATTACAGTAAAAATACAAGCAAAAGCAGTAAAATTTAATCTAGACGAGGTGGGCAATTTTGCTATATTGAAATTAAGAGAAAAAACACCAGAGGACAGGGAATTCTTAGAAGAGACAGCCGATTTTAATCTAGGAGATATAATCCTACAAGATAAAAAAAATTCAATATTAAAAACACAAATTCAATCTAGAGTAAAAACAAGCTACAAATTAGATGAAGAAGGTATAAAACAAACCGCAAAAGGAAAAAATAGTGCCACTATCAAGGAAGAATTAGAAAAAGACAACAAAATTAAAAACGTAGAAATAAAATTTTGGCCATTCTGGATAAAAAAGGTACCAAAGGCTACTCACAAGATAAAAATACGCTTGACAGCACCCTCTCCTTCTTCTAATATAAGTCTAAACCTACAATGATAAAGTAGCGTGTATTTTTAGTCTTCTTAAACAAACTATACAAGATATGCTTTCGAAAGACATAGTGCAAATGGAAGGAACCATTAAAGAAAACCTTCCTAACACTACTTTTAAAGTAGAGGTAAACAAAGGGCATGAAGTTCTATGCCAGATTTCTGGAAGAATGAGAATGAATTTTATTAAATTCTTACCAGGAGATAGAGTCCTTTTGGAAGTGAGTCCTTACGACCTAACAAGAGGAAGGATTGTAAGAAGATTATAGTAATAAAGAGAAACAATGAAAGTACAAGCATCAGTAAAAAAGCGCTGCAAGCATTGTAAAATAGTAAAAAGAAAAAAAAGGGTCTACGTAATTTGCAAGAAGAACCCTCGCCACAAACAAAGACAAGGATAGTTTTAGTTTGGTACATATTACGACCAAGCTAACTTCCTTGGTTTGTAATCCTTAGTTTTTAATTCTTTTTTTAAACTTTAAATTTACCAAAGTGCACAGAATTCTAGGAATCAATGTTCCGCAAGAAAAAAGAATAGAAATTGCCCTTACATATATCTATGGAGTAGGAAGATCTTTAAGCAATAAAGTTTTAACCACAACCAAAGTAGACCCTAACAAATTAGCAAAAGATTTGACAGAATATGAAATAGACAAAATTCAGCAAGAAATAGAAAAAAAATACAAAGTGGAAGGAGAATTAAGAAGGCTAATCTCCTCTAATATTAAAAGGTTAAAACAAATTAGATGTTATAGAGGCATAAGGCATATAAAAGGACTACCAGTAAGAGGACAGAGAACAAAAACAAATTCCAGAACCAGAAGAGGAAATGTCCGTAAAACAGTAACTTCAGGCAGAAGAAAGGCAGCAGAGAAAACATAAATCTAGCTTGTACCGTACGTACTATATGGCACTCGGCGCGGCGTACTACAGGCGTTCTACGTCCCACGTACTTACGTGCCTTGTAGGAAGTTTTAGACGGGGATCAGCCTCGGGCTGAAGGAATTAGCTTGTAGAAGGTAAACCACAGACTAATTCTAATGTTCTAACTTCCTAATATCCTAACTCCTAACCTCCTACCAAATATGTCCAAAAAGAAAAGAGAAG
>Ga0066637_10001656_pt1 | contig 14563 bp, 16 predicted proteins | sample CryGeyCG2014_020_FD_62737 | JGI IMG/M metagenome (GOLD analysis project Ga0066637, IMG submission 62737) | Groundwater microbial communities from aquifer - Crystal Geyser CG08_land_8/20/14_0.20 | ecosystem: Environmental > Aquatic > Deep subsurface > Groundwater | place: USA: Utah: Grand County...
ACGCCGAAGGCGGACAAGCCCAAGTACGTGATGCTCGCGCTCTCGGAGGAGGAGGAAATCGGAGGCGAAGAGCTCGCGCGCGCAATTGAGAAGGCGAAGGAGCTCGGACTCGACCTTCTTCTCGGCATATGCGACCGCGAAACAAGCGTCACGTGCTACAGGGTGAAGCGCGTCGAGTTGCCGAAGAGCAGGTACGAATACTACGAGATTGAGTGGAGCCAGCCGTAGGCGCGTAAACTAGGCGCCTAGAACGCCGATATTTAAATTCAGGAGTCGCCTCATAAGTTCATGGCAATTCCAGATTTCCAGTCAATCATGTTGCCGTTATTGAACGCCCTGAAAGACGGTCAGGAGCATAGCAATGCGGACCTTATCGTGCGTCTCTCTTCAGAATTTGGACTTACTGACGAAGAAAAACGACAACTCTTGCCAAGCGGGACGCAACCGATTTTTAATAACAGATTTGGTTGGGCAAAAACCTATATGCTAAAAGCAGGGTTGTTATAATTTCCAAGAAGGGGCTATACCAAAATAACTCAAAGAGGGCACGACATCCTTACTAAAAAAATAGACAAGATAGACATAGGCTTCTTAGAACAATATCCTGAATTTATTGAGTTTAGAGCAATAAAAAAAGAGCAAGTTTTAGACAAAGGCGGAGCGCCGGAAGAAGACGAAGGGAAAACTGAACGCCGTACTCCTGACGAATTAATCGAAACTGGTTTTAATTCAATTCAAGCAAATTTGGGGCAAGAACTCTTAGAGCGTTTAAGAAAAGGATCGCCTTCCTTCTTTGAAAAAGTTGTGCTCAAATTATTAGAGAATATGGGATACGGAAAAGGACAGGTTACTGGGCGAAGCGGAGACGGCGGGATTGATGGATTTATCAGCCAAGACCGGCTTGGCTTAGACAAAATATTATTTCAAGCAAAAAGATTTGACGAGGGCAATCCTATTTCTGCGTCTATGTTGCGTGATTTTTTAGGCGCATTAGAGTCGCGCGGCGTTTCTAAGGGAGTTTTTATTACGACTTCTAGATTTCCTATAAACGCCGATGATGTACTGGCTAAGATTCATAAATCGGTAGTTTTGATAGGCGGGCCCGAACTTGTAAACTTAATGATTGATTTTAACATTGCCGTTTCAACAGAAAAAACTTACGAAATCAAGAGAATAGATTCAGACTTCTTCGAAGAGGAGTAGATGTTTAGTCAGTGGAATTCCACCCTAGTCCAATTTATAAACGCGAAAAGCGTATTCTGTCCGTGAACTACTCTGTACCTACGTTCGTCAAGTGGGCCGGAGGCAAGACGCAGCTTCTGCCGAAAATCGCCGACTTATTGCCGGGCAAGTTCAACCGCTACTTCGAACCGTTCCTTGGAAGCGGCGCGGTTTTCTTCTATCTAGAACAGAAAACCAGCTGCCCCGCATTCCTGTCGGACGCCAATGCGGAACTGATTGATACCTATGAAGTGGTCAAACGGCATCCGCGCGAACTGATTCGGAGGCTCGGAGCGCTTAAGGCGCGCCACTCGAAAGCGCAGTTTTATCGTTTGCGTGGAAAGAACCCGAAAATGCTGGACCGGATAGACGCGGCGGCGCGCTTCATCTATCTGAACAAGACGTGCTACAACGGCCTGTACCGCGTGAATTCCAAGGGAGAGTTCAACGTACCGTTGGGAAGCTGCGCAGAGCCAGGGATTTTCAACGAGCGCGACCTTCTCCGCGCGAGCAGGCTGCTCCAGAACGCCGAACTCCAGTGCGTTTCCTTCGAAATAACTGAAAAATGCGCCAAAAAGGGCGATTTCGTCTATTTTGATCCGCCCTACCATCCGCTGAACGGCAACGGCTTCACGGGCTACACCCGCAACGGCTTCGCCGAGGAGGAGCAGACGAAACTGAAGCGCGTTTTCGAGAAATTGGACAAACGCGGCTGCAAGCTGATGCTAAGCAACAGCGATACCGCCTTCGTGCGCAGCCTCTATGATGATTTCGAGATTAGAACCGTGAAGGCAAGGCGCGCCATAAACTGCAAGGGCGAGAAGCGAGGCGAAATAAACGAACTAATCGTCGTGAATTATGAGATGCCGTCCTACCTGCCGTTGTATCTCGCCGACGAAACAACCGAGAAGATGTCCTTGCCTGCTATGATGGAGTCGAGCAGACCCCTGAACATAAAAGCCTGAGCGTTCCCCGTCTTCTCCTGCGTCATTATCAGTTCCAGGACAGTTGCTATGAATTCGACGCTGTACTCGCCGTATTTGTTCAGTTCCTCAAATTCAGCAAGTTTTTCGGGTGTGCTCAGGCTCAGTTTGCATACCCGTTGCTCCTGCTTGTTTCCGAACGGCTTGACTTTGTCCCACATCGCCCGCAGGTATTTCACGAATTTTATGGTGAGTTCGGGTTCGTGCTCCTTTTTTATGAGCAAGTCAATAGTCCAGTGCAGGTGCTGCGGCGTTCTGACGCTCTTTCCGAGCTCCTGATACTTGACTATGATGTCCAACTGCTTCTTCGCGCCGCGACTGCCCTGAAAAACGCCGACAACGACGCCCCTAGGCAGTTTGAACTCCTTGAACGCCCGCGCTCTGCCGCCTTTGCCGTCCCTCAACGAGTATTCCACGAGTAGCATCGGAACGCCGAGTATAAAATCGTTGGTTTTTCGCGCCGCAATCGTTATTATCCGTAAAACTAGTGCTTCGCCAGCTCCGCTAGCGCCTTGCGGTTCTTGGCGATAATCTTCTTGGCGATTTTCCTGAACTCCTCGTCGGTCATGACGCAAGTATAGTTTTCCGACTTTTAAATGCCCGACAAACCACTGGAACCGCGCTCTGCCCGCGAATAAAAACGGGCGCCGCTTCCTACTGTTGGAAAGGGGTTTAAACATGGATTGCGTCGGTAATTCGGGCATGGGAACTTCGCTCAGCAAGGCGGAACAGGCGTATCTTTACATAATCGAAAAACTTCAGGGCAGCCCGAATTTCGGGAAAACGCTCTTTTACAAGACGCTGTATTTTTCCGATTTCGACAATTACGAGCTTCGTGAGCAGTCTATAACCGGCGGCGAATACCGAAAGATAGAGAACGGTCCGGCTCCCTGCTCCTTCGACAAAACGATATCCTCCCTGAAATGCAAGGATTTCGTTGCGGAAAAGCGCATTTCCAGAAACGGCATGACGCAAATTCGCTACGTCCTCTGCTCCGAGGCTTCCTTCGACAAGCTTTCAGAAGAAGAAAAAAAGATTCTGGACCGCAACATCCGCCGCTTGAGCGGGATGACCGCAACGCAGGTTAGCGAGTACTCCCACCAAGACATGCCCTACAAGGCGACGAAGAACGGAGAAATAATCGACTACGGGCTTGTCTTTTATCGTAACCCCGTGTTTTCCGCCAAGGACGCGGCATAGGGCGGTCCGATTCCCATGCCCGCGTACGCCGTTTCCGAAGAGGTTGGGGAGGTTGCGCACGATCTGAAAAAGATACGGGTTACGGGGTTCGGCAACGACTACGCGCTTTTCAAAAAGGCGTTGCCCGTCATGGTGGAGGAAAGAGAATTTTACCGCAGCCGCGGTTTCGAACCGGTCGCCGGCTGCGGCAAACTCGCGGGCGAGGTTTACATAGCCAAAAAAATCCACTGCGAATCGCTGCACCGGCTGGACAAATTTCGCGTCGTATTTCAGGTTCTCGATTGCAAAATAAGAATCATCGAGGTATTTTTCAAGGGCGACAAGGAAACCGAGGATAAGGCTAAGATACGACGCTACTGCGCTGCTGACTGACGCCCCCGCGGCGTCCGCCGCCGCAACCATTATTATCCTCCCCGCGCTTGTTTCACCGTATGGCCGAGGGAATGTTCTGGGCTGACCAAATCGCTCGCAGCGTCGGCGCGAGCGGCGCGCAGGTTGTGAACGATTCGAAGACGCCTTCGGGACGCGTCCACGTCGGCGCGCTTCGCGGCGTAATCATCCACGACGTCATCTACAAAGCGATGAGGGATGCGGGCGTGAAGGCGGCGTTCTACTACGGCGAGGACGACTACGACCCGATGGACTCGCTTCCCGTTTATCTCGACGCCGCGAAATACGCCGAGCACATGGGCAAGCCCCTGAGCGAGATACCCGCTCCGGACGGCAGCAACCGCTCGTACGCCGACTTCTGGATGGAGGACTTCCGCGAGGTTTACGAGCGGCTCGGCGCGAGGCCCGAGATTTACAAAATGAGCGAGCTGTACAAGAAGGGAAGGCTCAACGAGACGATACGGCTGGTGCTGGAAAACGCGGAAACGGTGCGCCGCATTTACAAAAACGTCAGCGGCTCGGACAAGGGCAAGGACTGGCTGCCTGTTTCGGTCATATGCGAAAAGTGCGGCAGGATAGGCACGACGAGGGCGTTTGCGTTCGACGGAACGCACGTTTCCTACAAATGCGAGCCTTCGATGGTGGAGTGGGCGAAAGGGTGCGGACACGAGGGCAAAAAGTCGCCATTTGACGGCGGCGGGAAACTTCCATGGAAGTTGGAATGGGTGGCGCAATGGCTTCACATCGGCGTCACGATTGAAGGCGCGGGAAAGGACCATTCAACCGCAGGCGGAGCGCGCGACGTGTCCGAGGCGGTGTTCCGCGAGATTTTCAAGAAGGAGCCGCCGAAGAACGTGCCCTACGAGTTCTTCCTGCTCGGCGGGAAGAAGATGAGCTCCTCGAAGGGCTTGGGCGTTTCTGCCCGCGAAATATCCGAAATCGTTTCTCCCGAATTGCTGCGCTTCCTGATGGCACGCTACCAGCCGAACACCGCGATTGACTTCAACCCGGAAGGCGATGCGATTCCGCGGCTCTTCGACGACTATGACGCCGCTGCCTCCGTCTACTTCAAGAAGGCGGAAGCTCGCGATCCCGACGTTCCGCGCATTTATGCCTTATCGCAGGTGCGCGAGCCGCACGAGCATTTCGCCCCTTCCTTCTCCTTCCTGGCGTCGCTGATGCAGATACCGGGCGTCAATCCCGAGTCGGAATTCGAAAAGCAGAAAGGCAGCCCCCTTTCCCACGAGGAGAAGTCGCTGCTCGCCGAGCGCACCGCCTACGCGAAGATATGGCTGGAGAGGCTCGCTCCCGAAGAGTCGAAGCTGAAGATACTGGAACACGCCTCGACCGAATGGGCGTCCCTGTCGGAGCCGCAGCAGAAAGCCCTCGCGGATTTCGCCGGAATATTCGAGAAGGAGCCGGCGCAATCGAAGCAGATTGAAGCGATAACCGCCATATTGACGAGCCGCGGGCTCAAGATAGGCGACTTCTATTCCGCCGCGTACTTGATTTTCCTCGGAAAGAGAAAGGGACCGAAGCTCGTGCCGTTCCTGAACGCGCTCAACCGTTCCTTCGTGGTGCAGCGCCTGCGCGGGCTGTAACCGCCAGAAGACAAGAGCGGGTAGCGCTGATGATTTTCACGCGTTTTGTTTCGCCGATTCTCGCGCCTTTTACCGCCACGGGCTTGTAGGAGTCATTCCTGCCCACGACCGTTCCATCCTTCCCCTTTTCAATAAACAGCACATCGCCTTCCCACCCGGCCCATTCCTTGTTTTTCTCTTCCGAGATTTTCCTGCACAGCGCACTCGCGATTTCGCTGCGCTTTTTGATGACGGAGTTGGGCAGCTGCAACATTTTAGATGCGGCGGTGTGCGGGCGCGCGCAGTATTTGGAGACGTTCACCACGTCGAACCGCACGGCACGGAGCAAATCCATGGTTTTCCCGAAATCGGCTTCGGTTTCGGTTGGGAATCCGACGATGATGTCGGTGGCGAGCGTGATTCGGGGGTATTTTCTGCGGTAGGAAGTAATGGCACGGTGGAAATCGGCAACGGAATAAGGACGCTGCATCGCTTTCAAGACGGCATCACTTCCACTTTGCACGGGGATATGCAGAAATTTGTAAACCTTGGAAGGCGAAAACGCGCCAATTACTTTCGGAGCGTGTTCGGGATTCAGCATGCCGATGCGCACGCGGAAGTCGCCGGGGATTTGATTGAGGGCGGCGGAAAGGGCGGGCAGCGACGTGCCTATGTCCAAACCATACGCGCCGTCGTCCTGCGCGCACAACTGGATTTCGCGGGCGCCTTCCTTTACGCACGATTCGGCGGCGCGCATTATCTCCCGCACGCCATAACTCCTCAACCCACCGCGCGCGATTTTCGTTTCGCAGAACGAGCACGCGCCGAGGCAGCCTTCGCAGATGCGGACGCGGCCAACCAAGCCGTCGGCATGTGCGGAGAGGCAGCGTTTTCCCCTGCCTAACCAGCGCACGGGCTTTCCTTTGGCTGCCGACTTGACTGCCGCCGCAATTCTGTGCTGCTGGGAAATGCCGACAAGCGAGGCGTTCGGTTTTGTGCGGAGGATTTTCTCTGGCTCGGCTTCGGCAAGGCATCCCGTCACCACTACTGGAATCTTCTCGCGGCTTATGGCGCACAATATTTTCTGCTCCGTCGCGTCCTTGACGCAGCAGGTGTTGTAGATTGCCACGCGGGCGTTTATGCTGCGGACTGCCTTCGCGACGGCGTCGGAATCCGCTCTGTTGAAGGCGCACCCGTACGTGCGGAGCATAACGCGCATATTATAAAGATTGACGCAGGAACATAAAAACATGAAGAAGAGGGGTTCGCACAAGTGCCTGCGCTGCGGCAAGGAAACGGCTTACATCGAGCCGTGCGACTATTGCGAGCCGAAGCGCATGGTGTGCGCGTCGTGCATCAAGTCCAGCAAGACGGCATCGAAGATAGACCGCAAGGTAATCTGCAAGGACTGCTGGGGCAGGATGCCGAAGCGCAAGGCGTACAAGAGCGCTTAGCTTTTAGCGCAGGTTTTCGAGGCGAGCGGAGCGCAGTGAGGTTTAAATTTCCTCGCGTGTTTACCTGCGTATGCTGCTCGAACTCGCCTCGCTCGTCGTCGCGCTGCTCGTGCTTGCGAAAGCTTCCGAGTACGCGATAGGGCACGCCATAGTTGTCGCGCGCTTCCTGCGCATCAGCGAGATGGCGATAGGTTTCCTCCTCGTTTCCACCGCCACCTCCATGCCCGAATTCTTCGTCGGCATCACCGCCTCGTCCGCAGGCGAAACAGGCATATCCGTCGGGAACGTCCTCGGCGCGAACGTGGCGGACTTGCTGCTTGTCGGAGGCGCAACCGCGCTTGCGGGAACCGTGGTCCTGCGCAGGAAGGAAATACCCGAACTGCTGAAGATGCTGTTCGCGATAACCGTGCTTTCAGTAATCGTGCTCCTTCCGCTCGGCAGGTTCTCGGGAATTCTCCTGCTCCTCGTATTCACGGGCTACGCAGTGTATCTCCTGCAGAAAAAGGTGTCCGAGCATATGGACGGAGGGCGTTCCGTTTCCAGAAAGGAGGCGCTCGCGTCGGGCGCGCTCTTCTTCGCGTCGATGGCTGTAGTCGTCGTTTGCGCCAACTTCGTAGTTTCATCCGCAGTTGCAATCGCAACAGCCTTCAACGTCTCGCGGGCATTCATAGCAGGCACGCTCGTCTCGATGGGCACAACGCTTCCCGAGCTCGCGACGAGCGTCACCGCAGTCCGCAAAAAGCTCAGCGGAATCGCCATAGGCAACGTCGTCGGCAGCTGCATCACGAACCTTACGCTCGTTCTCGGCGCAGCCGCGGTGGTGACGCCCATCCGCACCGACCTTCCCGCCTTCATGAACCTCGCGGTGTTCGCGCTCCTTTCGTGCGCCATGTTCTGGATATTCGTGAAGAACCGCAGGCTCAGCAGGCGCGAGGGCTTTATGCTTCTTGGGACGTACGCGCTCTTCCTCGTTTCCGCGCTCGTCACGGAACTCGGCACGTAGTCTTTTAAATTCCCGCGTCCTTCTTTGCACGTGATAGAGCAGCTTCTCGTGCTCGGCGTCGTGATGCTCCTCGGGTTCTTCAGCCTCGCCTTCTTCGAGCGCACCAGGATTCCCGACGTCCTGCTCCTCCTGCTCATAGGCGTCCTGTTGGGGCCGGTGTTCCGGATAGTGGACCCGGCGTATTTCGTCTCGCTCGCGCCGCTTGTCGGAACGCTCGCGCTCATAATCGTGCTTTTCGACGCCGGGCTCGGGCTCAACCTCTTCAGGGTATTCGGCGAACTGTCGCGCACTACCGCGTTCACCGTCGCCGTCTTCATTCTGAGCTGCGGCTTCGCTGCGGCGCTGTTGCACTTCGCGTTCGGCTGGCGACTGCTTTACGCGCTTCTCATGGGCGCGATAATCGGCGGTTCGAGTTCCAACATAGTTGTGCCGATTATTTCGCGGCTTGGCGCGTCCGAGGATACGAAGACGATACTAAGCCTCGAATCCGTGCTCACCGACGCGCTCTGCATCGTCGCTGCCGTCGCGCTCGTGAAGGTTGCGACGCTCGGCTCCTTCGACGCGTCGGTTGCGCTGCACGACGTGGCGAGCGCCTTCTCCATCGCGGCGGTGGCGGGATTCGCCTTCGGCATGTTCTGGATAGGCATCCTGCGGCGCTTCTACGGCAAGCCTTTCGGGTACGTCGTCACGCTTGCGATTCTGTTCATCATGTATTCCTTCGTCGAGGTGCTGAAGGGAAGCGGCGCCGTCGCCGTCCTCGTGTTCAGCATCGTGCTTGGCAACTCGCAGGAAATCGCGCGCATGTTCAAGCTGGAGGGCGATTACTCGCTCGACAAGTCCATCAAGGTCGTCGAAACCGAAATCTCCTTTTTCGTCCGCACATTCTTCTTCGTCTTCCTCGGGCTCGTCTTCAATCTCGGCGCGCTGGCGGTGCAACCGCTCCTGCTCGCAGGCGCGCTCACCTTGGCACTCATCGTCGCGCGCTTCGTAGGAGTCCGCCTGCTCGTCATGTTCTCCCCGTCGTTGCGCTCGTCGGCGGTGCTTCTCACGACCATGATGCCGCGCGGGCTCGCGGCGGCGGTGCTGGCGTTCCTGCCCGCGGAATCCGGCGTCCAAATCCCGCTTCTAGTTGAAACGGTGTTCCTCGTGATTCTCTTCACGAACGTCGTCGCGACAATCGGCGCGTTCGCCTCCGAAAAAGGCGGCAGGGCGTCGCCTGCGCCGCCTTCGCCGAAGGGACGCCCCAGGATAGTTCCAAGCAGGGGCAAAGGCGGCTAAGCGGGGCTAGTACGCCGCGTCGAGCAATTTCCACGGACTAAGAAGGAGGAATCCGCCGAGGAACATGATGACGAGGTTGTCCAGCGCGACGACGTCGAATATGAAGAGCAGTAGCCCGATGACGCAGAACGCCTGCACAAGAGGGTCGAGTGCCACGATATAATAGGCGCGCTTGGGAATAAAAAGTTACTACCTGACGGTTGTTCCCGCTTTTTTGCCGGACAAGGCGGAACGAACAGCCGCCAACTCCCTGCCGTCGGCGAAATCCACGCGGATTTTGGAGCGCGCCGCGAGCTTGCAGGCGACGAGGTCGAAGGGGAAATTCGTGCGCGCCTTCCGCTCGTCGAATTTATTTGCGAGAGTAATGAGCTGCGCGTACGCCAGTTTTTTGAAAAGCCGCGCGCCCTTCTTCGACGGGTCCTTGTCGTAAATTCCCGCAACCTTGCTGAGGTTCACTATTCTTTTCGCGCCCAGGCGCTCCGCGAGCAGGACGGACACCGCGTCGGTCGTCAGTCCCTCCAACATCCCGCCCATCACCGGCGTGCCGCCCCTGCTTGCGACAAAAGCGGCGTCGTCAAAGGAAAGGCAAACCTTCTCTCCCAACTCCGCTGCGACAACCGCGGCATTAATTCTCGTTGCGCGAATCGCCGCCCTGTCCGCGAAAAATTCGTTCTTCGTTTCCTTGCGGGCTTTCTCGGCGTATTTTTTCGCCAGGGTGCCGCCGCCCACCACGACCGCCTTGCCTTTTAGCAGCGGTGCGACTGCCTCGACGTAGCCTTTGTTGATTTTTTCGCCTTCGTAGAGCAGCGAACCGCCGAGGGACACGACGAGCATACGAAACCCTTTAAATCGGCGGCTTCTTATAAATCGCACGGTGGGGAAATGAGCGACGACTTCGTGCCCTGGGTGGAGAAATACCGCCCGCACAAACTTTCCGAGATTATCGGGCACGAGAACGTCACGAAGCGGCTGGAATTCTACGCGAAGAAGAAGAACATGCCGCACCTGCTTTTCTGCGGTCCCGCGGGGTGCGGGAAGACGACGAGCGTGATTGCGCTCGCCAACGAATTGTACGGCGACCAGCTCAGGCAGTCCTTCCTCGAGCTGAACGCCTCGGACGAACGGGGGATTGACGTCGTGCGCGGGAAAATAAAGGATTTCGCGCGTTCGCTCGCGCTCAGCGACGTTCCCTTCAAGATGATATTCCTCGACGAGGCGGACGCGCTCACGTCGGACGCGCAGCACGCCTTGCGGAGGACGATGGAGCAGTACTCGCGCAACACGCGCTTCTGTTTGTCGGCGAATTACTCGTCGCGCATCATCGAGCCGCTGCAGAGCAGGTGCGCCGTATTCCGTTTCGCCTCGCTGCACGACGAGGATTTGCAGAAGATTATCGCGCACATCGCGAAAGCCGAGGGGTTGAAGGTGGACGAAGCCGCCGAGAAAGCCCTCCTGTACGTCTCCGCCGGCGACGGCCGCAAAGTCGTAAACTGCCTGCAGGCGTGTTCAGCCTCCGGAAACCACGTGACCGGGGACGAGGTTTACAAGGTTGCGTCGCGTGCGCGTCCGAAGGAAGTCGCGGAAATGGTGCAGCTCGCGCTTAAAGGAAGGTTCACGGAGGCGCGGAAACTGCTCGACGAACTGATGATTCGCTACGGCATGTCGGGCGAGGACGTGATGGCGCAGCTTTACAACGAGATAATCGCGCTCGACATTCCCGACGCGGAGAAGGTCCTCCTGGTGGACCGCGTCGGCGAGTACGACTTCCGCCTGAGCGAGGGAGCGGACGAACGCATCCAGTTGGAAGCCCTGCTCGCCCAAATCATGCTGATTAAAAGCCGCCCGAAATAATGTCGCGCTTTTAGTGCAGGTTTTGCGAGGCGCTTGGTGGCGCTGAGCAAAAAGTGCTAGCCGAGCTTGTCGTGCAGCTTCTTCGCCATCTGGATGCTGCTGTTTATCTTGTCGTACGCAGCCGCGGCGTCGTTCTCCTCTATGAGGAACGATGTGTACGAGAGGGAGGAGAAGGTCACTAGGATATTGACGCCTATGCCGGAGAGTTCGCTTGCGAGGAACGCCAGCACGCCGGGGGTGTAATCGCAGGTCATCGGTTCCATCAGTGTGAGCAACGCGAGCCCCTCCGCCTTGTGCTTTATCCTCTTTCCGTCGCCCTTCGCTATCCCGACGAGCTGCGACAGGAACCTGCTCATCGCAACTACGCTTATCTCCTCGCTGCGCTGGTTGATGTACATCTTCTCGCCGCCAATCCAGTCGACCGAACGCTCCAGTTCGATGAGCGCGTGGTACGTCTCGTCCGAGCGGTGGAACGTGATGTAGCACATGTCGGTGCGCAGCACGAGTTTCATGTCCTTTACTACCTCGTAGATGTTCTTGTTGTCGCCGTTGAACGCGCCCGAGTGGACGTGGCGCCGAATCGCCATGATGATGGCGTCGAGCCCCACGTTCTCCTTCATGCGCTCGGCTACAAGCGGCTGTATCATGCGCGCCAGCGCGGAATAGTTGACGAGGTCGTTCTTGAACGCGAGCCGGAGGTAGTGCATCTCCGCAAGAATCTCGCTCACGGCATCCATGACGCTGTAGCCCATGATTATATGTTTCCGAGCTTGTTTTTAAAGGAATTTATTGTTTTTGTCAAGAAAAATAACGATTTGTCAAATTTACGTAAAAATAGTCCAAAAACAGAAGCCTTATACGCTTTTCCGTCGTCCTATTAGCGAGTGGCGTTGGGCGCTGCTCGGCGGAAAAACCAAGGGAGGCAATCCGGTTTTAATCGCGCGCCCCGTTGGCGCCCAACTGACCACTGCGCGGTCTTTGTCGTGCACCAAGTCGGAATCAGCGCTTTCGGGGAAAACTTCGCTACTCGGAAGCGGGGCTTCGAACTGCCGCAGAGCGAGATAATCACGCTGGCGGCGATCTTCGGCTTGGCGTATTCGGTGATATACGGCGAGTATCTGCTGCTGGTGGTTATCGTCGCGCTGTTGGCGCTGTTCCGCGGACGCCCCAAGCGTGAGCACTCGCTCGAGAATATAACCGTCTGATTGCACTTTTTGCTTCGCCTCGCTTCGTTCGGCTCGCAAAACCTGCACTAAAAGCACTTTTTCTTCGTCGCTTCGCTCCTCGAAAACCTGCACTAAAAGCGCGACTGCGCTAGCGCATTTTATACCTTAGCAGCGCCGCCACGCGAAATGCCTTGAATTCCATGCCGGCGTCGTCTTCGGAATCGAATATCGCGACAGGAGCGCCTGTGCGCCGTGCCTTGTCAATCAGCACGTTCGCTTCCTGCCGCGTTTCCTTCTTCTTCAAAAGTTCGTCGAGAATCATCAGTTGCTCAACCGCCCTCGCGTCAACAGCAGCAGCAACGTCCGCCATTCCGTAAACCGCCGTGCCTTCCTCCTTCGCGACGCGCTTCTTTAGCTCCTCGAGAAGCTCGAACTCCTTCGCGACGCGCTGCTCGCCGAGCACGCGCTGGACGATTCCCTTTTTCAGCAGCTCGTAGACGCCGCTCCTCTCGGCGTTGCTCGTGACTTCGAATGAAATGCGCTTCAGCAGCGCGGGCGACTTCTCGGAAACGTATTTCTTGAACGAGTCCTTCGCAAATCCCGGGCCCGCAACTATCAGCTTTCCTTCCGCCGCCTCCGCCTGCTTCAGAAGTTCTCCGAAGAACCGCTTCCTCTCCTCGTCGAACGTCTTCGGGTCCCGCTTCCGCGCCTGGCTCGCCACCTCGAAGACGAACCGCACCCCGCTCGCCTGAAGCCGCGCGACAGTCGCCTTCTCGTCGTCAAGAACGATTATCGTGGCGCGAACCTGTTTTTCGCCGGCTTCCTTCAGAAGTTCGCGGTGGAACGGCGCGAGCACCTTCCTTATCATCAGCCTGCCGCCGGTTTCCACGTCAATCGTGTGGTGGTCGCCCTGCTGGACGTATTCCTCGGGGCTTCCCGAAAGGATGACGCCCGTCAGCCGCAGCTTGTTCGCCGATTCCGCGAACTCGATTTTTTCGAGCCGCAGCTCGACGCGCACCTTCTTCTTCTCGCCAGAATCCTTCTCTGCCCCGAGCGGCTTGAACCTGCGGAAGGAGCTGCCCTCCACCACGTCGCCCGCCTCCAGCAAACGCGTGAGGAACCACAAATCCTCGAGCGACTGCGCCTCCACCTTCAGCTCGTTCTGCCGCTCGTCGCGGTGGACTATTCGCATCGTTAAGCCTTCCGTTTCCTAATTACCAAAAATACGAACAGCGCAACGGTGCCCAGCATCAGTAAAAGCAGCATGATGTTCGCGGTATTGTCTGGCGCCAGTTCGGGCGGCTTCGCTTCTGGAACGGACGCGCTGCGCTTGGCTTCGCTAGCCGCGACCAGTCCGGTGAGGGACGCTTGACGTTCGGCTTCTCGTTGTGCGAGGGCGTAGGCGGTTATGATGGTGTTGTTTATAATCGCACAGGGACCCTTGCAGACGATGCCGTAGCCGCTGGCGAAGTTGAGGATGATTGTGCTGTTGCTGAGCGTGTTTCGCGCTCCTGCCCCACTTATGTACGGCACGCCGATTTGGATGCCGGCGCAGTCCTGAATCGTTACGTTGTCGACGACGTTCCTGACTCCGGTCATAAAGATGGAAACGTTTTTGCCGAAGACTGCGTTGTGCACGGTGTTGCTGCTTTCTAGCGTGATTACTGCGTTGTCTTCCGCGAAATTTGTGCCGTCAAAGACGTTGTTGTCCATGACGGTGCCCGTGACGGACTGCGTGTTCAGTGTTGCCGCCGCTCCCGAGAAGTCCACTCCGTCGAGCCAGTTGTTGTTCGCTCCGCCGGCTATGTAGAGTTCGTTTCTGACGTATCCGCCCCGTATGGTATTTCTCATTCCGTATACGCTCAGCTTGCCGTTTATTTGATTATTTTCGAGGATATTCTCGACAGAGCAGGTTGGGCATTCGTCGCCCGACTTTCCTATCACTATTGATTCGTGTGCTCCTTCGTACTCGAATGTGTTGTTGTCAATAGCACTTCTATTAGTCAGAGAAAGCTCGATTCCTAGCCTGCTGCTAAATGTATTTTCTGATATTGCGACGTCTAGGCAAGACCCCAGATATACAGACGGATATTGTTCGTTATTTATCAGAAATGCGTTTGAGAGAATTTCTGCTGAGTTCGAGTTTTTGACCGAAGCCGCCTGCAATTCGCACTGGTTGAATCTGTTTCCGCTTATCTTTGCGTTGTTCGCTCCATCCAAAATAATGCAGACGTAGTTTATGCCGAAGTCGTTGTTTTCCAGAGTCGCGCCGTTTGCTTTTATGAGCAGTCCCTTTGTGCTGTCCCCAACTGACTGGTAGCCGCATCCGCTCATCCTGCTATCCTTCATCTCGAACGTCGAGCCTGCGTCCACCCAGAACGTGTATCTGTTCGCGTTCGCTGACTTTATCTCGGAGGAAGCGAGGATTTTCATCGTT
>Ga0066637_10001661_pt1 | contig 14557 bp, 13 predicted proteins | sample CryGeyCG2014_020_FD_62737 | JGI IMG/M metagenome (GOLD analysis project Ga0066637, IMG submission 62737) | Groundwater microbial communities from aquifer - Crystal Geyser CG08_land_8/20/14_0.20 | ecosystem: Environmental > Aquatic > Deep subsurface > Groundwater | place: USA: Utah: Grand County...
AATTCTATTAATTAGTCGCTCCTCCCAGCTCACCGGTGGAACGGTAATCAACTTTATCTTCTCCTCGAGCAAAGGTGTCAGTTTAGCCTTTACTCCTTCTCCCAAAATCATGAAAAGAATCTTAGACACCTGTTCTTTGGTACGAACGTTAAGACAAGTTGCTCCGTTTTTTTCGGAAAACCAGTAGGAATCAAGCTGGTCCCAAAAATATTCTTTCTCCCCGGTAACAATTCCCTGAGAGGTAATTTGGTGAGTAACCATTTCCGGTTTTACGGTTGACATGGCGTAAAAAACGAAATATAGAGCTGCCAAAACAAAGATCACAAACCACTGCTGGGCAAAAGCGAAGATTAAGGAAACCACCACTGCTACAATACCCACGTTTTTCATAAATTCTTTCGAATGGGCAGTATAAGTTCTCTCTGGCGCTTCCCAGGAAAATGTTCTTTCCATCATAAAAAAGCACCTCCTTTCAGTTTAAACAAGTCTTTTATTCCTAAACGCCTGACCAGAACCAGTCTTCAGATAAACCTCAAACCTTCTAGCTGACAGCATTGATGGAAAAGCACAAAACCACACCAACTCCAAAGGACGAAAATTCCTAGTCGAAAAACATGTTCCATTTTCATGCTCTCTAAACCTAACCTTAACATCAGGAGTACTTCCTGTATAGAAATCTCCGTTTGATAATTTCAACAAATAAACGTAATACATTATTTACTAGTCCTCCTTCGCTAAAGCTACGGGGGACACTCCTAGCTCTAGTCAACCTTCGTGTGGACGTAGTCCACCCGAAGCTCGAAGAGCGTAGGGTGGCGGAGGAGGTGGGATTCGAACCCACGTGAGGGGGATAAACCCCTCAGCGGTTTAGCAAACCGCCGCAATGGACCGAACTATGCGACTCCTCCATTAGAAACTCTTATTGAACGGTAGTGAAATTAGAGTTTCTTATGCCACGTGGCCAGATGTAATCGGGCTTACGTGGCTATAAATCACATACCGTGATTGATTATACCACTAATCAGTGGGCAAAGGTCATTGCGTAAACATAACGGGCGCCTGCCTTTTTCAAAACCCGGCAAACTTCAAGAATGGTCGCCCCGGTAGTGTAAACATCATCAAAAACAATAAAATCCCTGCCTTTAATAAAATTCTCATCGGTTGCGGAAAAAGCTCCCGCCACATTTTCTTTTCTGGCCTCTTTTTTTAGTTCCGTTTGTGAGGGAGTGTCTCTTACTCTTTCCACTAAATCACTTCTAGCTTCAAGCCCCAAGCTTCTAGCTAGCTCGTTTGCCAAAAGTTCGGATTGATTAAACCCCCTTAATAGCTTTTTGACTGGATGGAGCGGCACCGGTACAATAACGGCTTCTTCACCAAAAGAAACTCCGTTTTCCTCCAAAGAGGAAGTAATTAAATTAGTGATTTCTGAAACCAAACTGACATAACCTTTATATTTAAGAAGATGAATCGCTCGAGAAACAACTTTTTCATGAAAATCAAAATAACAAATTATTCTTTCCGGATTGTTCCTGGTTCTACATTGAACATGAGTAAAACCCCCCAAAGCAGGACGCTGACAAATCAAACAATGAAGTTCGGCAACCGGACGCAAAGTTTCGGCGCAATCTTCGCAAAACCACTTCCCCACCCGTCCGCATTTTAAGCACTTGATCGGAAATAGAAAAGCAATTATATTTTTGTAAATTGTTCTTAACAAGTTATCCACAAGAAGATTATGACTGGCAAACGGCCTAAAAGCTAGACAGGGTCCTGTAGCTATATAACTTTTATAACCCCTAGTTTTTTATGTCAAAACTCAAAGCGTAAAGTTCAAAACTAATAAAGCAGGGCAAAAAACAACTATTTTTTGATTTATAGATTTACAGTTTGGCTTTGAGATTTTAACTTTAAGTTTTGAGCTAGTGACATAAATTCATGTTACCATTTACTAAGATGAGCTACTCACCAAAGTTCTTAATTACTAATAATATCTTAAGAAGCATCGGCTCGATCGAGGCGGCTAAGGCAATTATTGAAAGTTCGCCTTTGATCCCTTCTTGGGAAAGACAATTTCAGAAAGAAGCGGTTGCCCGAACGATCCATTACTCTACTCATATTGAAGGTAACCCGCTAAATTTTACCGAGGTCAAAAAGATTATTTCTGGGCAAGAGGAAGACGTGGTGGCCAGGGAAAGGGATATCCAGGAAATCATAAACTATCGAAAGGCGATGGAATACATTGACGAGATGGCCCGTAAAGAAAAGGAAGAGGGCAAAAGCTATTATATCGGCGTGGATTTGATCAAAGGAATTCACAAAATTCTTTCGGAAAAATTTTTGGACTCCAACCGTGGAGGGAAATACCGCGAGCACCAAGCCACTTCAAGAAATTCCATCACCAAAGAAATTACGATTGTTTACCCGCCTGCTGATGAAATTGCCGCCGGGGTAGAGAATTTTTTGGACTGGTTAAATTCGGAAGAAGCCCAAAAAAACCACCCGACTTTAAAATCTGGAATTATTCATCACGAGCTTGTCCGTATCCATCCATTTGATGATCTAAACGGAAGAGCCGCCCGAGTTACCTCAACTCTAAGTCTATATTTGGATGGGTATGACATTAAAAATTTCTTTAGTCTTGAAGAACATTTTGATAGTGACGCGGAAAATTACTATAATGCCTTAAAATCAATTGGGGAAAAGGACCCGGACTTGACCATCTGGCTAGAATACTTTACCGAAGGATTGGCAATTGAACTTCACCGAGTCAAAGATAAAGTGCTAAAACTTTCAAAAGACGCCAAACTAAAACAAGCGGTGGGCGGTCAGGTTTACCTAAGCGAAAGGCAGGAAATAATCGTTGAGCGCATCCAAAATTTCGGGTCAGTCTCAAACAAGGACTTTGAAAAAATGTTCCCCAATGTCTCCGACGACACAATTCTTAGGGAATTAACTGATTTAAAGAAAAAAGGAGCCATTAAAAAAGAGGGCTCAACCAAGGCAGCAAGATATGTATTAGGCTGATTTCACAAGCAACTACTGCTCAACTACAACATTGCCACCCCCACCCGAACTACTCTCCTCTACTTTTTGGCCGCCACTTTCGATAACCTCTTCGACAACCTGCTGAGAACCTGCACCCTCACCTGTCCCAGGAGCGAATTTTATTTCGCCGCCCTCAATTACTACTCCACTTTGCCCTCCTGATTCAGTGCCTGGAGCAAACTGCGAACCTCCACCCTCAATCACTATTCCTGCTTCTCCTCCAGGACCCGTTCCCTCCGCCCAAACATGCTCAACTTTTTGGAAGAATTCCGTTTGCCCCTCAGTCCCATTTACTTCGATAACCCTCTCCGCTACCTGATTAACCACCTGCTCTTGAACCTGAATAACCTCCTGTTTGACATCTTCACCAACCTTTGTCTTTATCTCCTCCATCGTTTTCTGCTGTTCGATCGTTCTTTCTTGAACTGCCCCCAAAACGTTTCCATCAGTATTTTCTCCTAACAAATTATTCTGTCTTTCTTTTATTTGAAGATAGTTTTGAAGTAGATTCTGAACTTTTCCACTATCCCCCTCTTCTGCGTAACCTTGAGCGGTAACCAACCTTTTTTCCGCGTGTTTTTCTAATACGGCTATCTTCTGCTCAACTTTAAAGGCGAAGAAATATTCTATCCCTTCTTGAATTTTTACAACCAGAGAGTCGGGAGAGGAAAATATGTCATTAAGAGAAACGGCGCGAGCGGGTCGGGGAAATAGAAAAGCAATGGTAAAGACTAGAAATGTTAAAAATATTGAAAGTCTAGGAAACTTCATCTAGTAAGAATAGTAACTAAAATATAATTAGTTTGTCAACAACACTTTCTACTGTTATAAGAGACGGTACGCTATCAATAATTGTCAGGTATTTGCTTGGCAATTTTTCGAAAAAACAGGTCTTTCTGAATTTGATAATTTCTTTTGGAAAAAGAACTCTCCACTTTAAGTTTTTCGTATTTTTTTAAGAGCGGGGGGTGTTCTTTTAAGTAACGGGCGATTTTTTTATCAACGATAGCTTCGTGCCCTTTCATTAAAATAACCTCAATTTCGAAGTTGTCATAAACGTCATTAAATCTCGCGTAATTATTTTCAAGACAACCGACACTTTTGTAGTGATTAATCAATTTCTCCAGCAATTGATACCAACAATTTTCAGCTGGATAAACACCTATCTCAATATCGCCTTTGCCGGAAATTCCAAAAGCAGTAGAGCCGCGGTGAGCTATTTCAAAGTCAAATCCTTCCAGTAGAGATTTTAGTTTATTAACGTACTCCTGCGCTATTACTTTAGATTTCGGATCATATGGCTTAATTAAGACCTGTTTAGTGCTAAATTTTTCGAAATATTCTTTTTTGAATTCAGGTAATCCAATCATTATTCCAATTAGCGAGTTTACAACAAGAAAAAGCAGATAAAGCGCTTCTCATTAAGCTTTTAAGGAAGGCCAACGGATAGTAATAAGAAGACTATCTTCAAAGACATTTAAAATATGATGAAGTCTGCCTTCGTTATAAATATAATCTCCCTCTTTTTCCAAAACTATGTCCTGGTCCTGTTCTGGAAATTTGATAGAGAGCTTTCCGTAAATCAAGATTGCCAAAGCCTTCGTGGGAACGTCGACATAAGCGCTATCTTTCGTCTCTCCCTTTTTATGCCTCCCCCACTTTATTTCAACGTCTTTACTATGAAATGGTAATGAGAGGTCAATAAAATTCCCAAGCACCCAACCGCGTGTTTCTGGATTTTCCAAAGTCTTCTTATTCAAGTTTCCTGTTTCTATTTGGGACATAAACAAATCACAACCTCTAACCACAGGTAAGTCTTTTGTTTCTGAATGCTTGACCTGAACCAGTCTTCAGATATTCCTCGAAACGCCTAGCCTGCATCCTCGACGGAAAAGAACAAAACCAAACCAGGGTTAGCGGACGAAAATTTCTAGTCGACAAGCATACTCCATCCTCGTGTTCTCTTAATCTAATCCTGACATCAGGAGTACTTCCTGTATAGAAATCTCCATTTGATAATTTCAATAAGTAAACGTAATACATTATTTCTAGTCCTCCTTCGCTAAAGCTACGGGGGACACTCCTAGCTCTAATCTCGCTTCGTAAGTGGTCTCGACCACCCGAAGCTCGAAGAGCGTAGGGTGGCGGAGGAGGTGGGATTCGAACCCACGGTAGCCTTACGGCTACGAACGCCTTCCAAGCGTTTCCCTTACAGCCACTTGGGTACTCCTCCTAAACTTTGCTTATGATCCCCTACTACGCTAGAATCCGCTTGATTATACTAATAATTCTCATTCCTGTCATTTAAATATGGAAAACCAAGTCCAGGAAGTAAAATCAAGGATAGACATTGTTGAGCTGATTAGATCCTATATTCCCTTACAGAAGGGCGGAAAGAACTTTAAGGCCCTTTGTCCATTTCATAATGAGCACACTCCCTCTTTTATGGTTTCCTCCCAACTTCAATCCTTTAAATGCTTTGGATGCAATAAGTCGGGGGACGCGATCACTTTTATTGAAGAAATTGAAGGGGTTGAGTTTCCAGAAGCCTTGCGGATGCTGGCCGAACGGGCAGGGATAAAATTAAAAGAGGTCAAAGAAGCACCAGAGCAATCAAGAAAGCAAAAGTTATTTGAAATAAACCATTTGGCAGAAGAGTATTTTAATTTTCTTTTGACTAAACATAAATTCGGTAAAGTGGCTCTTGATTACCTTAAAAATAGAGGGCTGAAAGAAGAAACTATAAAAGTATTTGGTATCGGATACTCCCCCAACTCTTGGGATTCTTTGGGAAATTTCTTACTGAAAAAAGGCTATTTCCTGGAAGATATTGTCGCTTCAGGGCTTGCGATTACCAAAGAAGGCGGCCGTCATTTTTACGATCGTTTTCGCGGGCGAGTAATGTTCCCCTACCGAGATTCCCAAGGACGGACAATTGGATTCTCTGCCAGAATCTTAGAGGCAGAGAAAGATCAGCCAAAATACATTAACACCCCCCAAACACCAATTTACGATAAAGGTAGTTCCCTTTATGGAATTGATTTAGGTAAAACTGAAATTAAAAAAGCGGATGAAGCGATTGTGGTTGAAGGACAGATGGATATGATTTCTCCCTTTCAGGCGGGAGTCAAAAATATTGTGGCTGCCGGAGGGACTAGTTTAACCCAAAATCAGCTAAGGGTCCTTCTTCGCTATAGCAAAAATCTGGCTCTTTGTTTTGACACGGATTTTGCGGGGGATTCTGCTTCCCAAAGGGGAATTGAAGTGGCGGAAGAGCTGGAAATGAATATTCGGGTAGTTACTTTACCAAAAGAATTTAAAGACGCGGACGAAGTAGTCAAAAAAGATCCGGAAATATTCAAAAAAGCGATCGAGGAAGCCAAACCTATTAACGATTTTTATTTTGATTCCGCCCTATCCCGTTATAATCAAAAAACGGCCCTAGGGAAAAAACAAATTGGGGAGTTCTTGATCCCGAAAATCGGAAAAATAAAAAATGAAATTGAAAAGAACCATTACATCAAGTGGCTAGCGGATGAGATCGAGACCGATGAGGAAATTATTTATAAAGAGCTTACTGGAAAACTAGAAAAACGTGACGCGAGAGAAAAAATTTCCCAAAGCAATCCTTTTTTGGACTCTTCCTATAAAAAAGCCAATCTTGAAGAATATATGATTTCTCTTCTTCTTAAAGCTCCGCTTGAGGAAACCCAGCGGGTAATTTACAAAATTGGCCAAAATGATTTTAGCGAGACGAGCATCTTAAATATCTTTACGGAACTTAAAGGTTACGTTGAAGGACGAAGCCGAAAGATCGAAATGGAAATCTTAAGGAAAAAACTGACCGAGGAAGCCCAAAAGAAACTGGATGATCTTTGGATGTCTTCTCTTGGCGATTTAGAAGAAGACGGATTCGAGGACGATTTAAAAAAGGAGTTGGACAATTCCTTTAATCTTCTAAAACAAAAAACCCAGAAACGAGAGATGACCGAGATATCAAGAAAAATCAAGGAGGCGGAAAAAGAAGGCAACGAGGAAAAGTTAAAGGAATTGCAAAAAGAATTTAACTCCTTGTCAGAAAAGTTAAAATGATTTAGAATCAAGAAAGTATGTCAATAGAAAGTCCTAGCCCAGCTCCAGTAGAAAATACTATTGATAGCGAGGCCAAAGAGCGCTATGACTTTAATTTCATAGTAGCCAGCAGAATCCTGGTATGCCACCAATCTCTAAAAAGTGGAGCGACTGCAGAAGATCGAGTAAAGGGTGGCAGAGCGGAAGAATGGCTTAAAACTCATGGAACGGACCGAACATGGTCACCTAATGGAAGTAAACCCGCGAATGATTTCTGGTCTACTTACGCAACCAGATCTGTGGAAGCGCAACAAAAATTTCTAAGAGAAGCTAATCTAAAAATAGCTTTCTCCGCAAGTGAAAATGACAGCGCGATCGATGAGTTACTAGAAGCAGTCCCCCAACTAGGACCAGTGGTTCCATCGCAACCCGCACCGCCAACAATTGAAGCGGCACCTGCAGCGGAGGCCAAAAGACCCCCCACCCTAAAAGAACAAGCAGAAAAAATTGGAGTGATGGGTCATAACCCATTTGCCAATGAAGTCAGTAAATTGCTGGCTGGCGATTCTAGAGCAGCACCTTTCCTAAGATTACGTGAGGTAGTCGTTCCCGAAAAGGGTAACCGAATCAAGGCAGTTGATCTTCAGAAAGTTCTCTCGGAAAAATTTGTTGGAAGAATTAAATATAACTGCGCTCAGAAACACCTAGAGGAATTAAAGTATTCCCCCGAGGGATACGGATATAAAGACGAACCTGCTGTGATTTACTACAAAACCTTGGAGTTAAAGACCCTTGTTGATGATCTGTGCCGGCTTGGGGAACAAGAAAAGGCAAACAAAAACATCGCGGGTAGAGGTTTAAGTGAGGATCCCGCGGTTGAGAGATTACTCTGGAGGTTATGGACAGAATCGGGAGGCAGAGCAATTGTAAAGGGCTATTATGACGAGGATCTGGGTATTTTAACTGGAGACGAAGAGTACGATATTAAAACGAGAAGAAAAGACCGTCCCAGAGCGAAAAAAAATTCTTCTATGGATAAAAGAAAGGAGTTTAGAAGAGCGCTGGCTACGATGCATTTAAGGTAAGGTTTTATCTCCACTTACGTAATCTCAACTCCTTTATCGTTCTTCCACACTAAACAAACTACTGGTAATAATAAGTTCCCCGGGAGCGCGAATGTTAAATATCGCCCGGAAGTCTCCTCCGGAAAAACTCTTGATTCCCTGATCCGTCACCGCATTAACACTTAAGGTAAAACCCCCATCAGAAAAAGTAGTATCGGTAATATCAGAAATCGAAGTAATAGGGGTGTAACCTCGATTAGTTAGCTCTTGCCTAACTTGTTCGTGTGACCAAGTCTCTCCCCCGCCTTTATCAACTTGAGAAAGATGAGAAACAGTGCCGCTATCAACCGTATAGAGCCAAACAGAATTTAAAATGTCGGCGAATTCCTCTTCATTAAGCCAGGCGGAAGGACGAGAAGCCGTTTGATAGCGGGAATGGTACCAGGCTTTATAAAACCAAGGGGAGCGTCCACCTTTTGAGCCTTCATAAGCGTCATTTGGCCAGGTTCCACCGGGCGCCACGTCTTTAATTCCTTGGGCCCAAGCGGTAGGACGACCCCAAACAGAAGCAGAGGAAAGGGTGTAGCCACCGGTAGTTGAGGAATACCAAGCAGAAATAACTTGCCCAGTATCATTGCTTAGCATTACTTCGCCCCTAGTTTCACTAACCGCTCGATACCAAGCGTCTGCCCCGCCAGAAGCTTTACCTGAGTTATAAACCTGACAACCTTCTCCCGCGCAAATGCCATTTCCCCCGTTTCCGGTGGCGGCAATCGCGTAAGACCTAGCGGCTATTGCTTGAGCTTTAAGGGCTTCAAATCCTCCTTGATCCGCCCAATTGGTAGGCATTTCCGCAATTCCATAAAGATAGTTTTCTTCAAAATTTATTCGGCCGTAGCCGTAAACTTCAATAGTAGAGGTCAGATCATCTCGCTTCTCGATCCGAACATTATTGTAGTAAGCATTCAAAATATCCCGATAATTTTGACCGGCTTTCGCTCTCCCTAAAGCGCCAAACTGACTCATCCCTACCCGATGGGGTGCGCCAAAAGAAAAAAGGGCATAAGCTTTACCGGAAAAGTGCGGGGGTGGATTATCGTCGGGAGGCGGAACATCTCCCACACTGGTCGAAAAAGATCCTAGTTTCTCTGCTAAAAGCTGTTGTTGGCGGGCAGTAATTCCAGCCAGTTCCGAAGCGACCCGAGCAATTTCATCCTGAATTTTAGAATGAGTTACTTCTAAATTGCTTTTTTCAATAACTAAAGCGGTTTTCTTTTGCGAAAGCCCCGAGACCTCGCCGGTTAAAACTTCCTTCTTCTCTTCCTCCACCCCCAAAACTGCGTTTAGGGCCAGCACTTCTCGCGTCAGCCCGGCCAGTTCATTTACTTTTTTCTTTAAAAAAATTTGTTGCTGACCCCAAAGTTGAATCGCTTTGGAAAAGCCATCAGAACTTAAAAAAATTGATAGAACGCTTGCCTGACCTCTTTTATAGATATACCGAACCAATTCCGCTCTTTTTGCCTCCTTAAGAACCTTTAATTCATTATTATTCTTTCTTTGTTCTTCCAAACTTAAAATTTGGGACTTCTTATCTTCCAATTGCTCCTCCGTTTCATTTAAAACCCCAGTGGTGTAATTAAGCTGCCTGCCAACCGTCCCCATCTCCTCCTCAACTACCTCTCCCTCCTCTCTAGCCTTATCAAGCCTCTCCTGTGCCTCTCTTTCTTCTCTTTCACATTCCTCCAGAGTCGTGCACGTTGGGACGGCAAAGCTCGACCGTGCCAAACAGGCATTGACAAAAAAGGCGGTTATCAATAAACTTGTAAGGATTAGTAATTTTTTCATGGGCAGGGTTCATTTTAGCAAAATTTAGGTAAGACGATATTATGGAATTAAAAAAGACAGCCGCGAAATTGCTAGGCATAGGATTATCCTTCATGCTATTTTTGAGCGTTGCCCGTGTTTCTGCCTTTGCCCTTGGCGCCATTTGTGATGGAAACAACGTCAAAACTATAGATATGTTAACAACGAACGATTGTTTCCATGGAATTGGCGGTTCTAACCGAGCTCAAAAAAATTGCTTAAAGTATTGCGAAAACGAATATCCTTATGAAAACGACTGCGCTGTAACGGTTAGCAAAACCGAAGAGACGTGCACAGATTTTCCGTTCCAAGGATTCAGATACAGCTGTTCTTGCTACGGTTACCCAGGTAATCGAGCTCCAGGGAACTGCTCGGGAGAATACGAAGAAATTGATTTTGGATGCTTACCGAACACCTCACCACCGGCAGGGTTAGATTATAGTAATGAAAAGTGCATGGCGGAGTTTGGAGTTGATTACGGATGCAGCGCCCAACTTAAGGCAGGTTCCACCTGCGATGCCTCTGACGATTTAGCAGGCACTTACTATCAGGTCCATTGCTATAAATACGACACCAGCGGTAATGGTGGTGGCGGAGGCGGCGGGGATGATTGGGAGGATGAAGATGTTGGAGAACCCTGCACCGGAAATTTTTTGGTTGGTTATTTGGTTGGCGGGCCCACTTACGAGGGAATAAACTCTGGAATCGGGTGTATTCCCACAAACTGGAAAGACCTTTCTGGCTGGGCGCTTTCCCTTGCCCTTGGCTTCGGCGGAGCGATCGCGATCTTACTGATTATGGTAGGTGGTTATAAAGTGATGACCTCCCAAGGAGACCCGGAAAAACTGGAAGATGGAAAAGGAACCCTAACCGCCGCTATTTCCGGCTTGATTTTTATAATTCTTTCTGTGACAATATACCAGATTGTAGTTGGAACCTTATTTAATTAGCAGAAGGAGGTGAAACGAAAATATGTTATCAAGACAAGTTTTTGCAGGTGTTGGCGAGAATGAACCTGATACAACAATCCCAAATCCTATCACCGGTATAACTAACTTATCAGAGTTATTTGGAACCATATTGAACGTCCTACTTTACGTTGGTGTTGGAGTATGTTTAATTTTCCTAATCCTGGGAGGAATAACATACGCCACTTCAGGTGGCGATCCAAAAGCGGCCGACAAGGCAAAGAGCAGTATCACAAGTGCAATAATTGGTCTAGTAGTCATTATTGGGTTCAGGGTAATCGTTGGCATCATACTTAAACTCCTTGGTGTCGGAGATATTGGACCAATCACCGGATAATATACTCGTCTAACTCGGGTTTAAAAACCCTCGTTAGCCGATTATGTATTCTCTACCGCTCGTCGCGTTGTGAACTCGCGTAAGAGAAGTATAATATGAGAACACTATCTAAATTAGGAAGGGTTTTTTCGCCAATTTTTGTGTTTTCCTTCTTGCTAGCTAAGTTAAGCTTACCAAGATTGGTTTACGCAATTGGGGGTAGTGAAAACCCACCCGAGATAAGCGGTCTGGCGACATTAATAATAAAAATTATCAACCTGGGGCTGTGGTCAGCAGCCCCAGTGGCGGCAATTTTTATTATTGTTGGCGGAATTAAATATGCTACCGCAACCTCTGATCCGAAAGCGCTTATCGCGGCAAAGAGTACAATCGCCTATGCAATTATTGGTTTAATTGTGGTGCTTCTGGCAATATCGATTCTTAAGATAATCGCTAACCTCATCGGAGTTACCGACACAAGTTTTCTGGATCGCATTTTTATTCCAGGGCCGCCTCACGGAAGCGGTACCGGAAGCGGTGATGTAGTGATGTATTAAGTAAAAAAACTATGAACATTATTTCTGCCCTTAGACAAATTATTCCAACGCTCTCAAAAAGCGTTATGCTCATCCTCGGATTTGGCATCACCACTTTTGTTATGCTTCTTATTGGCAACCTTTGTCACAAGAGAAAAGCGACAGGAGCGAGAAAAGTCTCCGCCCAAAAAGCGGTCTTTAACGCCACCCTTGTCCTTGCGATAATGATTAGCCTTTACATGATTATAAGCATGGCGGATGTCATCTTTGCAGAGAGCTCGGTAAGCGCGAATGGGCTACCTTTTTAATTTTCAATTTTCAAGTACCAATTTTCAAACAAAACAAAGAATTTGGTATTGTTTTGGGCATTGAATAATTGGAACTTCATTGAAAATTCGAAAATTGTAAATTGAAAATTCTAGCGAGAATATCAACATCAACATTGTCCTTAGTCTTAGCGTTACCGCTGGTAACCGCGCTTCTTGCTTCCCCCGTCCACGCCAATCAGGCAGGGGTTAATCTTGGAGGGACGTGGAACGCCGCTGGGGTTATGGAAGCGGCGGGCGAGATGGTCGGAGGCGGTGGCTGGATAACCGTTTTAAGCTGTGAATTAGATAAACTAACGGAACACCTCAGGAAGGCCCCTAATGCAAACATTATCCTGCGACTTTATAATGGCGGTAGCATTTTTAAGCAATCGGACGCTCCCGCTTTTGTAAACATGCTTGGAAAACTAGATACCGGCGGTCGGGTTATTTATGTTATTCCCTGGAACGAACCAAACTATTATTCTGTTGAATGCGAGGGAAAATCAGATTGTTATTCTTACGTTTTGCAATGGACAAACGCTCTCGGAAGCCAGCTCCGAGCGGCGGGATTAAGGGGAACTAAAGTAAAGCTACTTTCACCTGCTTTGAACCAAGTAGGCGAGAAACCGGGAGTCCTTCAAAGTTATCAAGATTTCATAAGTAACATGCCTGCAAACTATTGGCAGGGGTTTGACGGAATTGCCTTGAACGTCTATTCCAACGGAGATCCGAATTCGCGTGATGTCAGCGAGATTGTTGGGGCAATGAACGCGGGTGGGAAGGAGATATTCGTCGTTGAAACAGGAAAAATGAGACCTGAGGGCGGAATATACTATGACAACAGCACGGTGGCAGATTATTTGAGAAAAGCTTATCAAGCCTGGCCAAATGTCAGAGCGATCACCCCATTCTCGTATGATCCGGATGGCGGTCCTCATAATTTTTACCTTTTAGCAAGCGGGTGCCAAGACGCCTGCCAAGCGATTAAAAGCCACATTTCCCCAACAGGATATGATCCAGCGGATACCTCCGCTTATAAAATACCATTTGAAACATGGCAAGGAAGTAATTGTCCCGAAGGCTCTTGCCAAGTATCTTCCCAGTATTGCGCGGGGATGGTCAGATCATGTACCACCCCCAAAACACAAAACCTAGACCAATGCTGCCCAGAAAACTTGACTACACCATCACAAAGCGGAAGCATTGTCGAGTGGGCCAAAAACGCGGCGGAGTGGCTAATTGGGGAAATAAAAAGCAATTGGATTACGGAAGTAACAGCAACGATAAATTTTTCCAACATTGAGAGTCCTGGCAAAGATCTTAGCAATCTCATCGGAGGAAACCCAAACACACAGACGGAGGTCGCTGAAGGTGCTAAAGCGATAGAATGTAGCGGTGGCGAAGGAATCGCATGGTGTAATGGAATAGCAAATCTCTTCTCGTTACCAGGTAAATTGGAGGAAAGTATCGAAGCGTGGAAAACACCCGTAAAAAGTAGCTTTCTAACAAAAGTTGACTCTGATACGGGCACACCAGGAGAAAGGCATGATGGAGAGCGCCTCGCAGAAAAAACAATTGATGAGACTAACTTCGATATGTTCGACAACCTGCCAATCAAAACAGGGCTGGATTCAATGGCATTTCTTAAATATCCAGAAAGCGCAAAATCAGAAACTGCGAGCGTTAATATAGACCGGTCAGTTAAATACGCCGATGCGAGTATTCCCCAAGGAGGAAGTGTCTTATCAACCGAAGCGACGCAACCCGTTGAGACACACAGTATTTGCCAAGAGCCAGACACAAACGATCAAATCCAAAACACCTGTCAGGAAACTTTAGCGGTTGGTGTTACTCAACCTCCTGGTAGCGGAATATCCCTTTGGAGAGCATTCGATTACATCCTTCATGGTGTGGAACTAAAATCCAGCTTGGCAGTAGCAAACGGTGAAGCATTTGAATGGAATTTTTGGAGAAGCGTTTCCGAAGGGGAAAATACCCCAGAAAAAATAAAAGAAGCGTCACAATACGTTGGATTAACAAATATCTTTCAGATACCAACAGAAGAGGAATCAAAAGCCCTTCCAGCTGAAGGAAAAGCAAAGGCTAATGTAAATATCCAGCTTGTAGCGCCAGCTTTCATTACGGATGTGCTTGGACAAAAGTACAAGTATATACCTCTGCTGCAAAAACAGGTCGACGTAAAACTTAAATTTCGTGGAATGGGAGTGATGGGAGATATGCAAACCATTGCTCAGAAGATGGAGATACCGAGCGAGAGCGGTAGCTCGAGTGAGGTACCCACCGCAGGTGGGGGTCCGCGAGTGGCGGGTGTAAGCACGGTAGCTCACGAGCTGTCGCTTTCTGAAAAGATCGGTAGTGGAATAGG
>Ga0066637_10001673_pt1 | contig 14510 bp, 13 predicted proteins | sample CryGeyCG2014_020_FD_62737 | JGI IMG/M metagenome (GOLD analysis project Ga0066637, IMG submission 62737) | Groundwater microbial communities from aquifer - Crystal Geyser CG08_land_8/20/14_0.20 | ecosystem: Environmental > Aquatic > Deep subsurface > Groundwater | place: USA: Utah: Grand County...
CTTCCAAAAAAAGGCATCCCGCTTTTTTGGTAGTATGTACTATAGGAGGCTGGAACTATGGACTGCAAAAAAGACGCCAACTCGAAGGGCTGCCCCTGCACTTATGAGCCCTGCCCGCGCAAAGGCGTATGCTGTGACTGCGTGGCTTATCACAGGGAAAACGGCGAACTTCCCGGCTGTTTTTTCAGCCGCGGAGCGGAACGCTCCTACGATCGCTCCATCGCAGCCTTCATCCGCGACCAAAAAGGACTGACATGAAAAATATAATTTCCACAAAGGACGCACCGGCGGCCATAGGCCCCTACTCCCAGGCCGTGGAGGCCGGCGGGTTCATTTTCATCTCCGGCCAGCTGCCGGCGGACCCCGCCACAGGGAACATGGCGCAAGCGGAAATAAAGACGCAGACCGCTGCCGTTATCAGGAACCTGGAAGGCATCCTGAAGGCTGAAGGCCTGACGCTGGAGAACGTGGTAAAGACCACCGTCTTCATGGCCGACCTGGGCCAGTTCGCGGCGATGAACGAGGTCTACGGAAGTTTTTTTGCGCAGAACCCTCCGGCCAGGGCAACGGTGGAAGTGAAAGCCCTGCCGAAGGCGGCTCTCGTTGAAATAGAAGCGATAGCAAAAAAATAGGGTCAACGACTACGACCGGTTATCCCGTCCGCCCCGGGCGGACGACGACCGCGGTCAGGTTTTTATGCACCAGATACTTAAACACAACCTTACAGGCGTGCTGTTTCCCCTTTTCTCCATGCGTTCTAAAAACGACTGGGGCATAGGCGATACTGCTTCCATGACGCTCTGGTTCGGAGCCCTGAAAGCCATAAACCTCAACCTGCTGCAGGTGCTGCCGCTCAACGAAATGCCGCCCGGGATCTCCTGCCCGTATACGGCCCTTTCCGCCTTCGCGCTGGATCCCATCTACATCGCGGTGGACGAACTGCCGGAGCTGAAAGAATTCCCCGAGATACACGAAGAGCTGCGCTCCCGCCGGTTCCAGGCCGCCGTAAGACAACTGCGCAAGGCAAAGAGCGTAATGTACAGCGAGGTGCGGCACCTGAAATTTTCCACGCTTTGGAAGATATACACCCGCTTCCACGAGCGCCACATCCTCAGTAATTCCCCGCCGGCCGCGGAGTTCCGCGCCTTCTGCCGCGCCAATGCCGGCTGGCTTGAGGACTACGCGGCCTTCCGCCGCCTCAAAGACACCCACAACTGGACTTCCTGGACGCACTGGGGACCCCCGCTGAAAGCGCACGACGCGCAAGCCCTGCGCGAACTGCACGAACGCGAAGAGCAACAGTTGGTCTTCTTCAAATACCTGCAGTGGTGCATTCACCGCCAGTGGGCCGCAGCCCGCGCGCGCGCGTCCGAACTGGGCATAAAACTGCTCGGGGACCTGCCCTTTATGGTCAGCCAGGAGAGTTCCGACGTCTGGGCGCGGCAGAACGAATTCCTGCTGGACCGGGAGATAGGCGCGCCGCCGGACGCGTTCAGCGAAACCGGCCAGCGCTGGGGCCTGCCGGCCTATAACTGGAACGCGGTGGAGGCGGGGAATTTCGACTGGTGGCGCGCCAGGGTAAAGAAGGCCTCCGAGTTCTACGATCTTTTCCGCATAGACCACATGGTGGGTTTCTTCCGCACCTGGGTGATACCGCGCGACGTCTCGCGGAAGCCCGGCTTCGACATACAGGACGATCACGGCGCGCGCGGGCGCGGCAGGAGGTTCCTGAAGGCTGTTTCTTCTGCGGGCCCCATGCTGCCCGTGGCCGAGGACCTGGGGGTTATACCGCCCTATGTCAAAGAAGTACTGGCGGAGCTGGAGATACCCGGCTACAAGGTAATGCGCTGGGAAAAAGGCGCAGACGGCTATTACATACGGCCGGAAACATACCCGGCGGTTTCACTGGCCGCCTCCTCCACGCATGACAATGAACCGCTGGCCGACTGGTGGGAAACCGTGGACCCGGCGGAGAAAAAACTTTTCTGGAAACTTATCTCCGGCGAAACCGGCAGGCCGCCCGCTTATTCAAAAGCCCGCGAAAAAGCCCTGGGCTCGCTGCTGTCGGCCGCCTCGCGCATAGTCGTACTGCCGATACAGGACATAGTCGGTTCCAGGGACCGCGTGAACACCCCCGGAACGCTGGGCGGCCATAACTGGACCTATCGTTTCCCTGCGGCGGCCGAGGACTTCCTGAAAAAATACGCGGACACCGCCGAAAGTTTCGCGGCGCTGGTAAAGGAGAAACGCGGATGAGAGCTGCAAGTCACAAGCCGGAAGGGACCTGCCTCAATAAGACCCTGTGCGCTATACGCTGTACGCTGTACGCTTCCATATTTTTATCCGGCTGCTCCCTCAACCGCACGGCCGCGCGCGTCACCTCGGACGTGATAGACAAGGGCCTGCCCGCGGTCTTCAGCCAGGCCGACTGGCAATACGCCAAAGAAGCGCTGCCCGCCAATTTACAGTTGATGGAGATACTGCTGGAGAACGACCCCGGAAATAAGACGCTGCTCATAAACGCCGCGCAGGGCTTCTGCGGCTATGCGCTGCTGTTCCTGGAGGAAGAGAGCCCGGAGCGGGCCTCCGCCTTCTACCTGAAGGGTCGGAGCTTCGCCGTCCGCGCGCTGGACGGCGCCACTGCCCGGACCGCGAAAAAAACCGACGCCCCCGCGCTTTTCTGGGCCACCTTCTGCAGGGCTTCCCGCATAAACATAAACCGGGACGACCCCGAGGCCATAGCCGAGCTGCCCTCGCTTGAACCGGCGGCCCTGAAACTGCTGCAGCTGGACCCCGGCTACTACTACAACGGCGCGCAGAGCATACTGGGCGCCTATTACGCCATAAGGCCGCGCATGCTGGGCGGCAGCCCGGAAAAAGCGAAAGAGTATTTCGAACTGGCGCTGAAAGGCGGCGGGGAAAAGTTCCTGATGAACCGCTACATGTACGCAAGCATGGCGGCCGTGGCCGCGCAGGACCAGGAACTTTTTGCGGAACAGCTGAATTATGTTATAGCCGCCGAACCGCGGGAAGGCGTCACGCGCCTGGCCGACGAAGTGGCAAAAATAAAAGCTAAAAAGCTCCTGGAGGAAAAAGATGAACTTTTCTAAGAACCTCGCCGTGCTCTGCGCGGCGCTCATTCTGGCCGCAGGCCCTGCGCGGGCGGGGACCCTGATAAAGCTGGCCACGCTGGCCCCGGACGGCTCCACCTGGATGAAGGCCATGAAGCAGTTCGCCTCCGAGGTGACGGAAAAGACCGCCGGCCGCGTGAAGTTCAGGATCTACGCCGGCGGGGTTTCCGGCGATGAAAAGGACGTGGTGAGAAAGATCCGCCTGGGCCAGCTGCAGGCGGGCGGCTTCACCGGCGTGGGCATAGGCGAGGTGGCTCCCGAAGCGCGCCTGCTCGACACTCCTTTCCTCTTCAAGAACGCCAAAGAGATCGACCACGTCTATAAAACGATGGACGGCGACCTGCGCAAGATATTCGAAAGCCGCGGCTACATACTGCTCGGCTGGGCCGAGGTGGGCATAGTCAACGTTTTTTCCAATTCGCCGATAACAAAACCCGAGAACCTGAAGGATATTAAGATATGGCTGTGGGAAGGCGACCCCATAGCGGAAGAGATGTTCTCCGCGCTGAAGGTAAAGCCCATACCGCTCTCCATCACCGACGTGATGACCTCACTGCAGACCGGCATGGTGGATTCCGTTTACGGCTCCCCGCTTTCGGTGATAGCGCTGCAGTGGTTCACAAAGATGAAGTATGTTTTCTCGCTGCCTATAACCAACGCTTCCGGCGCGGTCCTGCTCGCGAAAAAAGCCTTCGATAAGCTCTCAAAAGAGGACCAGACGACCCTGCTGGAGCTGGGGGAAAAGCATTTCCGCGAGCTGACGCTGGCCAGCCGCAGGGACAACGAGAAATCGATGGGGATATTAAAAGCGAAAAAGCTGGTGTTCACCGACCCCGCCAGCCCCGCCGTGGTGGCAGAGTTCGAGAAAGCCGGCGACGACGCCCGCAAGGCGCTGGTAGGCAAACTCTACTCCAAAGAGCTGCTGGACAAAGTGCAGACCGCCCTCAAAACCTTCCGCTCCGCCAAGAAGAACTAACCCCTCTCAATAAAAAAAATCAAAATCTTACTCCTTTGCCTTTCTGCGTCAGACTCCGCCCTGTCTTGCCACGCAGCAGGTAACCGCGTTGCAGGAGATATGGCTCGTACACTTTCGCTATCCAGTTTGAATCCTCGCCCACAAAAGCCGAGAGGGCATCCAGCCCGAGGGTGTCATGCTGCTGGAGTATCTCAATAATCTTGCGGTCAGTGCCATCAAGTCCGTCATCAGTGACGCCATTGCGGTCCATAACTTCCTTCACCTCACTGTCGGTAACTTCCGCAACCTTGTTGGCTATCGCATAGTCATTAACCTGGAAGATAAGGTTGCCGGCAATGCGCGGCACGTTCTTGCACCGCTTGGCCAGCGCTATGATAGCGTCGTTAGTGTAGTTAGCTGCGCCCATCTTCGACACCATGCCTTTGACAATCTCTATCATCTGCATGCCGGTGTACGCCGGGATGGTGAATTTCAGGGTGAAGCGGTCTATCAGCGGCTTAGCTAACGCGCCAGGCTCCGTAGTGGCGCCCACCACTATCAGAGGATTCAGATAGATGGTTAAGGTTGGATCCGTAGGCGATTGCACCTGTCTGTCCTCCATGATAGGGTACAGCAGCTCCGCTATCTCTTTAGACACGGAGTGGATCTCATCGATGAACAGCATCGCACCACAGTCCGGGGTCTTCAGCAACTCCTTAAGCTGCTCAGGCTTCTTGAGTTCCTGCCCGACGAACTTGAACAGCGGCAGATTGAGTGTCTTCGCCATAATCATTGCCACTGTGGTCTTGCCGGTGCCAGGCTGGCCACTAAATAGCATATGCGGCGGCAGTACTCCCTTAACTTTGGCCGCCTGGATATGTTCCAGCAGCCGGGCTGGAGCATATCGCGCTGGAGCATATCGCGCTGTTCGTCGGCCGGAAGTTCCTCGAAGTCCGCCGCCATTTTGGGGCCTATGTAGTTTTTTATTTGGATTATGAGTTCTTCCTTGTGAGCAAGGCGCGGCCTGCGGCGGTGAGTCGGTACTTCTGCAGACGGCTATTGGGCTTGCCGGGGCGGGTCATTTCAATGGTTTGATCACCCAGGAGAACGCGGATAACCTTATTTAATTGGCCTGAAATTTCCTTTTGGCCGAGGCGTGCAGACAACTCAGACTTTCCCAAAGGTGATGCCGTAAGCTGGCGCAAAACCCGGATTTCCAAGGACTCTGGCTGCGACTCTGGCTGCGACTCTGGCTGTGACTTGGCCCCGGATTGACTCTTCTCTCCCCCAACCGCCTCAAATGCCTGCTCCGGTTTGCGGCGGATAGTGACCACAAAGCCGTCGGTAAGGCTGAACTCCGGTTCGGCAAGACCTGCATCCCGGCAGCGCGTAATCATGTCCCCCGTGCCGGTGCCCATGCGTTCGATGTATTTAGTGAGGTAAAGCGGTTCGGCCAGCAGGGGATTCCAGGGCACCGAGCCATGCGGGTGGCGCAGTTTCTTCAGTGTGAGCGAGGGCGGCAGAGTGCCTGGATTCCAGACCTCCAGCCGGTCGGAAAAAAGCATAACCTGGACACTGCCGTTGCTGGTGTAATCCCGGTGCGCCACGGCATTAACGACAGCTTCGCGCACAACTTCCGGGGGGATCTCGTAGGCAACAGGCGCCCGTGAACTGTTCGCCCTCGTGCCGACGGCAAGATTGATCTTCGATAGGACGAAATCCACCGCATGGTCCACTAAATCAAATACCGTGCCTTTGTATGTCTGATAGGAAGGGATAGGTTTTGTCGCCACGGTGCCGTGGAAATGCGCGCACTTCACTTCCGAGGAGACCAGGAACCGCTGCGGCTGCCGCGCGAACAACAACACGGCGGCGTTGACCAACCCGCCCTTATCGAGAAGGTTTAAGTGGGTCAGAAGGTCTTCCGGAGAGGCCGCCTCGCTGAGCGGGAGGCCTCTGGCACGGCGGGCATCAAGAATGAAGCGGCGCATTTTTCCTTCATCCAGATCCTCCAGCGCAGCCCCGGGACACAGAGCGGCATCGAACGGCCCGGTGCGGATCAGTTCCCGGTCTTCAAGCACCTGCACCAACGCGGAATAAACGTCGGTGAGCAGTTCCGCGCTCGTTCCGAACCGGCGCCGAATAAGTTCCGCCCCGGCCCGGCGGATGAGCGCCTGCATCTTCGGATGTTTGGCTCCATCCTCCGCCCCTTTTACAAAGATCAGCCGCGCCTTATGCAGCCCGGAGGCGGTATTAAATTCGCGCTCTGTTGGTGAAAAGCCGTCGGCGTCCTCAAACCCGTACTCGTCGCCGAATAAGCCGAGGTAGATGTCGCACTGTTCCACTTCATGCAGATAGACTTTGTCCGCCCTGCGGTCGGCAGCGGGCACATCCTCAAACAAAAACGGCTCAAAAAACCGGCGCATAAGGGCATCGCCGCGCAGATAAGCGCGCAGCGCGGCCCGTTCCGTTGCGAATTCCTTTTGCGCGCTGCTTATGAATATGCGAATAGGTCTCATAAACATCCCCTGAGCTGAGTCAATTCTATTAAATCCATAGCAAAATTACACGATGCTGATGGAAAGTTATATGTGCTTTTTGGAAGCGCTATTTTTAAAGCTTTAACCGCCGGGGTGTCGAGGTGCTCCCCGTGTCGTTCGCCAGCGGCAAGCAACCCTTGGCGGTATTATTTGAATTCTTTCCAGTAGCGGGGGACCATGTATTTTTCGAAGGCCATAGCCTCGTAGAAGCCGGGGCGGCCGCAGGGGACCAGCGTGCCCTTGGCGCCGCGGGCGCGGCTCCAGTCCTCGAAGGCCGCCACCATCGTTTTGGCAATACCGCGCTTGCGGTATTCCTCAGGCACTATAAGTTCCTCTATGATGCCGGCCCGGCACTCGAAGTCCACTTCCAGCCGGCAGGAACCGGTCATGAAGCCGGCAATCGGGCCGCCCGGCCCGTCCGTGGCCAGCATCTTGAAGTAGTTATCGTCACGGATAAACTCCGACAGCACGCCTCGCAGGCCTTCGCCCACGTGGCCCTGGTAAAGCACCGTCAGCAGGCGCATTATCTCTTCCTCGTCGGCCGCCCCGGGCGTTCTGTAGGTAATATCCATGGTCAGTCCACCGTTATGGATTTGCTCACGTTCTTAGGCGAGTCCGGGTGCACGCCGTGGTCGCGTATCTCCAGGCGGTCCAGGAACTTCATCTTGCGCACGCTCATCTCCAGCGCCAGCACCTGCAGCACCACCGAACTGGTGAAGAAGACCAGCAGGTCGTCGCCGGTCCTGGGCAGGGTGATGTAGCCGTACTTGTAGGTCTTGGAATACATCGACGGCACGCTTTTTTTGGCGGCGTCGCGCAGCAGGGGATCCTCTTCGGCTATCACGTAGATGTTGGCGCCGCGTATCTTGTGCGTGTTTATCTGCGAGATCGTCAGGTTCACGTCCCGGGAGTTCGGCCCGGTGATGAACATGAGCGGGTAGTTGGTGTACATGCTCTCGAAGAAGTTGTGCCCGCGCAAGATGGAGGAGAAGAGCTCCCCCTCCTCCCGTGAAAGCTCGCGGGGTTTCAGATCGAAGAAGGCGTAGTCCGAGACCGCGCGGAAGATCCTGTAGAGGCTTTCCCCCTTCAGCTCTTTCCCGCCGCAGCCCACGGCGAACTTTATGCTGTCGGCGAACTTATCCACCAGGGCGCCCACGCCTTCCATGCCGAAAATGGTGTTCACGCCGAGGATAGTGTTCGGCCCGTGCTTGAACTCCGGCGCCTCGAAGCCCTCCGTGTGATTGAGCACCACCTCGCGCACCTTCAGCGCGCCTTCCCTGGCTATACCCTGCATTCCGGTTGCCAGGATATGGAGGCTCGGTTCCAGGAACAGATCGACCGCCGCCTGCTCCACAGCGTCGCGCGTGGCCTTGATGGAAGCGCCTATCAGCTCCGGGATGCGGTAAAGGTTCTCCCGGTATCTTTCAAGGTCCGCTTTCACCGCCGGCTTCAGCCGGGTCCTGGTGAAATATTCGGCCAGCCGCAGCGCGAGTATGTACAGCACCAGCAGCTGGTTTATGAAGCTTTTCGTGGCCGGCACGGCTATCTCCGGCCCGCAATACAGCGGGATGAAGATATCCGATTTCTCCAGCGCGATGGTGGAGTTGACATTGTTGACGATGTTGATGCGGACGACCTTTTTGCCGGCGGCCTTCACCTGGTTGAAGACGTCTACCAGGTCCTTGGTCTCGCCGCTCTGGCTTATACCTATAATAATGTCGCCGTCCTGCACCGCCTCCAGGCACTGCGCCCGGAAATCACCGGGCAGGTAGGCCGTTACGTTCACTCCGGCGATCTTGTTGAAGAACACGGAAGCGCATTTGGCCGCGTTATAGGAGGTGCCGCAGGCCACGAAATAAGCCGTCCGCCCGCTTTTGCGGCAGCCGGCCATGCTTTCCACGAAACCGGCAACTCGGGCTTTTATGTCCTCTATCTCCTCCAGCAGGAAAAAGGCGTCCGCGAACTTCACCGCCTGCCCGCTCCCCGCCGAAGCGCCCGCGCCGTTCACTTCCTCCAGCAGGTCGGCCAGGAAGGATTCCAGCGGGAGCGTGTTCAGGGACGGCCTGAACCCGCCCGCGAAGGACAGGGCCTTGCGCACGGTCGTCGAAGCGAGGAACGAAGCCGCCTCTTTTTTGAATTTCCCCGCGTCGGCTATGGCCGACAGCGCGAGTATCTTATTCTTAAGCTCTTTAACAAAACCCGGGTCCCTGGCCGAGACCTTCCTGGCCAGGTCCACCACCGGCGACCGGTCGGCGAAATAATTTATCACCCTGCCCGCGGCTTCCACCTCGCCGAAGATCTCCTGCTCCATGAAATATTTGAAAGGCTTTTTCAGCTCCGTCTCTTCCACCCTGAGGTGGCTCCTGGTCTTCTCTTTTGGGATGGGGCGGCCGGTCCGGAGGTCGAAGAAATCCGCCTTTTCATGCGAGTAAAGCGCGAACTCGTCCTCTTTTATCGGGTAAAGCATTTTTGTCATGGAAAGAACGCTGGCCAGGTCCGAGGAGACTAATATGAACGGCCCGGCGCCGTCCTGAGCCCCGCCGCCCATGTAGAGGCTGCTGCCGGCTTTTATGCAGGCCATCAGCTCGGTGACCGGGTCTACCACCACGGCGGCGAAAGAGCCGGTGGTTTTTTTTGAGGCGGCGAGTATGGCGTTCTTCAGCGCGCCGTAACGCTGTTTTTTATCTTTGGTGTTCCTGAGTTTCTTAAGTTCTATCGCGAAGAAATGCTCTATGGTGTGCACCAGCATCTCGCCGTCATTGTCGCTCTTCACGTCGTGGCCGGCCGAGAGCAGCCAGTCCTTGAGCTGGTCGCAGTTGGTTATGTTGCCGTTGTGCGCGCCGTAGAGATGCGTGTGGCAGCGCACCTCGTGCGGCTGCGCGTTCTCTTTGTTGACCACGCCGAAGGTGGCCCAGCGCACCTGGCCGCAGAACAGCTTGCCGGAAAGCTTGTCTATGCCGAGTTTTTTCGTTATCACCGTGGGCGCCCCCACGTCCTTCTTAAGAAAGATCCTGCCGGAAGCGTCCTGTATCAGGGCGCCGGTGGAGTCGTAACCGCGGTATTCCAGCATCCGCAAAAGCCGGGAAGCGACTTCCCCCAGGTCTTCCCTGTCTTTAGCGCAGCTCAATCCTATTACTCCGCACATGGCAGCACCTCGTCACCCGTAGCTCTCACCTATTTTTTACCAAATGTTCGAAGCCTTGGCAATTAATTTACGTAACATTCAACGGCGGCGCCGTATTTTACGTCTTGATACCGCGCATTACCGCCTGCCATGCAGGGTTTAGGCAACGGCTCATCTTTCCCCGACCCGGATTTTTTAAATTTGCAAAACACCCCGCCTACCGCTATAATAACAATTCGTGCGAAGGTGCCGCATCAGGCACAAGGCTGCGCCAGTGCCGTATTTGGCCCATGGCCATGCCGTAACGAAAGCAGCGCGTCATATGCCATGAAAATCGCTCTCATCAATCCGCCCCTGTCATATAACCAGCACGAAAAATCCCTAAACCCGGAGCCGTGGTTCCCCCTGGGCCTGGGCTATATAGCCTCTTATCTCCTCCAGGGCGGGCATGATGTCAAGATCTACGACCCCGACGCCGTAAAGATGCCCCTGGAGACCATGTGGGAGGAGCTTGCCCGGTTCGATCCGGACGCCGTGGGGATAACCTCTACCACAGGTTCATTCATGCTGGCCAAGCGGCTGGCTCTGGAGGCCAAGCGCCGGCTGAATTGCCTTGTCCTGATGGGAGGGCCTCATGTCACTGCTTTGCCGCGGTCCACGTTGCTTGGGACGCCGGGGCTGGACGCCGTGATACGGGGCGAGGGAGAGATCCCCATGCTCGCCCTCGCGAACGAGTTTGACGCGCGCGGCAAGGCGGACCTCAACAATGTCCCCGGTGCAGCCTTCCTGGAGGGCGGCCAGTACAGGGAAACGCCGCAGCCCGACCCATTCCCGGACCTGAACCTCCTGCCCTACCCGGCCCGGGGCCTGCTCGATATGCAGCCGTACAAGCGCTGCCGCAGCCTATATGGCAACGGGAAAATGGCCACCATCATTTCAAGCCGCGGTTGCCCGTCACAGTGCAACTTCTGCGCCAACGCCTCATCCATTTCCCGCAGGTTCCGTTCCCGCAGCCCGAAAGACTTTGTGGCGGAGATGGAGTGGATGGTCAAGGAATACGGCATCAGGCATTTCTATATTGCGGACGATTGTTTCAGTATTGACGCGAACCGGACCACGGCGATCTGCGACCTGATGATCGAAAGGAAACTGCGCGTGACCTGGCAGGCCGCCGGACGGGTCAACACCTTGTTGGACGATTCCCTGATAGCGAAGATGAAGCGGGCGGGCTGCGTCGATGTCCTGCTCGGCATCGAAACCGGCAGCCAGCGCGTTCTCGATATCATGAAAAAGGGAACGACACTGGCGATGGCTGAAGAATGCTGTGCCAAACTCCACAAACACGGGATCAACTGTTACAATTCTTATATACTGGGGGCGGAAGGGGATACCGTATTCACGGTCATCAAGACCGCTATCTTTTCAAAAAGACTGTTCTCGCTGTTCGCCCTTTTCAATATCCTTATCCCTTTTCCCGGCACGGCGGTCTTTGAAAAATATTATAAGGATTTCGACAGGCCGGACACGGACTGGACCGATTGGGCGTCCTTGTTTCACAGACGTCCGTACCCGCCAAGGCATACATCGCTCTCGTGGGGCGCCCAGAAAAGCTTATGGCTGGCGCTCTCCGTGTTGTACTACCTTGAACCCATCCAACTGCTGCGCCTGGTGTTGTTCCAGATCGACCTCGAATTGGATAAATATTAGACGGATCGACAGCTCCGGTCGAACAGGGCGCGGAACAGACAAGCGGAAGGGCAGCCTGTCCATTACGGTTCCTCAATAGCCGCTCCATTGCCGCGCCGTTCACGCTCCCGCAAATAAGACAGCACAGGCGCAGGTTCTTGCGGACCGGGTGCGAAGTATATTTTAATTATATGTCCGCCGAACAATATGCCCAGGGTATTCGCAAAAGAAAAAGCAAAGCAGCTTCTCCTCTATCTCCAGAATTCCGAGACGGCGTTCCTGCTGCTCTTCTCCATCCTGGTGGGATTGGGTACGGGTTTCGGCGCCGTGGCCTTCCGCTGGCTTATAGCCAGCGTACAGAAATTGTTTTTTGAGGATGGCCGCGCTCTTCTGCACTTTATGGGGGACTATTATGTAATACTTCTCCCGGCCGCGGGCGGCCTGGTAGTGGGACTGCTGATCTATCATTTCGCGAAGGAAGCGAAGGGCCACGGGGTTCCCGAAGTTATGCTGGCCGTAGCCAATGAGGGCGGCCGGATAAGACCTAGAGTGGTCCTGGTTAAAGCGCTGGCCTCAGCGGTCTGTATCGGTTCGGGCGGCTCGGCGGGCAGGGAGGGACCGATCGTCCAGATAGGCTCCGCGTTCGGTTCTACCATCGGGCAGGTATTCAATCTCAACGAAGACAAGATAAAGATCCTGATAGCCTGCGGGGCCGCCGGCGGGATCGCAGCCACTTTCAACGCCCCCCTGGCCGGGATGTTCTTTGCCCTTGAAGTTATCCTGATGGCCTATGGGCCGAAACATATTTCCTCCGTGGTCCTGTCGGCCGTGACCGCGACCGTTGTTTCAAGGCACTTCCTGGGGAATTTTCCGGCTTTCGTCATCCCTTCCTACCAGATGTCGAGCGCCTGGGAGATACCGCTGTACTTCATCTTCGGTTTTCTTGCCGCCCTTACCGCCCTGGCATTCATTAAGGTCCTGTACAAGACCGAAGACGTGGTCGACCTGGTAAAAATGCCTGCGTATCTCAAACCCGTTCTGGGCGGGCTGGTCATCGGTTCCATAGGCCTTTTCTTCCCCCAGATATTCGGGGTGGGATACGGCTCAATAGAAAACGCGCTTCGAGGCGAACTCATTGCGCAGACAGCGGTCCTCCTGGTCTTCTTAAAGATAATGGCAACTTCCGTTACACTGGGTTCCGGCGGTTCCGGCGGCGTTTTCGCGCCCTCCCTGTTCATAGGGGCCATGCTCGGCAGCGCCTATGGCCTGTTAACGCAGTTCCTCGTACCGGCCGTCGCCATCCACCCGGGCGCCTGCGCCCTGGTGGGAATGGGCGCGGTCTTTGCCGGCGCGGCCCAGGCCCCCCTCTCAGCCATAATGATCCTGTTCGAGATGACGAATGATTACAGGATCATACTCCCTTTGATGATCACCTGCATCATTTCAACGGTAGTGGTCGGGCGGCTGAGCAGGGATTCGATCTACACTCTGAAACTGAGAAGGCGGGGCATCGACATCCAGAAACCCAAAGGCCAGGACCTGATGGAGACCATAAAGATAGCGGACGCCATGCGCACCGCCGTGGTCACGGTAAAGGAAACGGATACCATAGGAAGCGCCGGCCTGAAGATAAAATCTACCCATTACAGGGGATTTCCCGTGCTTGATCCGGAAAACAGGCTGACGGGAATAATTACCCGCCAGGACATAAACAAGGCCATGGCCGAAGGGAGATCGGGGGATGCGGCGCGCGAGATCATGACCAGGGACGTGATCGTCTGCTATCCCGATGAAGTCTTAAGATCAGCCCTGGAAAAACTGGGGAAAAAAGATATCGGCCGCATCCCCGTGGTCGAACGGAAAAACAGCGGGCATTTAATAGGCCTGATCGACAGAAAAAGCATTATTTCCTCCTACAATAAAGCTTTTACAAAAAGCGATTAACCCCTCCTGGCAGTCTGACACCGCATAACCTTGCGCGGCGGCGCGGGCATTTAGGATAATAAGGAATGCGCGCACTGTTCAAAGCAGAGAATTTTCTCGTAAAAGCCGAAAAGGCCGTGGTGGTGCTGCTCATCTCCGCCCTGGTGGCGCTGTCTTTCATGCAGGTGCTGCTGCGCCTGCTGTTCCACTCCGGGGTGGTCTGGCTCGACCCCCTGCTGCGCCATATGGTGCTCTGGGCGGGGCTTACCGGGGCGGCCCTGGCGGCCCGGTATTCCAACCATTTCGCCCTCGAAGCCTTCGTCAAGTTCGCGCCTAAAAAACTGCACCGCCCCCTGGAGATCCTCTCCGCCTGCTTCACCATCGCCGCTTCCCTGCTGCTGTTCGGCGCGGCTTTTAAATTCATCAGGGAAGAATTTACCTGCGTACCCCCAGCCGTGGCTTTTTACATAAACCATTTCAAGGTGCTGGGGGGCTGGGCGGAAATAATAATACCCGCGGCTTTCGCGCTGATCGCTTTCCACGCTTTCGCGGGGCTCTTCAGGCCCGACGACCCGCCGGAGGCCGGGCTGTGACCGGCCTGCTTACCGGCCTTCTCATCTTACTGCTCGCCTTCCTGGGCGCGCCGGTTTTCGCGCTGATAGGCGCGGGCTCCATCTACCTGTTTTCGACCGCGGGGATTGATTCCTCGGCGGTCATCGTGGAGATGCTGCGCCTGGCCTCGCTGCCGGCGCTGATAGCCATACCGCTTTTCACCTTTTCCGGGTATATGCTGGCCGAAAGCAAGGCGCCGAAGAGGATGCTCGACCTGGCCGAGGCGCTGTTCGGCTGCCTGCCCGGCGGCCTGGCCATAGTCGCCCTTTTCACCACCGCCCTCTTTACTGCCTTCACCGGGGCCTCCGGCGTGACCATAATCGCCCTGGGCGGACTGCTCTATCCCATCCTCTCCAAACAGGGCTACCCGGAAAAGTTCACGCTGGGCCTGCTTACCACCACCGGCAGCCTGGGCCTGCTGTTCCCGCCCAGCCTGCCCATCATCCTCTACAGCCTGGTAGCCAAGATAGACATAGACAAGCTTTTCCGGGCGAGTTTCCTGCCCGGCGTACTGCTGCTGCTGGCGCTGTCGGCCTATG
>Ga0066637_10001683_pt1 | contig 14470 bp, 15 predicted proteins | sample CryGeyCG2014_020_FD_62737 | JGI IMG/M metagenome (GOLD analysis project Ga0066637, IMG submission 62737) | Groundwater microbial communities from aquifer - Crystal Geyser CG08_land_8/20/14_0.20 | ecosystem: Environmental > Aquatic > Deep subsurface > Groundwater | place: USA: Utah: Grand County...
GAATCTTAAAATTGATCCTAAAGTAATTGTGTTACCACCTCAATTCTCTCTACCCGATTTTCATGTCTTTAAATATAACCTGTTTTACAACACGCTAAAAAAACTACGCCCGGATTTTGTTATTGCAGTTAACCTAAAGAACATTCAGCTGACATTTTCATCTTTTGCCAAAAGTGATCTTGGATTTAAGCTAGTTCTTAAGGAACACACCCCCAGAACATTTCTCCGTAAAAGATATTCACTTATTTATATCCCGTATCTAATTTGGCTAAGACTCCAAGGAGCAATTGCAAAGAAATACATCGACGGTGCGATTTGTATTACGGATGCCCAAAGAATATTTGTTTCCAAATATTGCAAAACAAACAAGCCTATCGAGATTATTCCTTCGGGTGTTGAGACCACAGTATTTAAACCAGATAGAGATGTTGAAAGAGAAAAAGCAGTAGTTTATATCGGGAGGTATTTTTACACAAAACTGCGGGAGTTTCTTCCCGTCATACCAAGCCTTATTAGCAATTTCCCAGATTGGAAATTCGTATTTGTTGGGGATGGATCTTGGAGCGATAGAATAAAAGTTCTTTGCGAAAGATTTCCTAATAACATTCAGGATTTAGGATATATCAATCATGACAAACTTGCCTCTATCATAAATAAATGTAGTATAGGGATTTTACCTTCAACGCAAGTAGAACCATTTGGATTGACCAGTTTAGAAATGCAGTCATGTGGTATTCCAGTAATTGTATCGGATATTGAAGGCTTACGAACAACGGTTGTAGACAACAGGTCTGGTTTGGTCGTAAAACCTGTGTCGGAGAAAATAGCGCTCGCCCTATGCGACCTTATGTCAAACAAGAAAAAACGCGAGAAACTTGGAAAAAGCGCTCGCGGGATAGCGGTTGAAAAATATGATTGGGGTGTTATTGCCAAAAAAACGATCGAATTTCTAATTCGTCTCTAACAAACTCCAATAAAGATCGACTGTTGTATTTGCAACATTTCTCCATAAATACAGTGCTTTTAGGGTCTTTGTATGATCCTGAATTCTCCCATACAAATTATGATCCTCAAGTAATTTAATAATTATACTAGCTAGACTCTTGTAGTTTCCTGTAGCGAAACTACTGTCTCGTGTTTTGTAGTACCCGAGAAGTTCTGGAAGATCAGAGATAACGGTTGGTTTTTCGAAGGCGATAGCTTTTGCGAGAAGCGCTGAGTTTGTAATTCTTCTGTACGGAAGGGCGACAAGTTTACATGACCGAAGCAAGTTGTCCAAGTCGTCGTTACTAATATATTTATTGCAAATAGCAACATTCTTTTGCAGGCCTCCTTTCTTGATAAGAGAGTCCAAGTACGCGAGAAATTTTAAGTCGTCTCCTCTGCCGACTAACATTAATAGCGCGTTAGGAAAGCGCTCCAATACTAAAGGCATTGCCTCTACCGCTATATCGTAACCTTTCCAACGATTAATAAATCCCGGAATTAGTATTGTAGGACGTCCATTTTCTTTTTTGAATGTAATGTTAATTGTTACATTTTCCACGCCAATAGGAATAACAGTTGTGCGATGTCTGACAAAAAATGGAAGAGCGTTTTGGTGTTTTGTCGAATGTACAATAATTGCATCTGCAAAAAGCAGTAAAACCCCCTCCATAAAGAGTGTGATTTTGCCGACAACCCCAAATCTTGCGTAGGATTCGTGGGCAGTTACCACTATTTTCGTATGACACCGAGTTAATTTTTTTGTTAGTAGAATGGTTAGCAAAAACAAAGGGTAGTAGATTCCAATTTCATATTGGATATGTACAATATCGTTTTCATCAAAAGCTTTGGCAAGAGTTCCAATTTCTCTTATAGGTCGGATAAGTTTTTCGGATGTGTTGCCTGATTTCCACGGCAAAATCTTAATTTTGACTGAATTCTGGAGATTTTTTACAAGTTGTTTGGAATATTCTGCCACACCACATTGCTCTGGCGGGTATGGGGTTACAAATCCAACGGATAGAAGCGGTTTTTTAAGAGGGTTATATTCTGACATCTCTTTTTGGTCTACAAATGAAGAAATAATGATAAGGATTTAAAATTGGTTGAAAGCTCCTCTCAATTAAAAAGTACTCGGAAATTGTTGCCTCAAATCTTTTCTTTTGGTAGTGCAACCTTCCCATTTCCCAAAAGTGTTCTCCGGATTGTTTAAAAAATGGGATCTTGAAAATAAAATAAGGGATATTTATCGATATCCTGAATATTTTTTCGAAAAATGGAATTCCTATTGATGACACTGACGCGAAATAAGCACAGGAATATGGAATGGAAATAACAGCATGATTTCTAGTTATCCTTGCAATTTCGCTGAGGGCAGTTTCCAAATCCTTAAAAGGTATGTGTTCTAACACCTCGCACACCAGTGTGGTGTCAAACTTCTGGTCGTCAACTGGGATGTCTCTAACATCTGCCACGATATCTGGGTTTAGTTTGCTATTAATATCTAAAGTTATTACAGAAATCCCTTTTTCTTTGAGGTAACTAGATACTATTTTATTTCCAACCCCAACCTCCATAACATTTTTTGGATTGGTTTTAAGGACCGAATCAATTTGATAGTAATACGAAACGAATCTAGCCAGAGAAACATATTCATTAGTGTGGTAAAAATTCCTCGTATTAGCTTTTATCATAATATCTTTATTAAGATCGATGGTATATCGGTGTCACTTTTAATAAGTAATACACCGTTAAGATTTTTGGTGGTTTCTTCCAAAACAGGGAGATAGCTTGCGACAATTTTACACCCAAAACCCGCGGCTTCTTGGATCACAAGGCAATACCCCTCGATTTTGGAAAGATGGAGAAAAATCTCGGATTTCCTGTAGAGATTTGCCAGTTCTTCTTGGGTAACAACCGACTTTAATGTTACCGAATTCTCCAGCCGGAGTTTCTTTACCAACTTTTCAACCGCTTTCTTTTTTGGACCGTCGCCAACAATCATCAAATGGCTTTGGGTTTTCTTTTTTACAACTTCGGAAAATATTCTTATTCCGAGAGCAACCCGTTTGTAGTTAACAAGACGAGAAACCATAAGTATTTGCCCATGTATCTTTTGAATAGTGGGTTTACCTTTTAGGGAGTCTACTTTTTTAAATACCACTGGAGGAACGACGAAAACTGCGCTTCGTCCCAATTTGTTTTTTGTGGTTTGTGAAATGGCCCAATTTTCTGCTGGGAGAATTCGGGATAAAGTTTCGCTTAAAAGACCAAAAATTCCAACAATACCAAAATATCTGACCCAGGAAAATCCTAATACATCCTGCCAATAAAGAATAAGTTTCGCTTTTACGATTTTTGAAAGAAAATACCCTGTTAGATAGTTGGTGTGGTTTGTAGCAACAATTTTATCTGGTTTAATACGCAGGGCGCGCGATAGGATTTCTCTTTCGAGAAAAATAAATTCAACAATTCTAGAGAATGACGGAGAGGTTCTTTGTAAAACTTTACCAACACGAGTTATTTTGGCTGGACTAAGTAGTTCCTCGTCATTTTTTGCATTTCTTTGAGTCAGCAGAAACACTTTTCTGTCAGCAGAAAATTTCTCGATTAAATTTTCAACAACCACCTCTACCCCGCCATTGTAATTTGGTCTTTTTTTGCTAGGGAACGATTCCGCAATAATCAGAATTTTTTCCACTTATTTAAATTGGATAGTTGACAGGAAATCCAAACTTATCAAACGAATAATTAAGAAGGATTATAGCATCGCCTTTGCGGTCTTGGCTTCCCAAGATTACCCCAAGTATTTTCTGCCCGCCGTTTTCGGAGTAAGTAACAAGGCACAACCCCGCCTCTTCCGTGTATCCAGTTTTTACTCCCTTTACTCCAGGATAAGTTGTTAAAAGGTTGGTCTGATTTTGCAGGTACAGGTATTTATGCTTCCCGCTCCAAGGAATTTCGTATTCAAAGGTAGAAAAAATCTTTGCAAGAACAGGCTTGTTTAAAGCATATTCCGTCAAAACTGCAAGATCGTAAGCTGTAGAATAATATTCTTTTTCGTTTGCGTTAAGTCCCGAGGCGTCAGAAAATTTAGTGTCCAAAAGGCCAAGTTCCTGTGCTTTAGTATTCATCCACGAAACAAAGTTTTCTTCATCCCCCGCCACCCCCTCGGCAATTGCTACCGCCGAATCATTTCCTGAGTTAAGAACAAGCCCGTATAAAAGTTCTTCCAATGTATAGATCTCCCCCTCCGAAATCCCCATGGCATTTTCCCCAGTTGTAGCGGCCTTCTGCGAGACAGGGAATCCGCTAACTAATTTCACGTGTTCTACCGCAACTACCGCCGTCATAATTTTAACCAAACTTGCTATGGGGACTTTTTGTTTTGAATCTTTACTAAATACGATCTCATCATTTGTCAGGTTTACAAAGAAAGCATTTCTAGCCGAAACTTCCGGGAAGCTGTTATTTTCCACAATGAGAGGATTAAAGACCACCCCTTGAGGATTCTGGTCCTCTTTGTTTAGAAATGTCGCCTCGTAAGCGATTTTTTCCTTGGAGACTCCCAGCGTTCTTGAAATTTTCGCGGGCCTAACAAAAAGGCAAAAAATAAAAGCAAAGGACAAAAAGATAGAAATAAATACCAGATACTTTTTTGTCTTTGCTTTTTTTGGTAGTATTTCTTCTATGGTGTTACTCATTGATTTTTTTGCGCCGTGGTGTGGACCTTGTCGGGCAATGTCTCCTATTGTAGATGAAATTGTAAAATTACTGCAAGGGAAAATTGAATTTGAGTCTGTTGATGTTGATCAAAATCCCACTCGGGCCAAGGAATTTTCCGTGATGAGTATTCCTACTTTGGTTGTTGTAAAGGATGGAAAGGAAGTATCTCGGAAAGTAGGTGGCGTCTTAAAAACAGAAATGGAAAGTTGGGTTAGGTCTTTTCTTTAAACCGTGAACAAAACAGAATCCATCACAACTACTCTTTTAGAGCCCGAAATTACCACAGGAGCCAAAAAAATCCGTCTTGCTATAAATGGTTTTGGAAGAATTGGGCGGGCGGCGCTAAAGGTGGCTTTGACAAAAGCCAATATTGAGATTGTTGCCATAAATGACCTTTCCGATATTGCAACCCTAGTTCATCTTTTAAAGTACGATTCTGTGATGGGGAGATTTGCCGGCGAAATAGTCGAAGAAGAAAGCTCGTTTATTATTGATGGTCATAAGATAAGGGTTTTAGCCATCAAAGAATTGGAAAATCTTCCATGGAAGGATCTAAAGATCGATGTGGTTTTGGAATGCACCGGAAGATATACCCAAGATGGCGCTTCGGAGGGCCATATTAAAGCCGGCGCAAAAAAAGTTATTATTTCCGCTCCGGCAAAGGGTGGCGCTGTTAAAACAATAATCCTTGGAGTTAATGATAGTACATACAAAAACGAACCGCTTGTTTCCAACGGTTCTTGTACTACAAACTGTGTCTCTCCGGTAATTCGGGTAATAAAAGAGAGTCTTGGAATAAAAAATCTTACGGCGACAACAATTCATGCGGTTACTGCCGAACAGAATATCGTAGATTCCGCTCCTCCGGCCCTTCACAAGGATTTACGGAGGGCGCGCGCAGCATTTTCCAACATCATCCCCACTACTTCCGGCGCTGGAAGTGCTGTTGTGGAGGTCTTTCCGGATCTTGAAGGTAAAATTGATATTGGGGCCATTCGTGTTCCTGTTATCTGTGGTTCCTTAACGGATTTTACAATTACCGTGGAAAAAGATATAGTCGTTGCCGATGTTAACCAGCTTTTTAAATTAGCCGTTTCGGATCCCGAATACCGCGGTGTTTTGTCAGCAACTTCAGATCAAATTGTTTCAAGCGACATTCTTGGCAATCCCACATCAGCTCTAATCGATTTGCCTTTAACCAAGGTAATAAGCGGCAATATCGTAAAAGTTTGTGCGTGGTATGATAACGAATGGGGTTATGCTAATCGTCTAGCGGAGCTTGCTCAATTTCTCTTTCTTGCCTAAAATCTATTTTATGTCAAGTCGTCATCTTGTGGCCACAAATGCCAAATTTTGTATCGGTTGCCAGCTTTGTGTTTTGGCTTCTTCCCGCGTCTTGCGAGAATCTTTAAGTTTGACCGATGGCTTTATTACGGTTTCCTCCAAGGGTCGTGAGGGTTTTGATATTTCAATTGACCGTGCCGAGAGGTCGGACTTTGAAGAAATTGTAAAAATCTGTCCCAGAAGGTGTTTTGAATTAACGCCCTATGAACGCTAACTATAAAACCGTATTATACGCCAACTTGGATAAAGCGGAGTGCTCCGTAAAAATTCACACCGATCTAAACCACTATATTGGGGGTATGGCTCAAGGTATGGCTATTACTTTAAACGGGGCAAGAAACTTTCCCATAACTTTTAATATCGGACCTTTAAGTGGAATTTTCCCCTTTGCATCCAAGACAGCAGTAGTTTATCTTAAGGAAGATGGAGCGCTTGGTGAATCATATGGTGGTGGAAGATTGGCCCTTGTAATGAAAATGGCGGGTCTTGATGCCTTGGTTTTTACTGGAAAATCACAGGTTCCACTGGGACTTCTTCTTAAAAACACCGAAAGTTCTTTTGTTGTTCTTGATAAAAAATCAAAACTTGAAAAATTTAAAAAAGAGGGGTTTTCCGGGAAAAGAAGTTTGGTAGAATTTTCCAAGAACACTTTAATAGATTCTTATTTTAGCTTTGGTGACGAGGATTTGGGAAAGACAGCGCGGGGAAAAAACCTAGTTGCTATTATGATTTCGGGAACCAAGTCCTATAAAATCGCTAATCCCCAATACTTTGAAAGGTTGTATTTTGGAATTCTTTCTAAACCAAAAGAGTTAGCAGTTTCCTTTATGGGTTTTAAATCGTGTGGCGGTTGTCCCGCGGGATGTAGGTTTTCCAAAGCTGGGGAAGATAGCAAAAATTCTGCGGTTTTGCCACGATGTTTAGTTTCTTGCCAATACGCGGCCCATATCTATAAAGATGTGCCGCGGGTTTTTTCTATCTTGGAAAGTTTAGGTTACCATTACAATCATGATGATTTGGAGCAAATAGCGGGCCAGGTGGGAAAGTTGCGAGCGCGTTTTAAATAACTATGTGTTCATACCTCATTGCAAATTGGAAATTAAATGACAGCGAGGTCTTTTGTCACGACTGGATTTACAACTTTGGAAAGTTTTCTCCGCTTTTTGGCGTTACCGTAGTTGTTTGTCCTTCTTTTCCCTTTGTCCCATTGATAAGTGGGTCAAATTTGGTGCTTTGCGGAGCGCAGGATGTTTCAAAATATAAGAATGGCCCTCACACAGGTCAAGTCTCAGCCCAAGAGCTATCCAATTTGGTAAAATACTGCATTGTGGGTCATAGCGAAGCCAGACGGGAATTTATGGAGACAATCGAGAATGTACGAAGTAAGATGGAGAATTTGTTTGAGAGTGGGATAGTTCCAATACTTTGTTTTGAGGACGAAGACGATCTCCGATTTGTGTCGGATCTTGTAGGTAAGTGTATTGTTGTTTTTGAGCCTTCGGAAAATATCAGCGATGGAGGGCAATACAAAGAGGTAAATCTGGACGAACTTAAAAATAAGGGTATTGCTATTAAAGAAAAAATCGGCCAAACGGTTCCTCTTCTTTACGGCGGAAGCGTATGTCTAGAAAATGCCAGAGCGTTAAAAGATTTAAAGGTTTTTAATGGAGTACTTGTGGGAAAGGCAAGTCTTGATCCCAGTGAGTTTTATCAAATAGGAAATATATGGCAGGAAGAATAAAGCTATTAATCTTGACCCCGATTATTTTGACACTAATTTTGTTCTGTTTTGGCGCGTCTAGGTTGTTTTTTTCTTCCTCTTCGGTAATTTCTCGGTCGCTTCCCGGAAACACTCTTCCGCAAAGCGATTCGCGGACCAATGTGCTCCTTTTGGGAATTGATAAAAGAGCCCCCGGAGAGGTACAAAGTGGAGTATTAACCGATACCATAATGCTTGCTTCAATTCCTCATAACGAAGGAAAAATTGTTATTGTTTCTATACCCCGCGATCTTTGGATTGCGGAATACAGGGCCAAGATAAACGAAATATATGGGATGTTGGGAGCTAACGACGCATCTGCCGAAGCATTAAAGAAAGCTGTTTCGGGGGCCCTTGGGGTTCCGGTGCATTTTCAAGTACAGGTTGGCTTTGGGGGATTTAAAGAAGCGGTTGATACCTTGGGTGGGGTGTCGATAGATGTGCAAAATACCTTTGATGATTATCGCTACCCTGTTTCTGGACGCGAAAACGATACTTGTGAGTTAACCGAGGAGCAGATTTTAGAGGGAAAGGAAGAAGACTACCAAGTTAGCGAGATCGATTACCCCTGTCGATTTGAGCATACCCATTTTGATAAAGGTGCAATTACTATGAATGGGGATGTGGCCCTGAAATATGCAAGAAGCAGGCATTCCACAAATCCTGCCGAGCGAGGCGATTTTGCAAGGGCAAAAAGACAACAACAGGTAATTCTTGCAGTTCGTAATAAGGCGCTTTCAATGGGGACATTGCTTAATCCTAAAAAAATCGCCGATCTTTACGGAATTTATCAAAAGTATTTTGCAACAGATATTACGGTGTCCGATGCGCAGGTTCTTTTTTCTCTTGCCATAAAAGCCAATATTAGCGAGGTAAAAACAGCGGTTTTAACAAATAGCAGTATAGAGGACGGGATGGGCGCGGGGCTTTTATACGCTCCGGCAGACCGCTCTCCTTATGGGGGAAAGTGGGTTGTTGTTCCAAAAGGGGGCTCGTTTGCTGGCGTCCACGCCTTTGTGCAGAAATTGCTGTTTGGTAATTGAGCAGGAAATTTAGAACTCGGAGTTCAGAATTTAGAATTTAACTTTGAATTAAGAACTTTCTGATTACCCGTATTTCTTCTAGCTTCTATCGTCTACCTTCTTCATCCAGCTTCTACTATCTATTTTCTATCTTCCGATTGTTAACATTATGAACATTTGGTAGAATGTTTACATGAGTAACTCTCAAACCGAGAAATTAGTAATCATTGGTTCCGGTCCAGCCGGTTTGACTTCCGCAATATATGCAGCGCGGGCAAATTTATCTCCTCTTGTGGTTGAGGGTAATGTTTTTGGTGGGCAACTTATGCAAACAACGCTCGTTGAAAACTTTCCGGGGTTTCCAAAAGGTATTATGGGACCAGATTTAATGCTTGGAATGAAAGAGCAGGCACAAAATCAAGGCACGAGATTTATTTCAGAAGATGTCACAAAAGTCGATTTGTCAAAAACTCCCTTTGAGATTTTAGTGGGTGAGGATTTATATAGAGCGGAATCTTTGATTATTGCCACCGGCGCCAAAGCTCGCTGGTTACCCTTGGAATCCGCGGAAAGATTGCGGGGGAAAGGGGTTACCGCTTGCGCCACCTGTGATGGGCCGTTTTTCAAAAGTAAAGATGTGTTGGTTGTTGGTGGGGGAGATAGTGCTATGGAAGAAGCGTCTTTCTTGTCCAAATTCTGCAATAAAATTTACATTGTTAATATTTTAGACCACTTAAACGCAAGCAAAGCGATGCAAGAAAGAGTATTAAGAAAAGAGCAATTTGAAGTCATTTTAAATAACCAAGTAGCCGAGATATTAGGAAAGGAAAAGGTTGAAGCAGTCAGATTAAAAAATACTAAAACAGGAGAGGAAAAAGAAATAACTGTTCAAGGAGTCTTTATTGCCATTGGGCACTTTCCGGCATCAGAAATATTCAAAGGTCAATTGGACTTAGACGAATCGGGAAGAATCAAGGTTGTAGATAATGTCAAAACTTCCGTTCCTGGGGTATTTGTTGCTGGCGATGTGGCAGATAGCAAATATTGGCAAGCTATAGTTGCCGCGGGCTTTGGCTCAATGGCGGCGATAGAAGCGGAGAGATACCTTGGAGACAGTTAAGAATTAAGAGTTCAGAGTTTATAGTTAAGTTCAGAATTCCGAGCTTTCTAAACCTGTATTATTTCGGTTATACTTCGGATATGAACCCTCTTGCTGATAGAATACGACCCACCTCTCTTGAGACATTTGTTGGACAAAAACATATCCTATCTACCGATAAAATTCTTTATAAAGCCATTAAATCAGGACAACTTTTTTCCATGATCTTTTGGGGCCCTCCGGGAAGTGGAAAGACAACGCTTGCGAGAATTATTGCCAAAGAAACAGGAGCCGATTTTATGGAGTTTTCGGCGGTGAATACCAAGACTCCAGAACTAAAAAAGATATTCGAAGAGGCCAAAAATTCTAAAAGAAAAATAGTAGTTTTTATTGACGAGATTCATCGCTTTAGCAAATCTCAACAAGATGCGTTTTTGCCGTATGTAGAGCGGGGGGATGTAACCTTGATCGGAGCAACTACCGAGAACCCTAGTTTTGAGGTGATATCCGCCCTTTTGTCTCGTTCCCGCGTTTTTGTTTTGGAACGGCTTAAAAAAGAAGATTTACAGGAAATCTTGGACCGCGCGATAAAAGATCAAAAAGAGGGCTTTGGAAAAGTCAAAGTTGTTTTTAAAGACGAGGCGGAAGATTTCCTTTTGGAAAGTTGCAACGGAGATTCTCGCATTCTTTTGAATGCGCTGGAGATTGCGGTGGCGTCATTAAGTTCTAAGACCAAAGAAGTTACAAAAGAAATAATTTTAGACGCTTTGCAAAAGAGGGCTTTAAAATATGATCGCGCTGGTGAGGAACATTACGACACCATCTCCGCTTTTATAAAATCTATGCGCGCCAGTCAAATTGACCCATCGTTGTATTATTTAGCTCGGATGGTTGATAGTGGGGAGGACCCTTTGTTTATTGCGCGGCGTATGGTGGTTTTTGCAAGCGAAGATATCGGATTGGCACAGCCAACAGCTTTGGTTGTGGCTAACGCGGTTTTTAGGGCGTGCGAAACAATTGGCTATCCAGAGTGTCAGGAAAATCTGGCGGCGGGGGTGGCGTATCTTTGTAAATGCAAAAAGGATCGCTCGGCATACGACGCTTATTTTAAAGCGCTTGACGATGTTAAAAAGTTTGGGAATTTGCCAATTCCAATGGAAATAAGAAACGCCCCTACCTTACTGATGAAGGACTTGGGATATGGCAAAGGCTACGAAAAATACACGCAACAATCCCTCCTTCCCGAGAAACTTCGAGGGACAAAATACTATTTTGGTAATTAGATAAAGATCAGGCCGGCGAGGCCGGTGAGGGATACATAAATTATACAGGGAAGAAGTACCCTCTTTATTATCTCCCGCTCGCGGCTTTTTATTTTTGCTACAGCTTCTGCTGTCATAATATCCGTAAGCGCCATCATATTCCCTGCCGCGGCCCCGGCAACAAAAAGACCTAAAATTTTGGCGGGATCCATTTTCATCACTTCGCTTGCCATTTTTAGAAAATTTCCAAAAAGTATGTTGGATATAGTCACACTTCCCGAAATGAAAGCCCCAAAAGCCCCGGCTACGGGCGCAAAAAACGGCAGAAGGGGGTTTTCAAATCCTGCGGAGATTGTTTTTAGCATAGAGGGGAGATTGGAGTAGTTGTGGCCGGAGTTTAGAATAAGTTGAACGATTGTGGACATGGCAAAAATTACCGCAAACGGTTCGCCAGTTCTTAAAAATGCGTTTTTAACCGCCTCGGGAATAGTTTCGCCAAATTTTCTTCTGGTTACGACAAAAACAATAAGTCCAGAAATAACAAGGGCGAAACCCGGATTAAATCCTCTGGAAATAAATTTCCCACCAGCAAGAAGAAGTATCACAAGAAGATAGGGGAAGACTGCCATTGGCAAAGAATGGTGCGCTACAAGCTCCTGCCGGTTTTCGCGGTACGCGGTGTTTTTTGAGGTAAGGATTTTTAATTTGGCAGTCAAAACTGCAACAAAAAGACCTAGAAGTGAGGCAATTATTGTAGGAAACTCCCCTCCCAAAAAAACGGCCCCAAAAGAAAATATCCAGAAAATAAATCCCGACCACAGGGCAAAAGGAAGACCCTCTTTAAAAAAGAGCCATCGATCTTTTCTTCCTTGTGATAGCGTCCAAAGAATAAACGCGGGAACAAGAATTCCTGCAAAATTAAAAAGGGCAGTGAAGTAATTAACGCCTGCGGTATTGATTCCTGCAAAACCCACTCTTATTGGAGTCCCAGCCGCGCCAAAAGCTCCAGCCGCACTATTTCCAAAAAGAGAAATTATAACGGCGTGTATTGGAGTAAGCCCAAGACCAATTAAAAGAGGCGCAACAATGGCCGAGGGCGTGCCAAAACCGGCAATTCCTTCAATCAAGTTTTCAAAAAACCACGCCAAAAAAATTACCTGAATACGGATATCTTTAGAAAAGGATTCCAGATAAAAACCAACGCTTTGAATAATCTTCTCCTTGTTTAAAATGTCAATAAAAAACACCGCGCCAAAGATTATTAAAAAGATGTCAAAGGCAACTTTAAAACCCTTTTCCAAAGAAGATGAAAGGTATTGCGGAGCTATCTGCCAGATAAATATTGCCAGAAAAAGAAAGAATCCCAGAAGCGCAAGAGAAATTCCCACAAGAGAAAACTTTCTACCCATAAAAACATTCTATCACGAAATAACCCCCGCCTTTCCTAGAACCAAAAGAGCCTAGATAGCGGCGGAGAAAATAGATTACCACGGGCAAGCCCGTGGTCTTCTCTAAATCTTGTTATAAACAGAAGAAGCACAAAATGGCAAAGACGCCTTCTTAAGCAAGTTTTACATTCTTCGCGCTCGGACCCTTATCTCCGTCTACGACATCAAATGTAACAGCCGCTCCAACTTGAAGCTCGTCAAAAGTAATGCCGCCTAAATCTTTAGAATGAAAGAAAAGATCTTTTGATTCTCCGTCACGGGAAATAAATCCATATCCTCTATCTGTTTTTGTTTTAATTGTTCCGTTCATATTTACCTCCTTTCATTATTGTATTGTACCACATTGGGAAATCTTATATTTCCGCATATTAAACGGACTGTAGAAATTGCTGTAAATCTAAATTAGACCGGAAAAAAGAAGAATTAAAGTAACAGCGGTGATAGTTGCGAAGATACCAACGGTTTTAACAAATAGGTTTACTGCTTCTTTTTTCTTTCCTTCGATAAATAGCAGTATAGGTTGGTAAAAAAATAGGAACGCCATCACTACCACAGAAAGTGTAAGTACTGATAAAAATGTTATCGGGGCGAAAAGAGAATCGGGTTTGTTCTTTAAAGGGTGCGTTACGAATGTCATAACGGTGACGACAAGGATAATATAAGCTGAAGCGCTTAGAGCATTAATGATGGGATTCTTGGACATATATTGATTGTATCAAAATTCTCTCGGTAATCGTAACACCAATACCCGATTTAGATATATTAAGTACCAACTGGCCCTCCCCCTAGTGGATATATTCAGTAACAAAGAGATAGAGTTTGGGTTTGCTCTTCGAAACATCCAAGCGGTGCTTGAAACCCCTTATTTTGTGAGCTAGGAAGGTTATTTAAAGTAATTCTCGATGGCAAATTGCAGTTGTTTCATGAATAGGCGTTTGAGGTTATACATATTACCTGTCTCATAAAAGACAATCATGGAGCTTCGGTACTCGTTAACATCGATGTTTCTGTATGATAGCGGAAAATAGTCGAATGCGATCAAAATAGCATTTGAAAGCATACGCGAAGTTCTTTTGTTTCCATCAGCAAAAGGTTGAATATACGCTAACAATGTTGCTGTTATAAGAGCTTTTTCTGGTGGGTATTTAGAATCATTTACATGATTTACCAATTTTCTTAATTCTTCTTCCAGCTCGTGTTTGCTGGACAACGGTTCGTATTGGGTTCCAGAAATTTTCACTTTTTGTGATCTAATACCGGAAGTTACTAAACCTTTTGTTAGAACTTGATGCAATTGAACGACATCAGAAAGCTCAAGTTTTTTAAATGAATCTTTCTTTTCTAGAATAACTTCAAATGCTTTTTTGTGATTTAAAATCATAACCGCCTCATCCTCGGAATGTCCACGCGCTTTTATGTTTTGTTTAATCAAAGTTTCGGTTTCAATTAAACTGTATGTATTACCTTCAATTTGTGATGACTTCCATGATAATTCGATCACAAATCTTTCAAGCTCTCTTTTATAAATAGAAGGATCTAATTTTTCCTTTGCCTCTTTAAACACCCTTTTACTCTTTTCCCAAAGCTCAATATCGGTTTTTGACAGCAGATTTTTTAGTTGGGGATAAATATTTTTATTATATTCTCTATTAATTTGGCGGGATTCAGTTTCGGTCTCAAAATATTTACTAAGATCTACATATGTAAGTGATTGATTTGCTTCTGCCAATCTATAAACGGTACTTTTTCCTTTTCCTTCTGCTACAACAAGATTACAATCAATTAGATAATTTAAATCTCGGATAATGGTGACTCTTGAAACCCCA
>Ga0066637_10001685_pt1 | contig 14464 bp, 14 predicted proteins | sample CryGeyCG2014_020_FD_62737 | JGI IMG/M metagenome (GOLD analysis project Ga0066637, IMG submission 62737) | Groundwater microbial communities from aquifer - Crystal Geyser CG08_land_8/20/14_0.20 | ecosystem: Environmental > Aquatic > Deep subsurface > Groundwater | place: USA: Utah: Grand County...
ATATTTCCATTCTAAAGTGTTTTTATCAGCACTTGATGAAGAAGCATAACAACCCATGCACTTCAAATTGCACGTTTTTGTTGGACTTAAAACTAAAAGTCCAGGTAGACCACGACCATATTTCTTTTTGTATTGAGCTTTTATTTTCAAAGATTCTGGAGTGTCTACCATTGCTGCTAAAACCAATGTACTAATAATCTTCTTTGCAACTCCCTTTTTTACATACCCCCTATCAACATTCCTTAAAGTAGACAAATACATTGCCTTTACACCATTAAATTTGTCTTCTCTTGCTACTTTTGGTAAATTACTATTTGATTCTTCAACAATTGATTTGTATAATTGCTTTTCAAACTTGCCTTGAACCAATTTCCTCAAATTCTTATTCAAAAGAACAGTCTTAAGAAGCTTGGTTATAACAGTTGATTTTACACTTAAAATACCACCTTATTTTAATTAGTTAATTTAAATCAGATTCCTAATTTGTAATATATTTATACCCTAACTATATATAAATATTTCACTTCAGATATATATTACTAACTTAATTGCTATTTGCAAAATCAAATACATTATTTGTGGGATTTATCCCACTGTGTTTTCTTTGGCAAATTCAGTGTCAAAAGGGCAAAATGACTTTTGACAAGTTGTAAAAGATTATGTGTGAAAACACACAATCTTCTACACTAGACTTTCTTTTACAAAAGAAAGGATAGGTCCCCGTAGTGTAGCGGTTATCATTTAAGCCTTTCAAGCTTGAGACCTGGGTCCGACTCCCGGCGGGGGCATTAACATGGCTTGCGTAAGCAAGAGCTGTTAATGTACAAGTTTGAGATTTTGTAAAAATCTTAAACTTTGCATTGCTAAGGCATCAGAAGGATGACTTGCAAAGATATATAAAATATTATATTTACAGCTTTAAAAAGCAGTAAACGGTTCGAAAGAACCAAGTACCACCTAGAAATAGGGTTGGGAAGAGGTGTAAATTTGGGACATAGACATAAAGATTCTAGTCGTTTCAAAAAGACTAAATCTAGACAAAGATGGAAATGGCATAAGAAAAAGATGAGAAAGAATGCCAAATATAAAAGATATATGAAGAAAAGATCAATGTAAGATCTATTAGGGGTTCGTAAGAACCCTTTTTATTATTTTTTATGTTTGCCTATTTTAAACCTAAAAGATACCTTTAAATACTCTTTCATGCCAGATATATTTAATTCTATGAGTTAAAGGGGGATAATGATGTTATTTGCTAGACTTTCATATTTAGTTTTGGGATTTTTATTGGTATTAGATGTTGCATCAGCAGGTTATGCTGTGACCTATTCACACAACGCATTTGGATATGGTGAAAATAGCACTTATGTTACTGTAGATGTAACCAAACACACTTTAGGTTATACTGATTATCCAAGTTATAATGCAACAAGCTCTTATTACTATGGTGGCTACTACAATGGTTACTACAATAACTATTATACACCTTACAATGGCTGCTATTACTATTACAACACATATTACTGCTATCCAGCACAACAAGCAATTGTAAATTATGCACCTTATTATCCAACATACGTAGCAGTAAGACCAGTTTATAATCCTTATGTATTTGGTTGGTATTACTATTAAACCAACCTTTTGTTTTCTATTTTTTATATTTTTAATTTAGTAGGTTTTTTAATACTTAAGTTATTCTATTATAATGATTAAAAGATTAATAAAAATGTTATTTTCTTTACTTTTTATAATTATTGGAATTATTGTTATTTATTATTTTATTTGTGATTTGTCTAATACTAAAGGGAATTATGCTTCTGACATGCAATTACAAAACCAAAATAATTTGGAGTACACAGTTTATTTTTGTCCGGAAGATGATTGTAACATTATTCTATACAACCACTTGTCAAATACAAACAAAATAGATTGTGCAGTTTATGACATTACATTAAATTGGTTTTACTCTTTAATGCAAAACAAACAAGCAAGAATAATAACAGATAATGGCAATTATAAAGAAAAGTGGGAGTTTGTCAAAACAGATAATTCAAAAGATTATATGCATAACAAGTTTTGTATTCTTGATTCAAATATATTATTAATTGGATCAACTAATTTTACATATAACGCTTTAGAAAAACAAAATAACAATTTCATAATAACAAATAACAAAATTCTTATTGTTGAGACCCAAAAATATTTTGAAGAACTTTGGAAAGGCAATTTTAATTATGGTTATAAAACAAAAGATATTTGTTTTTCGCCCAGTAATTGCATGAGCTATTACATTGAAGAAACAAAAAAAGCAAAGAAAAGTATCAAGTGTATGTTCTTCTCTTTTACTTATAACGAGTTATCAAAAGAGTTAATCCAAAGACAAAAAGAAGGTCTTGACATAAAAATAATAATGGAAAAGAGTCAAAACTCGCAATATTCAGAATATAATAATTTAAATAGGGGGGGTGTAAAAGTTATTTGGGACCAAAACCCAAGCCATATGCACAACAAATTCTGTATTTTGGACTCAAACACAGTTATAACCGGATCAATGAACCCTAGCAACAATGGAAACTTTAATAATAATGAGTCTATTATTATAATAAATAATGAAGAAGTTACAAAGCAATATGAGAATTATTTTGATAAATATTATAGTATGTGGCGTTAGAATGACACTGATAAAGTGAGCTTCTAATGACTTTAAATAAATATATTATTTGAAAAATAATATTTTATGAAATGGAGTTAATGAGAATATGCAAAAGACAAATAAACTAAATTTTCTAACAGCTGGTTTTCCTAGCACAACAAAAGGAACAGTCTTAAATGCAATAGAAGAGTTAAAAAAACTAAAACTTGACGGTATGGAATTAGAATTTGTTCAAAGTATGTGGCTCAAATATAAAGACAAATCACTCGTAAAAAAAATAATTGATGCAAAAGAGGATTTGATATTTACTGCACACGCATCATATTATGTTAATTTAGCAAGTATAGAAAAAGCAAAAGTTCATGCATCTGTTCATAGAATCTATCAGGCAGCACAAGCATGTGCAAGTGTTAATGGTTATTCGATTACATTTCATCCTGGGTTTTATATGGGCTATTCAAAATCAGTAGTTTACAATCAAACAAAAAAATATTTGAAAGAAACAATAAAAAAAATAAAAGATAAAGGAATTGAAATCTGGGTAAGACCAGAAACAACAGGAAAAGAAACACAGTTTGGTGATTTAGAAGAATGTATCAAATTGTCTGAAGACTGTGAAATGGTTCTACCTTGCATAGATTTTAGCCATCTGCATGCAAGATACAATGGAACTAATAACACTAAAGAAGAATGGGAAAATATGTTGGAACTTCTTGAAAAAAAATTAGGGCGGATTGCTTTAGACAACATGCACATTCACCTGTCCGGAATAAACTACACTCAGAAAGGAGAAAGAAACCATTTAGTGTTAAAAGAATCAGACATGAATTGGCAAGGCCTTTTAGATGTGTTAAAAGAATATAAAGTAAAAGGTTGCCTTGTGTGTGAATCTCCAAATTTAGAACAAGATGCTTTAATGATGAAAAAATATTATAAGTGATAATATGAAATATATTTTAATTATCTTTTTAACTATTCTTTTAGGGGTGGTGTTGTATTTTTCTGGTTGTGTTTATGCACCAGATTATTACAACGACAACCAATATTCTAAAATGGAAGAAAAAGTAGATTTAATAATACAACAACATGAACAGAAACTATCCTGTGATGATAACAACACCTGTACACAAGATCTTTTTGATAAAAATATTTGTCATCATCAACAAATAATCCCTTGCTGTGGAAACAACACCTGTGAACAAACAGAAAATGAAAATTATTTTACGTGCAAAAAGGACTGCGAATACTTGAAAACAGATTTTGAAAATAAAATCAAATTGTGTAATATAACGAATACTTGCAATCAACAAGCATTCACAGAAAAAATTGGTTGTATTGAAGAATTGTCACAGAGCAACAAAAATGAAAATTGCTGTTTTTTAATTCCTAAAACATTTGAAGATAGTAATAAAGAAGAATATAAAATTGCAACAAACAAATGTTTAACAGATTATGCAATAACACAAAGCAATTCAAACACATGCTTTAACGCAGAATACAAAAAAGAGTGTTTTGTATGTTATATTAAAAACACACATCAAAATGTATTCACAACAAACATTTGTTCTGATTTGAATTATGATAAAAAACAATTTTGCTTAGCATCAATCCTACTTGATAACAAATATTGTGAAAATATAAAAAATCAGAAATTAAAAGAACTTTGTTTAAAGGAGGAATTCTCTTTAAATAATTGTATATCTTACACTTTGGAGGACAATTCAAAAATTTCAGAACAAAAATATTCAACAGATGAAAAAGAATTGCTTGAAAACACATACACAAGACTAGACTTTTTCAAAAGAACAGAATATGATGAAAACAAACTAATACAAAACTATAAACAAAAAAATAGTTACAAGTTCTCATTCAATGATACTGTAGACCCTAGCAAACCATTAGAAAACTGTTCTTTAAACACAAAAAAACCAAAAATTGATTACACTAATAGTTCATATTCAACATTTTATTTTGATTATAAAGATTATCATTTCGTTTATTCAATAAAAATGTATTACGACTTTTACTTATATTCTAAACAGCTGAAAGACCAATATTGCTTTGAATTCAATGAAAAAGAATCATACAAGAGATATCTGAAAGACAAATTTAACACTGCAATTCTTGAAAAAATATCACAAGATTTCAACAACCTGCACAAATACGGGTTTAGCGATAGCGAGATCTTTGAGGTTGTTGTAAGATTTGTTCAAGAAATACCATATAACTACATTTGGGAAAAGAAAAACGTTTACCCTTATGAAGCATTATATTTAATGAGAGGAGTTTGTTTAGACAAAGCACTAATACTTGCGAAAATTTTAGGACTATTGGGTTACGAAACATATATTGCGAGTGGAATTGCTGATTATACAGGATCTAAATTAACACACGCAGTAGTCAGCGTACCATGCGAAATCTCCAATATAATTTATAACGACAAAAGTATGTGTTTAATTGAAAGCACACATTCTTATTTGATAAACGAATTAGAAATAACTAATAAATTAGATTTTCAAAAGATTTCTGAAGGCAAAAAGTATACAGAAGCAAATTATGGCCCAAATAAAGTAAAGGAATTAAAAGAATATGATATAAAGATAGACATACTCGGTAAAGAGATTACTGAAAATAAAAACAAACAGGACTGGAATGCATACAACAATGCAGTTTTAGAATACAATAACTACTTATATAAAACATTAAAAATCAGATTTGAAAATTACAGTTAAGTGGAATTATGGACTTAGATATTATTACTGCAGAGTTAAAAGAATTGGCAGAAAAAGACTTGAAAAGAGCTAAAAAAGTTGAAAATAAAATAGCAGAACTTATTAAAATAAAACCAGAGGTAATAAAAAACAGAAAAACAGTTTCTGGTTTAGTTTCTGAGATATATGAAGATCTACGTATGAAAGAGGATTTGGAAAAAACAAACACAAAACAAATAGACACAAAGTTTCTTAAAAAAAACAGCAAAATAGGACGGATTGATAGAAAGAAGGCATGGCACAATCTATTATATTATATGACTAAAAATCAATATAGATTAAATGACAAAGGGTTAAATTATAAAATAACTGATATTGAAAAGAAACAAATACTCCCTGAGGATTATGATATATCGCAAACTGCTAAAATTAGGAGCGAGTTTGTTTTTCTCAAAGATAATAGATTAAACTTTCATATATTGGAGGACTCAGAAGATAAAATAAAAAAAATCTGTTTGAAAGACAACTCTATAATTATATTGGGTAGAAATATAGTATATAGAATAAACCTAAGCAATAATGAGATAGAAAGCGATAATCCAAATTGTTTTGGCTTAATGCCAATAGATTTAATAATTTTTGTTTCTGGACAGTTTGTCTTTGTATGGAGATGCTAAAATGTTATATTTTATAGGATTGGGATTAAATAAAGATCAATTGACTTTTGAAGCACTAAACGCTTTGAAAACGTGTGATAAAATATATTTAGAAAGTTATACAAGCAATTATGCAGATAATAATATTGAAAAACTGGAGACTCAAATAAAGAAAAAATTTGTGAAAATATATAGAGCAGAGTCGGAACAAGGGTTTTCAAAAATAATTAAAGAAGCAAAAACAAAAAATATTGCTTTCTGTGTTTTTGGGAATATAACAAGTGCAACAACACATTCATCAATAATAAATGAAGCTAAAGATAATAAAGTAAAAATTGAACTAATTCCTGGAATAAGTATATTTTCAGTTATTCCTATGTTAATTGGTTTAGAGGAATACAGATTTGGAAGAACTGTGTCAATAGTAAAACAAGAGAAAAATTATTCTCCTACAAGTTTCTTTGATTACATTCTGCAAAATAAAGAATTAGGGTTACACACAATTTGTTTATTAGATATTAAAATCTACAAACAAAGCAAATATTTTATGCAACCATATGAAGCAACTATTCGTTTGTTGGAAATTGCAAAAGAAAAGAATATTAATACAAAAGATTGGAAAATTTTTGTTGTTTCTGGTGCCTGTTCTAAAAAAGAAAATTTAACCCTAACAAATCTAAAAGATTTGTCACAAAAGGAAACAAAATATAATTTTCCTAGTTCATTAGTCATTTGCGCTAAACTAACATATAACGAAAAGGAAAATAGAAATAAAATAAAAAATGTTTGATGTTGACTTTTAGTCGTTACCTTCGTCTTCTAAATCATATTCATCATAATCTTCCATATTAGTTTCTGGAATTGCAAAGCGCTCAAAATCTGTAGGCTCTTTTTTCTTTTTCTCAATTAGTTTCTGTAAATATTTCTCTTCTTCTAATTTCTTTTGTTCTTTTGATTTTTCTGATATTACAGCCTTTTTTTCTATTTCTTTCTTTTTTTCTAGAGTCTTTACTAACTTCTTTGCTAATAGTTTTTCTTTTGTTATTTGGGCTTTTGCCATTGCTTTATTCAAAACATCTGCCTTCTTTCTTAACTTTGCTTCCAAAGTCAATTCCTTTTTCAAAGGGGCCCCACGTTTAGTAAACACAGTTTTCAAAGGCTTGTGCTTGATTTGCTTTTTCTGCTTTTTAACCTGTTTAGTTTTCTTTATTGGTTTTTTTGCTTTAAACTTCTTTTTCAAAGGTTTTTTATGCAATAGTTTTTTTACAGGCCTTTTTGCCTTCTTGAACTTTGGTTTTGGAATCCTTTTAATTTTTTTCACAATTCTTTTTTTGTGTAGATTTTTTGCTTTTCTAGTAATATGTTTTTTTAAAAATTTCTTGATTCTAGAGACAAATTTCTTTGATTTCTTTTTAACAGGCATTAAAGCACCCCCAACTAGTAAAAAAGTATATTAACTAAACAGGGATGTATTTATAAATATTATGTCTATTTAGAATATGTAAATATATATAGCATTATAGGTGAAATGATGAAAAAACTAATAATAACAATATTATGTTCTTTATTTGTCTTATCAGTAGTTTTTGCTAGTGCGTGGCCAGGAGATACTGGTACAAATATAGGGTCGAACTTGCCATCTGGCTATGAACCTAGTGGTGTTATCTGGCATCCTTATCATAATGCTTTATTTAACTATTAGCGATGGTGGAACCGTTAGCAAAATGAACCTAGATGGCACAGGAGTTACTAATTGGACAATTGGTGGAGATCTGGAAGGAATAACAATAACAGACCCAACATCAAAATATGTTTACATTATTGTTGAATATCCTTTTCAATTAATTCAATTTGATCCATCAACAGGAACAAAAGTAAAAACAATTTCTTTGACAGGAGTTGTTCCTGCAACTGTTGCTACAAACCAAGGAATTGAAGGGATAGCTTATGTTCCAAATGGTTATCATCCTTATCCTAATACATCTACAGGAGGAGTATTTTATTTGGGATTACAAGAAAAGGGGCCAATACATGTTGTTGATGTAGATTTTACATCTGGCACAGCAAAATTAATTGATTCATTTACTCCTGTTGCTGGAAGAGGAGACATATCAGATTTATATTTTAGTACAGAAACAAAAACACTATATATTTTGTATGATGGTGCAAACAAATTAAGAGAAATTACAACAAATAAAGATTATGCTGCAGAATATGATGTTCCTGGCAGTGAGCAAGAAGGTGTTGCAATTTTACCATCTTGCCCAAATGCAAAAGCAACAATTTTTATTGCAGAAGATACTCCTACAAAATTAATGAAATATAATAATTATCCTGAAACCTGTACTATAACACCACTCAAAGATAGTGATGGAGATGGCTATACTATTGATATTGATTGCAATGATAATGATGCACAAATAAATCCTGGAAAAACAGAAATAATCGACAATAAAATTGATGATGATTGCAATGCTTTGACATTGGATAGACCAGATGCAGATGGGGACGGAATATTAGATCCTTATGATAAATGCCCTGGTTTTGATGACAAAGAAGATTTAGATTTTGATGGGATTCCTGATGGTTGTGATTTATCAGATGATAGAGATAGTGATAGTGATGGATTAACCAATGCACAAGAAGCTGGTTATGGCACTGACCCATTATTAGCAGATACAGATAACGATGGATTAACTGACAAACAAGAAATTTTCACACATCTAACTAACCCTTTAGTTGTAGATAGTGATGGTGGGGGAGTTTCTGATGGACAAGAAATAATAAATAAAACAAACCCATTAAATGCTAGTGATGATATTCCTATTGATCCTAATGTAATATCATCATATACTATTAATTCTAATGCAACAGTTTTAGTAAAATATGCAGATAATACTGAATTAACTATTGATCCTTTTATAGGGACTTCAAAAATTAGTGTTGCAACAAATACAAAAAAAGATAGATTAATTGTAACAGATGGAAAATATTTGTCAATATACAAAAGAAATACATTAGTTGTTCAAACAAAAATTAAAAGTTCAACATCAAAAACAACAATGACAGTTACAGATTATACTACATACGATTTGATAACAGTAAAATATTCTTTCTTTTGGGTAACAACAACTGTAAAATATAAATTAGAGAATGATAAATTAACTATACAGAAATCCTCTAAAACCAAACCTCAAAAACTCACACCTCTTTTTTATCTAACTAATAAAAATAACTTAACAAATGATAAAGTAGATAATCAAATAACTCCTTTTAAAATGAGAAAAATAAATCCTATTTCTTTTTTCTTTTTTAACAACAAAATATAACCCAGTTCATTTGAAACGAGAAGTATAAAACCTGTTTCTCTTTTCTTTTTTTAACTTTTAACAAATGAGTTGTTAAAAAAGTTGCAGAATAATTAAAAAAAATCATTCAACCTATTTTGCTTAAACAAAAATGATGCATCGATATATTTCTTCAAATTGTATTTTAAATGTTTTTCAATATATGTTAAAACTTCCACTTTGGAGTTAAATATCTTTGACTGTTTAGTCATTGCTGATCTTACATTTTCTCGCACTTGCCAAACACCAATAGGTATTGAATAATCATCATATATTTCTCTAATTACTAATACTCTTGCCTGCTTCTTGTTTCTGTGTAAATATTCTATAATGGGAAGTCTTGCAGCATAATATCCTCCAGCTTGCAATTCTGCATAGTTTGTTCTTCCTAGAAAACCTTCATACTCATGGTTGTATCCAAATTTTCCCCATTCACTTTGACTGGGCCACAATTCAAACTGTTCATATTCCCAATTTCCTTTTGCCAAAACAATAACAAACCTGTTGTGTAGAAATTCATTTTCAAAAACATAATAAGAATCTATATGTTCAAATTCTCTAATATCAATTAACAATTTCTTTGCTAAAGTGTCATCTATTGCTGTTATACTCTGCCTTGTTGTAACAAACTTTTTATCTAGCCCTAAATTTCCTGCACTGAAAATCTTTGTTAAATAATAATTATCAAAACCATACTCACCCAATATATAGATACTCTCTATTGCTTTTTGGTTTTCTTGTAATACTTGGTCTACCTGCCAAGGTATTTTAGGATTTCCAATTAAGTGGAGATCTTTGATCTTTGCTTTGAAACCTATTGGCTGTAAAATAGAATCCGGTTCAAAATTGTAATGAATAGCATCAAAACTTACATCTAGTTCTACATCATTTTTTGTAAGAGATAATTCCTGTATATCCTGCGTCTTTACATTTGGTTTCTCAATTGTTATTTTATATGGGTTCAATCCTAAGACGAGATCTTCAACTATTTCTTTGTATGTTTTCTTATACTCTTTTTGAGGATCAAACTTTCCAAATACAGGTCCTAATTTCAAACCTGACTGTCCAGGCATAACCAAAACATTTGATGTTTTATCCAAAATACTATGTTTAATCCTTTCCTGCCTTTCTTTAATTTTTGGCAAAAGGTTTGCATAGAAATCATGTTTTCTTTTTTCTACTCTTTCTTTTGAACTTATTTCTTGCATAACTATACCTAAATTAAATGATTCACAATACTGAAAAGATCTCTCAAACCTGTTGCAAAACCAAATAAAGTAATGAAAAGCAAAATATAATTCTTTTTATTCTCACTCATGTTAGAATTCCGTAAAATAATTATAACAACAATCACAAGAATCAATTTTATCAGAGGAAAAACCCAATTACCAATACTTTGTATAACAAAATTGCTTACAACATGCTGTTCTCTAAAATAAGGATAGAAAGTCAACGCAGAAAACGTTGCAATACCATCAGTTAATTGTGCAGTTATTGCAAGAGTTTCAAAAGCATTTAATTTGAATTTGATGACATAAAAAATTAAATAAATTAATGCGCTTATTCCTAAAATGCATAAAATTATTAAAAAGAAATCCAAAACAAAAGTCATCTTACACAAAAAGAAAATAAATAAAACTATTGCAATTGGTATTGTAATTGAAAATAATAAATACTTCTGGTTTACTCCATACTTTTTTTTCAAAAAGCAAGTTATTCCCAATAATAGCAAAGCAAAAGCTACTAATAACAAATAAACCCCTGGAGTAATAAAATAGAAACCCATTTCTAAAGGATTTGCTGAACGTGAAAACCATTGCAATGTAGAATATGATTCTTCTGCAACCCTTAGCATCGCTCCAATAAAAATTATTGAAAGGGTATACAAAAAGAAATGCAGATCCAATTTCCCATACCATCTTTTTACTAAGGGAAGTAAAACAAAGAAGAAAAGCACTAGTGCCAGAATAACATATGCAAAAGTATTAACTATATTATACCCTGCATCCTCAGTTATTGTCTTTCCAAAAGAATCATAAAAGAAACCCATATTAGTATAATATATATATTGTTTTTAAATTATGGCATATATATCTTATTATGACTAATTTTATTAAGGTGCCAAAACTAGAAGCAGATAAAGCAAGAAATGCATTAATGGAGCACAACTTATATCTAAAAGGCATCAAAACCCAAAATGACAAAGAATTTGTTTATTTTCCTGTTATTAAGAAGGGATTTAAAACAAAAGAATTGAAAAAGTATAAGGTAGTTTCAAAGAAATCAAAAGAATATTCTACAACTAGATCTTTTAGGGATATTTTGGTTGATGATTTGCACATAAAAGATTATATTGCATCATACGATACTGTTGGGGGTATAGCAATTTTAAAAATGACACCTGAAATGAAAAAGAAAGAAAAAGAACTGACACATTTATTTCTTCAAAACAATCCTACTATAAAAACATTAGTTAAAAAAGCATCGGAACATCATGGCAAATACAGATTAGAAGATGTTAAATACTTAGCAGGAAAAAAAACTCTAAAAACTCAAGTTAAAGAATCTGGCTGTATATTCAATATTGAATTAGGAAAGATGTTTTTCTCGCCTAGACTTTCTTTTGAAAGAGAAAGACTGGCACAGAAAGTAAAAGATGGAAGTACAATAGGCGTTTTCTTTGCTGGTGTAGGTCCATTTTCAATTGTTATTGCAAAGAAAAATCCTAATTGCAAGATTTATAGTATAGAATTAAACAGAGAAGCACATAAATGTGCAAAAGAAAATCTAGCCCAAAATAAAATAAAGAATGTAAGGGTTGTTTGTGCAGATGTTGCAAAATATGCTCAAAAGATTAAAGATTTGTGTGATTATATAATAATGCCTTTACCAAAAACTAGCGACTTGTTTTTGGAGTCAGCATACACAGCAATAAAAAAGAAACCTGAAGGACAAATAACTCTTTACAAATTTGTTCCTAAAGCATCCCTGTATAAAGATTTAATAAATGAATTGAAATTGTTTGCTAAGAAGAAAAAGAAAAAGTTAAAAGTCATTTTCAAAAGAGAAGTTCGAGATTACAATCCAAAGATAGTTCAAATAGTAATTGATTTTAAATTTGTGTGAGAAATATGGTTAATCCAATTTCAAGATTAGGCCTGGCAGAACAAAGACCAAGACCAAAGATTGTTTTAGTATATGGCGTTCATTTAAATGAAAAGGCAGTAACAGAATATCTTGCAACAAAACTAAAACAGTTATTAGAAGCAAGAGGCTTTGATGTTGAAGTTAAAGAATTTCCAAAAGAAAAAACAATACATGCATTAGCAGAAACTAAAAAACAAATTAATAAACCATTAGAAACAGAAGAATTGAGTAGATTATTTGAAGATGCATATTTAGAATGGAAAGAATATATGACTAAACTTTCACAAAACTGTGATTTTATAATAGATTTACACAATAGTTCCACATTTAGAGATTTGATATTAAAAAAATCTAAATTTTTTTCTGGAAGAGCCGTTCCAGTTACTAAATTCTTTAAAAGCGATCCAACAAATCCATTAACCCTTTATTATGATGAAAAATTAAAAATAAATCTTGTTATGTTAGAAATGCCAGCAAAATATAAATTAGCAAGATATACCTGGCAAGAAATTTCACATCCATGGCATAGACAATCTCCTGATTATTTTAAAATTGAAGCTGATTTGTCAGCAACAATAAAAGCAGGATTTTTGTCTTCTATTGTAATTGCAAAATTTGCACATTTAATTGATACAACAGTTAAAACAAGATTAGGAATTTATCACACTCCTAGAACACTACCATTTAAACCAAAAGCAGATAAAGAAACCGCTAAAAGAATTGAAATGCAAAGAAAATTAAGAAGAGAAAGAATGAGACCTAGGTGAAATAAATGCGTAAGAAAGAACTTTGGAGCACATTTAGAGGAAATAATAACTTCCCAGTATATAACTGGTTTTATTTTACTGAGGCCTATTCTCGCGGTTTGGTGCGAGAGGTTATTTTGAAAAATCCTGTAAAATCAAAAGAGCCAATACTCTATGATCCTTTTTGCGGTACAGGAACAAGTTTGTTAGTGGGTAGGGAATTTAATTTTCAAACATATGGAACAGACATATCCTATTTAATGTATTTAGTTTCGAAAGGCAAATGTCTAAACTTCAATGTAAATAAATTACAAGAACTGTTACCTAAAATATTAGAGATAAAGAAAGAATCAATTACATTAAACAAAGAATATCAATGGATAAAAAAATATTTTCACAATGAAAATCTGCAACAAATTCTCAAAATAAAAGAGAACATTGAGGGTATCAAAGAAAAAGAAAAATTCTTTTTCTATGTTTGCTTGTTACGTACTGCAGAAATAGTAAGTAAGGCAAGAAAACAAGGCTCAGACCTGCGAATCAGAAAAATACCACTAATTGATGCTATCAAAAAATTCCAAAAGATTTTTGATTCTTTTTTAAAAGAATATTGCAAGTTTAATAAAAAGAATCCTTGCGAAAAAGAACCAGAAATACTTTGTGAAAATTGTCTAACCTTCTACAAAACGCATACAGAACTGTTCGATTACATAATATGCTCACCCCCCTATTTGAACAAAACAGAATATACAAAACGATTTGGAATTGAATTAGCAATATTAGGCAAAGAAACTATACTACAAGGACACATAGGTCACATTAAATACAGTGTAAAAGAAAACAAAGATTGGATATACACAAAACAGTTTGCAAAAGAATTGGCACAAATAAAAAAAGAGGATTACAAACACGAAGAATATGATGCTAATGAATATTTCAAACAATTGGAAATATTTGTTGGAGAAAGCATCAAACACCTCCACAAAAATGGTGTTCTTGCTATTGTAATTGCTGGCGGTGTAATTGGAAACACAATATTTGACATTTACGATTATATGCAAGATCTTTACATAAACAATAAATTAGATATTGTAGATATTAAGATAAATAGAGAAATCACTTGCAACCTACATCGCACTACAAATATGGGGCAAATAAAAGAATTTACTATAGTAGGACGGAAAGAATGAAAATATTACTTGTT
>Ga0066637_10001695_pt1 | contig 14427 bp, 13 predicted proteins | sample CryGeyCG2014_020_FD_62737 | JGI IMG/M metagenome (GOLD analysis project Ga0066637, IMG submission 62737) | Groundwater microbial communities from aquifer - Crystal Geyser CG08_land_8/20/14_0.20 | ecosystem: Environmental > Aquatic > Deep subsurface > Groundwater | place: USA: Utah: Grand County...
AGATAGGCCGTCACTTCCGGGTTGCCGCGCTCTTTCAGCCAGTAATAATCGTCCACCCGCACCTGGCCGTGCTTTTCAAGCTTGTACGGCACTTTTTTAGCCCGCGGAGGCTCGGCGGCGCGCGAAACGGCCCCGAGCCCCAGGAAGAGGAACGCCACCGCCAGTATACCGTTATATTCCGGGTTGATCATGCAATTAGAGTAATTAAAACCGGGCAGTAATGTCAAACATGCGTTTGTGCCGTATAAGGGGGCTATGCCCATCAGGCGGCCAAACATGCGTTTATGCCGAATACGATGTTCTGCGAATTTATAGCTGGGACACTACAGACAAACGTTATTCCTCAAGTTGCCCGGAAGCGGCTTTGGCCTTTAACTGATCCAGCACCGGTAAGTTTATATTCTCCAGTGCGGCCGGGTCCCAGGTCAGGGTCATGGGCGAGAACTGCCCTTCCGACAGGTTTTCAGCCGTCACCGCGGGTTCTTCCGCGATTATCACCTTCGCGGGCCCGGGCGCGTCCTTGTCCGGCGCGGGAATGGTAAACGACTGCGTTCCGGCGGTGGTCATGTAGATCCTGGCGCCGGCATTCACCAGACGGTCGATGGTTTCCCGGTGGGGATGCCCGTACTTATTGTTAATGCCGACGGAGATAAAAGCGTAGTCCGGCCGCACGCGCGCCAGGAAGGCGTCGCTGGTGGAAGTGCGCGAGCCATGATGTCCGACCTTGAGTATGTCGGACTGAAGCCCCGATTGAAAGTGGCTCAGCATTTCGCGCTCGATCTCGGAATTCGCGTCACCGGTCAGCAGGATGCCGTTGCCGTTGTAGTAAAGCCGTATCACCAGGGAACAATTGTTGGTCTCGTCATTATCATTCATCAGGACCGGCTCCCAGCAGGCAATTTACACAGCCAGGACTCCCCGTGAACGGAATTTGTGTTTATCATTGCAATATTATGGCTGGGATCTCCCGGAGTTAACATTGCCAAAAGACCCGTGTTGCCCTGGGCACTCCGCTCCTGCCGATCGTTGGATAATTCACAAAAGGTCAGATCCAGGCCTGAACACTCTCAGTCCTGTATCTCTATTTTTTCGCCGAGGAACCGTGGTTCTTTATAAGTGAGCAGATCACCAACGGCCGCCAGCCTGGCAAAATATTCCCTGAACCTGGTTTTAAAACCCGCCCTATAACCCACGTCTTTCGCGTTAAAGCCTATCGCATCAAATCCTTTAGCCCTTGCCAGGAACACCGCCCGCTGGTTATGGAACCGCTGGGAGATAACGGTAAAACCCGTTTGCCCGAAGATCTCCCGGCATCTTACCACCGAATCCAATGTTCTGAGACCCGCATAATCCAGGTAAATGCGGTTTTCCGGGACCCCCAGTTTCACAAGCCGCCGCCTCATCTTGTCCGGCTCATTGTATTCGGGAGCGCGGTTGTCGCCGCTGACTATGATGTTTAAAATCTTTCCTGTGTTGTATAGCTCCACCGCGGCGTCTATCCTGTTGTCAAAGAAAGGGTTGGGTTTTCCGCCTTTCATGAACGGCGTCGTCCCCAGCAGGAGGCCGGTCTTATTAGTCCGGAGTTCGGAAATATCGTCGAAGATATACGCCTTTGTTTTATACCCCACCCAAATATTAACAAGGACCACCACTCCGGAAAAGACCAGGAGCAGATAGAACACCGCCCTGCAGATCGTTTTAGCCATTTTCACAAAAACACCAGGTTAAGCGCCGCCGCGAACCCGGCGGCGGCGAAAAAATTAAGCGCTATGACCGCCAGCGCATCCCTGAACCCCAGTTCCTTAATGGTCACCATGAAGCTGCCCAGGCAGGGGAGGTAAAGACTCAGGAAAACGGACGCGACCACCAGCTGGCCGGGCAGAAGATGGAACGGCGTCAGCATGGCGATGGAGATATCCTTCCTGAGAAACCCCAGCGTCATGACCGAAACCGTATCGGCCGGCAGGCCCAGGAAAGAAGCAACCGGGTAGCGGAACAGGCGGGAAACCGAGGCCAGCAGGCCGGTCATGTCGAACACATTGACCAGGAGAACGCCGAACAAGATCATGGGCGCCGCTTCCCGGAAGAAATCGCGCAGGCGCAGCCAGACCTTAAGCGAAAGCGCGCGCGGGGAAGGGAACTGGTACGGGGGAATTTCCAGGAAAAGCTCCGGTGTTTCACCCTTTATCAGCCGGCTGAGCAGGAGGGCGGCCCCCAGACCAGCCAGGGCTAAAGCCGCGAAGACGTCCAGGGTATACCGGAGAGGGTACGGTGAAAGAATGCTTAATATCATGGCGCTTTGCGGCATGCACGGCGCTACGGCGAGGGTGAGCGCTACGGCTATAACGCGCTCGCGCCTGTTTTCAAGGACCCGCGCGGCAAGTATCGCTGGCACTTTACAGCCGAGCCCCAGCATAAGCGGGATGGAACCGTAGCCATGCAGGCCGAGGCGGTGCATGAAATTGTCCAGCAGGACCGAGAGGCGGGGGAGGTAGCCTATATCCTCCAGGAAGCCGAGGACCAGGTAAAAAGCGACGAGATAGGGCAGTACCGTGACAAGCGGAATATACAGGCCGGTGGTCAGCAGGCCGAAGCCTTCCATCGGGTTTGGAACTGAGCCCAGAAGAAGAGTCCGCGGTACCCCGTGTAAATGAGTGAGCTCCGCCGCTTTTTCCAGCACGGGCATATAGAAACCGGTGAAGAGCGGGTCCAGGACATACTTTATGAGCGTTTCCCCGACCGTCCTTATAATGAAGAAAACGGCGATAAGGGCGGCAAGGGCGAAGGGTATCCCTGTGGAGGGCTTTGAGGTCAGGTCCTCAAGTTTTTCCAGGAAGCCGGGATGCTTATGGGCCACGCTCTGGCATTGGCCCACGGCCTGGCCTATTAATTTCCATTTTTCGTCGGCGGTCGAAGCGGCGCGCTTCACGACCGGAAGACCGCCGTAGAGAAAGGTCCTGACGGAATCATTCAATGCTTTGAGGCCTTCGCCGGTGGTGGCTACGAACGGCATCACCCGCACGCCCAACAGCGCTTCAAGCCGCGCCGGGTCTACGGTTATGCCGCCGCGCCTGGCGATATCAAACTTGTTGAGGAGCATTATCATCGGAGCACCGAGTTCCATCACTTCCAGTGCGAAGAAAAGATTACGCTCCAGGTTAGTGGCGTCAAGAACATGCACTAAAAGGTCCTTTTTCCCGTCCACGATCATGGCCCGGGCGGCCTCTTCGGCTTTATTGGCGGGGGAAAGGCTGTACGCGCCGGGAACATCGGTTATCAGGAAATGTTCTCCGGCCAACACCGCCGAACCGGTGGTATAGGAAACGGTGGTACCGGGATAATTGGAGGAGATCGCGTCAAGGCCTGTCAGGCGCGAAAAAACAACGCTCTTTCCCACGTTGGGATTGCCGGTCAGAAGTATGCGGGAGGCGGTTAGCCTGATCTTTATTTTTGAAGCCATGCCGCGTCCGAGGGCCACCCTGGAACCCATTACTTCGACTACTACCGGCCCCTTGCATCCCTCCGGGGTGCGCCTGGCCACCTGGCGGCCCGGATGTATGCCCATGGCCTTTAATTTTACGGCCAGGTTCGGGCCGCCGGTTATCTCGGAGATAATTCCTTTCTCGTTCTCACGCATCGAGAGCAGGTCAGAGATGTCGCCGGTATTCATGCCCTTTCCTTCCGGGAGTTCTTTTTCCTGATGAAAGCCAGGACTTCTGCTTTCAGGGCTCCGCCCCGCGCCGTCCTGAGATATTCTGCCAGCAGTTTTAGGTTCCTCAGCGCCTTGCGTCCGATGGCGTGTTCTATGCGGCAGGCATCATTCCCGGCTTCGTCACCGTCCAGTCCAAGTACGGACACGAAGAAATCCTTCAGAAAGAAATGGAGTTCCGCCACCCTGGCGCCAACCGTTTTGCCGGAGGGGGTCAGCCTGATATCGCCGTAATGCTCATGGGCCACGAGTTTAAGCGCGGCAAGGTTTTTCAGCGCCGCGTTCACGGAGGGACGGCTTACATTAAGGGCGCGGCTTATATCCCTGGACCGCGCATAACCCGTCCTGCGGCTTAAGAGATAAACCGTTTCGATGTAGTCCTGCAGGCTGTCCGAGAGTTCCATAGAGTCAGGCGCAATGCAAATAGTTAGCCTTAACTAACTTTACCAAATAAACCGCGCGGAATACAATGGGAAGCCCCCCGCCCGTCATTTAATCCGGTCAAAAGCCCGGTCCGCCTGCGCCGCCTGGCCGTGCTCCCGCGGCCAAGGCCGGCGAGCCGGTCATAAAACGCTGGCCGCCGGATTTTCCCGCGGCCTATAAAGAGGACATCACCAGGCTCTCCGGAGCGGAACCCGTTGTATTCCCGTTCTCAAAGCGCAAAATAGTTTTCACCCGCAAGTGCAATATCCAGGAGGATTCACAGCTCGACGACTTCGCCGGACACTATTTTCCCGGGTGAAGGTAACGGCGCAATAGCGCCGCAAGAATAAGCAGGAGCGTCAGGGCCAGGCAGGCCGGCGCGAACACCCAACCCAGGCTTGAATAAAAGGTCCCCGGCTCAAGCATATAGACCGTTCCCGAAAGCGTCCCGGAGTGGTCCGGCCCAAGCGAGGCCCTCACCCTCCCCAGCGGGTCTATTATCTGTGAAACTCCGGAAGAGGCGGCCCTTACCAGCCAGAGCCCGGCTTCCACGGCCCTTGCCGGGGCCATGGCGGAATGCTGAAGATGCTGCCATTTGCCCCATTCCGAGGGATCCAGGTTCGGGACCACCAGGAGGTTCGCTCCCTGCCGGGCCATTGCCCGGGTTCCGTTCTCAAAGTCGAGGTCATAACAGATCTGTATGCCGAGTTCGCCCAGCGGGGTTTTTACTGGCGCCGGGGCCGGGTTCGGCGCCAGGTTCTTAAAGGTGCGGCGGAAAGTCTTTTCAATATAGGGAATAGGGTGGAGCTTATCGTAGCGGCCGAGTTCCGCGCCTTCTTTTGAGAGCACCCAGGCAAAGTTGCGCAGCCTGATCTTTTTGATCTTATCCGGCAGTATGGCGGCACCGATCACCGACACGGCAGGCAGTTCCTTCAGGCTTTTTCGCAGCAGCTCCCTGTAAAGATCTTCCTGGCCATAGCGCACGAAAAAAGAATATTCCGGCCAGACCAGGAGGTCGGCGTTCTTAGCGCCCGCCTCCAGGCCCAGCGCGGCCAGGCGCGTGTAAGAACTGCTTTCGTCCTGCACCAAAACCACGGAAACGGGCTTGCCGTCCAGGGCCCGGAAGGAGTTTATCCGGTGTTTTCCCCAGAGCGGCAGGAGCAGTATTAACAGCGCTGCCAGGGCAGCCGGCAGCCTGCGCCCCGTCAAAAGCAGCGCGAAAGCCGAATTGACCGAAACTATCAGCGCGGACAGGCCGTATACTCCGAGTATGCCGCAGAACTGGAAAAATGCCGGCGCCCGCTCCTGGCTGTAGCCGAGAGCCAGCCAGCCGCATTCCAGCCACCAGGTCTCGGACCTGAAATATTCCAGCCCGCACCAGACCAGCCCCGACAATAAGGGCCAGAAAAGGGCGCCCCTGCCGGCCGGGACCTGGAGGCCCCAGGCGTAGCGCAGAAGCGCCGCGTGCAGCGCCGTCCACAGCGCGAAGACGCACCAGAAGGAGAAACCGGCCGGCCCGAAGATCTTCAGCAGCCAGTTGAGAGAGAGGCCGTAGAAAATAAGGCCAAAAAAACCGGCCAGGTTGGCGGCGGTTTTAGCGTCGGGGGAGTTCAGCACGGTCCAGAAAAGCGGGACCAGGGCGAACCAGGCCAGGAACCAGAATCCGAAAGGGGGGAAGGCCAGCGCCAGCAGCAGCGCCGAGGCGGCGGCCGCCAGCCAGGGCGCCGCTTTGGAAATAAAGGGAGAGGGTCCGGGGCTCATCGCATTCGCCTCATAATGTATCCGCAGGTATTGTACAAAAGGCTCACCGACACGGGAAGGGCACACCCGGTAACATTTTAGTTGATCGAATACGCCCCCTTTTGCGGGTATGGCCCGGATTTTGTACCCTGTATATCCATATGCACGCGCTTAAAGCAGAGATGATCTGCACCGGTTCGGAACTCCTGAGCGGAAAGCTCAACCTCTATGTCCCGCTCTTCCACGAGCGTCTGGCCGGACTGGGGTTCCGGATAACACGGGAACAGTCTTCGGGGGATGATATCGGGGAGATCTCCTCGTGCATGGCGGGCGCGCTGGAACGCTCAGCCCTGGTCCTGGTCTGCGGCGGCCTCGGCCCCACTTTCGACGACGTCACCAGGCAGGCCGCGGCGCGGACGCTGAAGCGCCGCCTCGTCCGCTCAAAAGCCTGCGAAAAGATCCTTTCCGCCTCTTTCTCCCTCCGCGTCCTGCCGCCTAATCTAAGCGACCAGTGCCTGCAGGTATCCGGCGCTGAAAGCGTGGAGAACCGCAACGGTACGGCCTTCGGAGAAATTTTACGCGAAGGCCGCAAAATGATGATACTGCTGCCGGGACCGCGCGGTGAATGGGAGCCCATGTTTGAAAGCTCCCTGAACGCCCGGATACGGGAGGCTTTTCCCGCCGCCCCCGCGGTAGACCTCGTAAAGTTCAGGATCGCCGGGCTTTCGGAGCCTCGGGCGGAAACACTGCTGCGCCCGGTGATAAGGAAATTCCCGGGAGCTTCTTTCACTATACTTACAGGTCCCGGCACGGTAGATTTCACCGCTTCGGCTCCGGCCGCTGCCGGGCTTCTGAAGAAGATAAAGCCGTTCTGCGCGGGAATACTGAAAGAAAAGCTCTACGGCTACGGGGACGAGACCCTGGCCATGGCGGCCGGGAAAAAACTCGCCGCCGCCGGAAAGACCCTTTCGGCGGCCGAATCCTGCACGGGAGGCCTGGCCTCCGGACTCCTGACCTCGGTACCGGGCTGTTCGCGCTATTTTCTCGGAGCGGCGATCGCCTATTCCAATTCCGCAAAAACCGGGGTCCTCGGAGTCAAAGCCTCCACTCTGAAAAAATACGGCGCGGTTTCCGCCCAATGCGCGCGCGAAATGGCCCTGGGCGCCGCGAAAAAGTTCAAAAGCGATTACGCCTTCGCCGTTACCGGTATCGCCGGCCCTGACGGGGGAACACCGGATAAGCCGGTGGGCCTGGTATTCTTCGCGCTTGCGGAAGGCAAAAGAACCATTATGTTTGAACGCAGGTTCCGGCACTCCCGCGCGCATATACGGGCCTGCGCCGCCAATTTTATTTTGGACGAGCTGCGAAAAATATTAGAATAATACCGCCATGGAACTTGTTGCGGTTCCGCGGCGGTCGGCTTTAACGGAGGAAATTTTTAATGCAAACCAGATCAATGTTCCGGCTGGCGCTCCTGGGTGCCCTTGCCGCGTGTTTCGCCTGCAAGGCAAAGGAGCCCGCCGCGACTTCTCCGGCGCAGCAGAGCGCCGCCGCGGTGACCGCCGTGGTAAAAATGGAGAACATCCCGCCTGCCGGCTCTTATGTAAAGAAACGGACCTATTTCAAGCTTCCCTCGGTTGCGGGCGGGGATATTGACCTGGCCGATTTCGCCGGTAAGCCGCTGATGGTTATGTTCTTCACGGAAACCTGCCCCTTCTGCCGCAAGGCGGCGCCGCATCTTGAAAAGATATATACGACTTATAAGGACAAAGGCTTCACCATACTGGGAGTTTGCATACAGAACGATCGCCGGGCGCCCGCTAATTTCGCGGCCGCCCTCGGGACCACGTTCCCCATGGCCTACGGCGGCCGGGACCTCTACGGAAAATACAAAGCCCGGGGCGTACCCTTTATCTTCCTGCTGGACAAGGAACATGAAGTAAGGAAGGTCTGGCCCGGCTACACCGAATCTTTCGATCCCGAAATGGTCCGGGCCATCGATTCCGTACTGGCCGGGAAATAGCGCGGGAGTGCCGGTCAGGGCAGCTTCTTGATGGCGGCCCGCACGGCTTCCCTGGCTTTTCCCTTCACCACGCCGCTTGAGCGGTATTTTATTTTCAGGAAGTCCAGCGGCTTGCCGTTGAGCTTGACGCGGAAGTCGAGGTGGGGCCCGGTGGAAAGCCCCGTGGTTCCCACATAACCTATCACAGCCCCCTGCTTCATCCGCCGGCCTTTTTTTATCCCTTTGGCGTAACGCGAAAGATGCCCGTAAGTGGTTTCGTATCCAAGGGAATGCCGCACGATTACCAGTTTTCCGTTGCCTCCCTTCCAGCCGGTGAAGGAGACCGTGCCGTCCGCCACGGCGGAAACCGGGGTGCCCGTGGGGGCCGCATAGTCTATGCCATGATGCGGCCTGTAATATTTAAGTACCGGGTGGTAACGCCGGTTGGTAAAATAAGAGGAGATGCGGCGGTAATGCAGCGGCGCGCGCAGGAACATGCTGCGCAGCGATTCCCCTTTTTCGTCGTAATAGGCGCCGGAATAGAAAGCCCCGGCCTTATGGCCGGTTTCCGCGCCCTTATAAGCGGCGGCTTTTATGCGCTGCGAGACCAGCCTGCCGGCCGGGTCGGAGGCCTGCGTCCAGTTAAGCGACCAGCGGTCGCCGTCCCGCACCTCGGTCAGGAAGTCCACCGACCAGGAAAAGATATCCGCGTAGTCAAGTATGACGGCGGGAGGAACTCCCTTCGCGCTCATGGATTCCCACAGGGAGGAGCTGATTTCTCCGGAAGCCGCGACCGAAGCGGTGCTTATCCACACAGGGATCACGGAAAGGCGCAGATTGCCGCCGCGCTCGGGGAAGATAAAATAATTTTTCAGGTCCTTGACCAGCGAAAAGGACAGCATCTTTCCCCAGGTGGAAAAAGCGACCGTGTATGAATCCTCCGGGCGCAGGCGGCGGGGGTCCAGTTTGCCGTAGAGCAGCTTGGCTATCCGGTACCGGGCCGGGGCATCAAGCCCCTCGGACTTAAGTGCCGCGTCCAGCGTGCCGCACACGCCTCTGGAAGAAACGCTGACCGGCCTGCTGTATGGAAGCGCCTCGGGAGAATAGCAGGCGTCGGCCAGCCACAAAGTCCCGGCGAGCAGCGCCGCCGCGGCGAGCCCGTACACCGGCCACCCCGGCCTGAACCTTTCCATATCAAAGCGTATACGCGGAATCAGCAATACAGGTATTCCTCCACCAGTTTTTTTATCTCTTCCTCTTTTCCGAAAAGTTTCTCGCTAAGGCTGCGGTCGTCGTAAGATTTAAGCCGCTTTATCAGGCTGTCTATCACCTGGGGCGGAAACACGCCCCTGGCCTCGAAAATGCCCCGCGCTTTTTCAAGCGCTTCGGCGGAAGCCCAGCAGGAGGAGGGCAGCCTGGGAAACTTTTCCATAGCCGCCGCGTTCTCTTTATGGTAGATGTTCTTGTCCACGAAGTATTTATCCGCGAAAGCCAGCGCGTCGGCGCGTTCAAAGCCGCGGCGGGCGGCCACGCACAGGCCCGCCATAAGCAAATGCAGGTTCGCCGAGCCGTCGGCGGAGCGGAATTCCACGGTCTGGGCGGGTTCCACCCTGGGAACGGCGGAGCCGGGATTAGCGTCCTTCACCATGCCGGAGGCGTTCAGCCAGCCGAGGGGGATACGGATAAGGGACGAGCGGTTGCGATAGGCCCAGCATACGTTTATCGGCGCCTCCTGGTGCGGCACCAGCCTGAAATACGAGGTGGGCACGGTATTGCCGAAAGCGGTCAGCGCCCCGGCCTGCTCCAGGAAGCCGGCTATCAGCTTCCTGGCCGGAACTGAAAGCCCGTCCTTGCTTATCATTATGTTTTTGCCGCCGCGCAAAAGGCAGGCATGCACATGCAGTCCCGAACCCGCGTGGCCTATCGAGATCTTGGGGGCGAAAGAAAGCACGACCCCGTATTTATTGCCTATGCCGGAAAGTATCCATTTTGCCACCGCCAGCTGGTCCGCGGACTCGGAAGCCGGCACCGGCAGGAACTCTATTTCCTGCTGCGACATTTCCGAATCCTCCGTGCGGACAAAGCCGACCTCGGAATGGCCGTATTTTATGCGGCCGCCGGCTTCGGCTATAGCGGCCATCGCTTCCGTGCGAAGGCCCTCCCATTTGGAAAAAGGGTAGGACTCGTGGTAGCCCTTCTGCGTACCCGTCGGGTAGAGGGGGTTCTTGGGGGAGATAACATAATACTCCAGCTCACCGAGCGCGTGAAACTCACAACCGGAAACCTTCCGGAACTCCGCCTCGGAACGGCGCAGCACTTCGGCCGGGGCGCCGGCGAACGGCTTGCCGTCCGCGGTATAAAAGGAACAGAGCAGGTCTATCGCGGGGACGCTGGAGAAGGGGTTGACGAAAGCCGTGCGATAACGCGGCACCACGTAAAGGTCGCTGGAAGCGGCGTCTATCCCTTTAAAAAGGCTGGAGCCGTCCACCCGCTCTCCGGCGGACAATATGCGGTCCAGATATTTTCCGTCGTTAATTATGAAGTTCAGGGTTTTAAGACGGCCGTCGCCGGCGGCGTAACGAAAATTCACCATCTTGATATCGTTCTCTTTTATATACTTCACCAGGTCCGTGCGGCTGAAATCCCGCGGCTCCTTATCCAGGAAAGCGGCGATCTTATTGGCGTATATCCGGTTGGGGTTCATAATTTCGGCTCCGTCGTTTGCGGCAGTCAGTTCTGGTTATGATAACAAATTATGCCGCGTTTTTTAATCCGCCCGAAAAAGGAACTCCGCGAAACCCGGGAAACGGCACCAACAGGCACCGGGGGAAACAGGCCTCTGATAGACCGATCTTTTGGGACGTCACAGACCCCCGCCTGGGGGGCTTTTCATTGACTAGTGCGGAAAGTAATTAATACAATAAAGAACAACAGGAATAAAGCTAGAACAAAGAGAGATGAACCAATGGCATTAACCAAGAACAAAACCAGAGAAATAACGGAGAAATTTTCTCCTAAACCGAACGATACCGGCTCCACGTCAGTGCAGGTAGCCCTGCTCACGGAGCGGATTCAGTATCTTGCCAGGCACCAGACCGCCAACCCCAAGGACCATGCCTCCAAGCGCGGCCTTGCCTCGCTTGTCTCACAGCGCAAAAGCCTTCTTTCCTACCTGGAGCGCAACAACAGGGAAGAATACAAGAAGGTCATCAAAGCATTAGGCTTAAGGAAATAACTACATGACAAACTACCCAAAACCGCTCCGCCTTGAAGAACAGGTGGGGGATAAGTCCATTTCATTCGAGACCGGAGCGCTGGCCAAGCAGGCCGGCGGCGCCGTGCTCCTGCGCATAGGCGACACCGTAGTGCTGTCCACCGCCGTGCAGGCACACAAGCCCAAAGACACGCCGCCTTCTTTCGTGCCGCTCAGCTGCGACTACAGAGAGCGCACCTACGCGGCCGGCAAGATCCCCGGCGGCTTCTTCAAGCGCGAGGGTAAATCCCGCGAAAAAGAAGTTCTCGCCTCCCGCCTGACGGACCGCTCCGTGCGCCCGCTGTTCCCGGATTACTTCAACACTGAGACCCAGGTGGTCAACCTGCTGATGTCCTTCGACGGAGTGAACGACGCGGACGTCGTATCCGTCAATTCCGCTTCCGCGGCCCTGATGATCTCCGACATCCCGTGGAACGGCCCCGTAGCCGCGGTGCGCATAGGCAAGATCGACGGCAAGTTCGTAATGAACCCCACCAACGAACAGCGCGTGACCTCGGAGATGGAAATGGTCATCTGCGGTACGCTGCAGGGCATATTGATGGTGGAAGGCGGCGGCAACGAGCTCCCCAACTCGGACCTGATCGGCGCCATGGAAGCCGCCAAGCCCGAACTGGAAAAACTCTGCCGCCTGCAGGTAAAGATGCGCGAGGCCGTGGGTAAACCCAAGACCGCCATCGCCACTCCCGAAATTAAGGCGGACCTCAAGGCCGCCGTCGAAGAGATGGTAAAGGCCGAGATCGAGAGGATTCTCTCCTCCAAGCCTGAGAAGAAAGCCATGGAGAAGGCCCTCGAAGAGATAAGGGTCAAGGCCTACACCGCGATGACGCAGAAATATCCCGAAGACGCTACGGCCTCCTACCAGGCCAAGACCGTGTTCGAAGACGTCCTCTCCACAGTGTGGCGCCGCATCACCCTCGACACCAAGGTGCGCACCGACGGCCGCCAGACCGACGAGATCCGCGAGATCAGCATAGACCCCGGCTTCCTGCCCCGCACCCACGGCTCCGCCGTGTTCACCCGCGGCCAGACCCAGGCTCTGGTGGTGGCCACCCTCGGCACCTCCGACGACAAGCAGATGCTCGACGCGCTGGAAGGAAAGACCTTCGACCGGTTCATGCTGCACTATAACTTCCCGAGCTATTCCGTAGGAGAAGTGAAGCCCGACAGGGGTCCCGGCCGCCGCGAGATAGGCCACGGCCACCTCGCCAAGCGCGCGCTGCTGCCTCTGCTGCCCACCGAAGAAGTATTCCCTTACACCATCCGCCTGGTGTCCGACATCCTGGAGTCCAACGGTTCCTCGTCGATGGCCACCGTCTGCGGCGGGTCCCTCAGCCTGTTCGACGCCGGCGTGCCCATGAAAGCCGCCTGCTCGGGCATAGCCATGGGCCTGATAACTGACGGCTCCAAGTTCGCCGTGCTGTCCGACATCGCCGGCCTGGAAGACCACTACGGCGACATGGACTTCAAGATAACCGGCACGCGCAAAGGCGTGACCGCGCTGCAGATGGACGTGAAACTCGCCACCGGCATCCCCATGAACATCATGAAGGATGCCATCGAGCAGGCCACCCGCGGCCGCCTCCACATCCTGGACCTGATGGAAAAAGCCATGCCGACGCACCGCGCCGACATCTCCGAGTTCGCCCCGCGCATAGTAAAGCTGATGATCCCCAAGGACAAGATCGGCGCCTTCATAGGGCCCGGCGGCAAGAACATCCGCGGCATCCAGGAGCGCACCGGCGCCAACGTAGACGTAGAGGACGATGGTTCCGTGTTCATCTCCAGCTGCGACAAGGCCAGCCTGGAAGCCGCCAAGTACATGGTGGAGCAGTTCAGCATGGAAGTGGAAGTGGGCAAGGTCTACAAGGGCAAAGTAGTCTCCATCGTGGACTTCGGCGCCTTCGTGGAAGTACTGCCCGGCAAGGAAGGCCTTCTTCATATCTCCGAGATCGACGTAAGGCGCATCAACCGCGTTGACGACGTTCTGAAGATGGGGCAGGAAATAGAAGTAAAGTGCATAGAGGAGAATAACGGCAAGTACCGCCTCTCGCGCAAAGTACTCCTGCAGCAGTCCGGTCAGCCCGGACAGCCCGCAAGGAAATAAACAAGATCCGGCCCCCGCACCCGGTGCGGGGGCCGGAATACAACTGGAGGCTCAGCAAATGAAAAAAACGGCCAAAACCCAGGAAACAGTTTTCGACCAGGTGCATAAATTTTACCAGTTCATGAACTCCAACAAGCTGGAGGTCATAGAATTTTCCAAGGACGATACGTATATAAAGCTGGTGCGCAAGCACAATAACGCCGTACCACAGATCCCGGTCTTCGCGCCTTCGGCTCACGGCGCCGTTAAGGCCCCGGGCAGCTCACGTGCAGCGGCCCCGGCGGACGCCGGTGGAGAAACAATAAAGGCCCCCATGTCGGGAATCTTCTACCGCGCGCCCTCGCCGTCCAGCCCGCCCTATGTCAGGGAGGGGGACCCGGTCAAGGAAGGCCAGGTCATCTGCATAATCGAAGCCATGAAAGTTTTCAATGAGATAAAAGCCGAAACCGACTGCGTCATAGAGAAGGTGCTCCAGGAGAACGGAAAACCCGTCGAACCCAACGGAGACCTTTTCCTGGTGAAGAGCTAGTATGCAGGATTCCGCAAAATTCACCGACACGCTGGCCCAGACCGCCGGGAACGTTCTTGAGACCCTCAAAGCCGCCGGCGGCGACGCCACCTCCTGGGACCTGAAGCTGAAGCTGCACCTTTCCAGCTCAAGCCTCTACCTCGCGCTGGGCTGGCTGGCGGCGCAGGGCAGGCTCTCCCTTTACCCGAAAGAACTGAACTTCAGGATAGTGCTGACTCCGAATGAATAACGCGGCGCGCGGGAACAGGTCCCGCGCCCGCCGCCCGTTTATGCGCCACTTTGCAAAAACCAGACTTGCCGCCCAAGCCAGGAAAAAGACCTCCGCGTTCTCCTACGCGCTGTACTGGCTGGGGTCTTTCTCGTTCTGCCTGTGGCTTGCCTGGGTGATGTTAAGCGAGTCCGATCGCGGCTGGATAGGCCGGCCCATAGCCGGAGCGCTCATTGATCTTCTGGGGTTTACCGCGTATTTATTCCCGTTCATCTTTCTTTACGGTCTGGCGGCCATCCTCGTCAAACTGAACAAGCCGCACAAAGGCGTGCTGACCCTTACCGGGGGAATACTGCTGACGCTCGGCTCTGTTTCCGCCTTTATCGGGATGCTCAGCTCCCGTTTCGGCCCGGAACATTTTAAGGGCGGCTGGCTGGG
>Ga0066637_10001698_pt1 | contig 14421 bp, 12 predicted proteins | sample CryGeyCG2014_020_FD_62737 | JGI IMG/M metagenome (GOLD analysis project Ga0066637, IMG submission 62737) | Groundwater microbial communities from aquifer - Crystal Geyser CG08_land_8/20/14_0.20 | ecosystem: Environmental > Aquatic > Deep subsurface > Groundwater | place: USA: Utah: Grand County...
AAATATACAAAATACATAATATTTTGTAACCTACGGGATCAAAAATCTGGTGTCTCACCCTAACGGGTGACCACCCGTTAGGGTGGCTAGCCATTAGACGAACGCGCCACAAAGCTGTTTTTTAAAAGATTTAAAAGAGATTGAGAGATTGAGAGATTGTGGTATACTAATAATATACAATTGTTAATTGTTAATTGTCAATTGTTAATATTATTAATTATGTATATTTTGGGAATTGAAACATCTTGTGATGAGACAGCGGCTTCGCTTATTAAAGTAAGCGAAGCACAAAGAAATGAAGAACCCCCAGCCCCCGTGAAACGGGGACGGGGCACAGCAAAGAAACAAAGAAACAATAGTTCTTTAGCTTCTCAATCTTTAAGTTTTTCAGTTCTTAGCAATATCGTCTCTTCACAAATCAAAATCCATAAAAAATACGGGGGGATAGTACCAGAGGTAGCTGCCAGGGCTCATGTAGAAAACATTATTCCAGTAATAGCAGAGGCAATTCATGAATTGCCTCTACCTAAGAACATTCGAGATATTAGGACTAAACCCCCACACCAATGTATTGGTGGTGGGGGTAAATCAGGATTTATTCAGGACTACATAGACCTTATTGCTGTAACTATTGGACCGGGCTTAATTACTTCTCTCCTGGTCGGCGTGGAGGCAGCTAAAATCCTCTCGTATGTTTGGAAAAAACCACTCATTGGTATTAACCATTTAGAAGGACACATTTATGCTAATTGGCTAAAGCCAATTGGCATAAATTCCAAATTACAAATTACAAATTCCAAAATTATCTTCCCGGCTATTTGTCTTGTGGTTTCAGGCGGGCATACTCAACTCATTCTGATGAAGGATCACAGAAAATATAAACTTCTTGGTCAAACTCGCGATGATGCGGCAGGAGAAGCTTTTGATAAAGTAGCCAAACTTTTGGGTATTGGATATCCAGGTGGACCAGTTATTGCCGCTTACGCGGCAATAAAGTTAAAAGTGAAAAGTGAAAAGTTAAAAGTTGAATTGCCAAGACCGATGCTTTACAGTGAAGATTATGACTTTTCTTTTAGTGGTCTAAAAACCGCCGTTCTGTACGATTTTAAGAAACGTCCCTCAAAAGTAAGAAAATCAAAAGAATACATCCAAAAAATATGCTCTGAATTTCAACAAGCAATAGTTGATGTTTTGGTTGAAAAAACCATCCGCGCGGCTAAAGAGTATAAAGCAAAATCCATAATACTTTGTGGCGGAGTTGCCGCTAATTCTTTGCTGCGCAAAGAATTAAGATGTAAGGTACAAGATGTAAGGTATAAGGTAAACTTCCTGGTTCCACCAAAAAATTTATGTACTGACAACGCCGCTATGATTGCTATGGCTGGATATTTTAATTGGAGAAATATGGGAGCTAAAAAACGAAAGGATTTAAAAACAAATTGGAAAAGAATAAAAGTGGATTCAAACATGGAAATCCAATAAATTTAAAACTCAAAATGTAAAACGTAAAATAACAATGCAAAACTTAAAGCAAATAAAAATTGTCATTTTGCGCTTTTCGTTTTACACTTTTCACTTTGATGAGAATTACCACTAAAAGCGAAAAACAAACTATTAAATTGGGCAGAAAATTAGCTCAGAAATTTAAAGGCGGTGAGATTGTGGGTCTCGTCGGAGAATTGGGAAGTGGAAAGACTATCCTCGTCAAAGGAATAGCTCAGGGGTTAGAAATAAAAAAAACTATTACCAGTCCAACTTTTGTTTTGATGAAAATATATAACACTAATCAAAAACGAATAAAGGGACAAATTAAAACGAATAAAGCAAAGGTAATTCATGAATTGCCCCTATGCCGCCTCTGCCATATTGATGCTTATAGAACTAAAAATGCTCGTGAATTAGTAGACATTGGCGTCTCAGAATATTTGGGAGAACCTCATACTGTATGTGTTATTGAATGGGCTGAAAAAGTAAAAAAATTATTACCTAAAAAGGCAATAATAATAAAATTAAGCATGGGCAAAAAAGAAAATGAGAGAAAAATTGTACTCACAGAACATCGCTAATAACGCGAATGTTTTTCAAACCGCAAATAACGTAAATAAAATTATTTGTGTAATTAGCGGCCTAAAGGCATTTGTGATATTCGTGACTTCACACTGTCACTCTAAATACTTCTTCCACTGAAGTTATGCCATCCAAAGCTTTTAAAATTCCATCTTGGGCCATAGTAATCATTCCGCCTTTTTGAGCCAATTCCTGAATCCTATATTCCGCCATCTGACCCGAAAGAATTAATTTTTCAATTTCCTTATTCATAGTAAACACTTCGTAAATGCCAATTCTTCCCTTATAACCAATGCCGTTACACATCTGGCATCCGCGACCTCTATAAAATTTTAAATTGTCTAGATCTACCTTTTCCCCGGAACTCTCTGGAATTTCAGAGAGTATTTTTTTAACTTTTTCCAAAGTTTTTTCTTCCAAAATTTCCTCTTCTTTACAGTTAGAACAAATCCTTCTTACTAATCTTTGAGCAATAATAGCATTAAGAGCCGGCGCTAACAAAAAAGGTTTTACCCCTATGGCCAAAAAACGAGGGATAGCGCCAGCCGCACTATTGGTATGAAGAGTGGAGACAACTAAATGTCCTGTGAGCGCCGCATTAATAGCCGTATCAGCAGTTTCTAAGTCTCGAATCTCCCCTACCATAATTACATCCGGATCTTGCCTTAGAATTGATCTAATACCTTTAGCAAAAGAATATTCCTTGCTATGATCAATTTGACTTTGATTAATCCCCTTTAATTTGTATTCAATGGGGTCTTCTAAAGTAATGATTTTTACCCCCGGCTCATTTAATTTTGTAAGAACAGTATACAAAGTAGTAGTTTTACCCGATCCGGTAGGACCGGTAGTAATAATCATACCGTTGGGTCGCCCTGATTCTTGCAATAATGTTTCGTAAGCCTTGCCTCTTACGCCCAAATCTTCAAAAGAAAGTTTAATAGTTGAAGGCATAAGCAATCTCATCACTACGCTTTCTCCGTAAGCTATAGGTATAGTAGAAGTACGCACATCAATTTTTTCTTGAGCTAAATTGATAGAAAAACGTCCATCTTGAGGTACATCTGTAATATTAATTTTTAAACCCGCCAAAAGCTTGATTCTTGAAATTATTTTTGGCCAAAGTTCTTTTTGAAGTTCTGCCGCGTCCTGTAAGATTCCATCAATTCGATATCTTACTTTCACGTCTTTTTCTTCAGCTTCGATATGAATATCTGAAGATCTTACTTTAAGGGCTCCAGCCGTGATCATGGCAACAATTTCAGTTATAGGGATTTGCTGAATCTTTTTATTTATGTCTTTAAAGGATGTTATCCCCTCTTTGTATTTTTCTAATTCTTCTTCAGTTATTTTTACTCCTTTTTCTATTTCTCTTATTTTAGGCAGGCGTTCGTATAATTTAAAAGCTGTCTCAAAACTATAGTCAGAAATTAAATAAAGTCCACCCCGAGCATAAACTCTTTTTGACAGCTCTCCTAAAAGTTCCCTTACGGCTCTATCTTCAGGTTTGGTGGTAGCCAATCTTATTTCCTCGCCAGATCTAAAAAAACAAATAGTCCTAAACATCAAAGCTTGATCTTGAGGAATAAGGGCTAACGCTTCCTGGCTAATAGGAAATCCTTTAAGATTAATATAAGAAATTCCCAACTCTTTTGCCCGCGCTTCAATTATCTTTTCTTTCTGCTTAATTTTAATTTCTTTTATTTTCTCCGTAAATTTTTCACTCACCTCTTCTGTGCTTATCTGAGGAGCTTGAGAATTCGAAGATGGCTGAGCAATAGAGTCTTTCTTTTTTACTTCGTTAGAAGATTCTTTTCTAACAGGGTTTAATAAATCATCAATTGTTTTCATGTTAACACTCTAATGTTACACGAATACCACGAATGCATACGCAAATAAATATTTAAAATTTTACTGTTAATATCTCTCTATTAACTTTCTCAACCTTATAACGCAAAGACGCTAAATAAGCAAAATCACAAAAAGCCCTTTTGGGTTCAATATGTTGAACCCCTACTTTATTTCTTCCTCCTTGTCTTCTCCTTTACCCCCTATCTTCTTTCTTACCCCTTTTACTAAACGAACTATTTTGCTCACTCCTCCCTCCTCTGTTAATCTTAAGAAAAGCAAAACCCACGAACTATATTGAAAAGTAGCAAGTATCGCTCCTAATAACACTAAAAACAAAAGAAAAACCAAGAAAATTAAACAGATGATAAACCAAATACCTACCGGAAAACTTAAAAAATAGAAAATAAGTCCTAAAAGAAGAAGAGGAAGGCTCGAGAATATAGCTAAAAGAAATGTTCCTATCGCTACTAAAATATTAATGGCCAAAAGAATTAAAGCCATCTCTAAAGAGATAATCCAATTCTTAAGAAAGAGTGAAACCGCTTCCCTAACGGATTTCAACATCTTTTTTCCTTTAAGCACAACAAAACAAATTGCGTACTGAGTAACAAAGAAAATAATAATTCCTATAACAGCGAACAAAGAGAAAAGCGCAAAAATCAAAATCCAGTTCCAAACAGAAGTTGCTTTCACTATAACCAAAGGGGTTCTCATTCCCAAAAGAATAAGACAAAGAATTGCTTGCGCTATAACATCAAGTCCTAATATGGGCCAAAAAAATTTTATGCCCTTTAAAGCAGCCTCTTTAAAATTAGTTTCTTCGCCGCGAGCTATTTTTTTAGCAGAGCTCGTAAGCGCTCCTTGAGAGACAACTACAAACCAAACAATAAATATAAACAGAGCTATCCCTATAAGAATAAGGAAAAAAAATATAAACAAAGTAACGGGTGCGGCAAGAAATGATTCTTTTAAATTTTGAAAGGTTAAGCTCTGTAAAAGACCACTTTCAGAAAGGGTGTCAAGGATAATTGCAAGAATCCCCTTTTCTCGTGCCTGACTAAAACTACGAAATAATATTTCATAAGCTCCACCATTACCTAAAAGAGCAGCGAAAAACCCAAAAATCCATAAAAATTTTGCCCTCCAAGTAATAAAAAGAGCTTGTTTTAGAACTTTACGATAGAGTGGTTTCATATGTTTTTTTATAGAAGCTATTTAACGCCCTAAATAACGCTATATTACACCAAAAAAACAGTGTCCTTATGGCGTTAATTTGGCGTTAAACTTTTAGCGTTAAACGGCTTCTACTTTTATTATTGAATTATAAAGTTAGAAGGTTAAAAAGTTTGTAAAGTTTATAAAGTTAGAGGGTTAAAAGTTTGTAAAGTTGAGGAGTTTTAATGTTTTTCAAGTAAGTAATAAATTTGGAAGTGAGTTTGGAAACATAAATTATTTGTTCGTAAGCGACTTTGAATTCTTCTTCGGAAATATATCTTTGATCTTTAGCTATATACAACTGACAACGAACTTCTCCTGAAGACCTTTTGGCATAAAATAAAAACTTTATAAACTCGCTATTTGACTGACTTTCAAAACATTCTGCGATATTAGACATTACCGATATTGATGCTCTTCTTATCTGGTCACATAAACCAAAATCTTTAGAAAAATTACTTTTTCGGGTATATCTATAAATCAAATTTGTTAGACTTCGAGATTCTTGCCAATCCTTAATATCTTCAAATTTTGCTATTTTCATAAAACTTTATAAACATTATGAACATTATAAACTTTATAAACTAATTTTTAAATAATGCTTCAAATTCCTTTCTTTCAATTGTCTCTTTTTTTATAAGTAAATTTACAATTTCTTCTAATTTATCTTTCTTTTCCTCAATAATTTTTTCAGCGGTTTTTAAGGCATTAGATATAAGTTTGTTAATTTCTTTATCAATAAGTTCAGCTGTCTTCTCGCTATAATTCCGCTGTTCGGTTATCTCGCGCCCTAAGAAAATTAACTCTTCTCTTTCTCCAAAAGTACGCGGTCCTAAAGCTTCGCTCATTCCATATACAGTTATAATCCTGCGAGCTAATTCAGTTGCTTCTTTCAGGTCATTTGCGGCACCGGTAGTCACCTCCCCAAATTTTTTCTTTTCACTCACAAACCCCGCTAAAAGCACTGCTAATTCATCAATAAATTCAGAATAACTTCTTAAATGTTTATCTTCTTTGGGTAATTTTAGAGTATATCCAGCCGCCATTCCTCGAGAAATAATAGAAATTTTACGAACAGGATCTGTATGAGGAAGTATGTAGTTGACTAAAGCATGTCCTACTTCATGATAGGCGGTAATTTTCTTTTCTTCTTCTGAAAGAATGTGACTTTTTCTCTCTGGACCCAAAAGTACTCTTTCTACACTTTCTAAAATTTCTGGCACCCCAATTTTCTTTTTATTAAGTCTAGCGGTCAAAATTGCTGCTTCATTTAAAAGATTTGCCAAATCCGCTCCAGTAAAACCCGGAGTTCGCTCTGCTACTTCTCTTAAGGAAATTTTTTCTTCTAACGATTTTCCTCGACTATGAATTTTTAAAATCTCTTCACGATCGCGAACGTCCGGGATATCCAAAACAATTCTTCTGTCAAATCGACCGGGTCTTAAGAGCGCTGGATCTAAAACATCGGGCCGATTAGTAGCGCAAAGAACAATGATATTAGCATTAGGATCAAATCCGTCCATTTCCACCAAAATTTGATTTAAGGTTTGCTCTCTTTCATCATGAGATCCTCCTAATCCCGCTCCTCTTTGACGACCTACGGCATCTATCTCGTCAATAAAAATAATAGAGGGAGCCGCTTTCTTTGCCCTTTTAAATAAATCTCTTACTCGAGAAGCTCCAACCCCAACAAACATTTCTACAAATTCACTTCCAGAAATACTCAAAAATGGCACATTTGCTTCTCCCGCTACCGCCCTAGCTAAAAGGGTTTTCCCTGTGCCCGGAGGACCCATCAGAAGCACTCCTTTTGGAATTTTGGCTCCTACTCTTGTAAATTTTCCGGGATCGCGCAAAAATTCAACAATTTCTTTTAGTTCTTCCTTGGCTTCCTCAACCCCTGCCACATCTTTAAATGTAATTTTTCCTTTTTGATCCTTCCCCACCTCGCGAGCTCTAGACTGTCCAAACATTAAAGCTCTCGTATTAACACCTTGAACTTGACGCATCATAAAATAAATAAGAAGTCCTACAAATATGAATGGTAGTAAAAATGGTAAAAGCGTTCCCATCCAAAAAACAAATCCCCCAGCTTCTTTTACTTCAATTTCAATCTTTTTTAATTTCTCTGGATTAACCTCGTAATTCTTAAACAAAGTGCTTAAAGATTCACCCTCTTCTTTATAAAAGACTTGATTGCTGTCGTCAAGCTTTGTAATATCTAATTTATTTTTTTCAATTCCTATTTTTTTAATTTCTTCTTTTTCGATTTGCTCAATTAACTGGCCAAGGGCAATCTTTTCTGGTTTTTTCAGGGGATTGGTATACATGCTAAAAATCCCGGCAATAACCAAAAAAATAATCAGAAATATAAGAAAATTTTTAAAAATATCTCGCATACCAAATTTATTTAAAAATTAAACGAAGTCCAATTTCCCTCCGGGCTTATGGCCCGATAGGGTCAGAGGCCAATTTCCAATTTCCAATTTCCAATTTCTAGTTTCTAATTTCTGTATCATAAGTGGTAGGTTGTAAGTCGTAAGTTGTTAGTTGTAAGTTGTAAGTTATCCGTTGTCAGTTGTCGGTTGTAAGTTGTCAGTTATTAGTTGTCAGTTATTCATCAGTTGTCAGTTATCCGTTGTCAGTTTCAGGTTTCAAGTTTCAAGTTTCAAGTTTCTCTTGTATTTCTATTCTATTTCTATTGTATTTCTATCAATCTCTATCATACCACATAAAATAAAATAAGCAAAATTCAATGTATTTCCTCCTTTTTTTCTTTTATAAAATATCTCCACTGTTCCAAAAGTTCTACAAATATAAGAAAAGGCATATCTATCAAAAAGTTAAATATAACCGCTATAATATTATATTTTTTCCATCGAGCCGCAAGCCATTTCCCTAATTGGATGACAGGTAGAGAAAATGGGACAAGAATAAAATTTAAAAAACTATCCCTTTCTTCAGTAACATGTAATTCTCTGGCTCTCTGTCTAATTTTTGTTCCAGTAAAAGCAATTAAAGAGGTAAAAATAATGAAAATTAAATAGGAAAGAGGTGGGAAGTTTAGCCAATAAAGAAGCCAAAATATTGCCCCAAAACATAAACCAAAACTTAATAAATAAAAAAGTCCAATTATTACCTTAAATATAAAACCTCTTTTCGGATAAAGCTCTATTTCATAAACATCTTTTTTGTCGTCTTTATAGATATATCTTTTAGCCTTCATTATCACCAGTTGAAGATTTTTCTTCTTGGGAGGTCTAATAGTTACAACCAAAAGAGCCATTAAAAAAGTGGGGACAAGAATATCTGCCACTTCAGCCAAGCGGTCGCATTGACCCATTACATATTTAGCAAAAGGGATTTCCACAGCATAAAGCAATACCCCCTTGGTAAGGAAAATAGACATAGTACTGTAGACAGCGGCTCGCCGGACTCTCAATTTTAAATTTTTAAGTCTCTTTAAGTAAACCTCTTTAATTAATCTTTCTAAAATTTCTGGTTCTCTAATTTTTTCTTCTATCTCTGTCGGCTCTTGAGACAAAACATCGCCTAAAAGCAGACAGGGCGTATCATATCTTTCGCAAACTTTATAAAATTTACTGGCCAAAGGATGAGAAAAGGATTTTTCTATATTATCCAAAATTAAATGGATATTTTGAGTAATCTCTTTAAGGGTGATAGGGGACGGATTTGACCAGTCAGGATACCATCGCTTCAGAAGATTATAACTAATTATTGGAGAATCTAATTTAAAAAGAGCTTGCTGGGTAGCAATATAAATCTGGGTATTTTTTTCCTCCTCGGTTATCTTTGCAAAATCCTGAGCTTTTTTTCCTATTTTGATTCTTTCTCTCATCAGTTGCTCCATATATTCTATCAAGGCATCAGCTCTTAAACGAGGATAAGGAGCGAGTACTTCTTCAACTTCACAGGCAGCAATTTCTAAAATTTGGGTATAAAACTCAGATTTTGTTTTATCTTTTGGCGGAAGAGGACTACCACTTAAAATGAAAGCGTATTTATTTATTAATTTTTGAATTTTTGCAATTTTCTCCTTTGGAATTTTATTATTTGGAAAATGACCTCCTCGGATCAGTTCCCAGACAAAAGGTTCAGCAGTATTTTCTGTATTCTTTTTCAAGAACATCCTTCTTTTTAATATTCGCTCTATGGCTATCCTTCTCATTAAATGTTCCTCGTGCCAATCCACTACTTCCCTTATTTTTTCATAAAAGGTCGCCACCCTGCTTGCTACCTCATCCACCTGAATAGTTACCACCTCCCTTTTTGGTTTTAAGGATTCATGCCAAATTTGATATTTACGAATAAGTTTTTGAGTAGCCGAAGTTAGTTCAGGCATATAAATTTAGTTAAAAGTCAAAAGTTAAAAATTAAAAGTTATTTGTTTCTCTGTTTTTATGTTTTTATATCTCTCGTTCTATTCGTATCTCAATGCTTCAATGGGATTGAGTTTGGCTGCTTTCCGTGCGGGGTAAATTCCAAAGGCAAGTCCAATACCAGCAGCTACTCCGAAAGAAAGTATTATAGTAAAAAGAGAAATAACAAAATGCCATTCCATATTTAAAAGTCCACTAAGAATTTGAGAGGTTGCAAAAGAAAACATTACACCTAAAACAACACCTACAAACCCTCCTAATATGGTGAGAGTCACTGCTTCTAATAGGAACTGCGTTAAAATATCTTTTTCTCTCGCCCCAACTGCTTTTCTAAGTCCTATTTCACGAGTCCTTTCTGTTACTGAAACAAGCATTATATTCATTATTCCAATTCCACCAACTACCAAGGCTATAGCCGCAACAAGCGATAAAAAGATAGTCAAAACCGAAGTTACGGTAGAGACTATTTTAGTAGTTTCTTTTTCGCTCATCACTTTAAAATCATCTCTGGAAAGATCATTTTCCGGATTATGAATATTATGCCTTTCTCTCAAAATTAAACGGATATTTTCTATGGCTTCATTCATAACTTTTTCATTTTTAGCTTGAGCCAAAATCCATCTCACATGGTCAATGCCCATAAGAAGTTTCTGGGCAGTTGTTATTGGTACATAAATCATTTCATCAAAATTCATAAACGCCTGGGTGCCCCGCTCTTCCATTACTCCTATTACTCTAAAATTAGTTTTTTTTATTCTAATTTTCTTACCCAATGGATTTTCATCCCCAAACAAATTTTCTTTAACCTTATACCCCAAAACTACTACTTTAGCCATAGTTTTAACATCATTATTATTGAGATCGCGACCTAAGATAGGATAGACCTCATCTATTTTTGAAGCTGCGGGCGTTTGCCCCTTAAAAGAAATTTTCTTGTCAATATTTTTATAAATTACTCGTTCAACACCGAAAACAATAGGAGCGGCGAGTTCTACTAAGGGATCTTTTTCTATTGCCAAGGCGTCTTCATATTTAAGAGTTGTAAGCTCCATCCCCTCTATCGCTGACTGCACTATATCCCCACCCTTTTTAGGATCCCAAGTTCCTGGTTCAATAAAGATATTATTCGAACCGAAAGAAGCAATTTGACCAATAATCAAGCTTTTCGCTCCCTGTCCTAAAGACATCATAGCAATAACCGCGCCAATACCGATAACAATACCAAGTATGGTGAGTGCTGAACGAGACTTATTGGTAGTAATTCCTATTATAGCAGTTTTAAATGTTTCGATAAAATTCATCACTTTAGCTTTTTAGCTTCTTTGGCTACTTAGCCTCTTAGGATTAAAATTCCTAATCATTACATTTAATATTTTTATAGTCTCTCCTAATAAAGAATCAACTTTTGAATAATTAAGATTTTTTGTTTTGGAAAGTCTTTTTGCTGTCTCGACCTGTGTTTCTAATTCTGCTCCAGAACCGTAAGCAACTCTTAAATAATGCAGATAATCATTTTTGGTCCCCCTGAATCTTCCTTCTGCAATATTAGAGGGAATAAATATTGCCGCCCTTCTCATTTGTGAGGTCAATCCATATATTTCTTCTCTTGGAAATTTTTCGGTTAATTCATAAACAGCTACAATTAATTCTACGGACCTCTGCCATACTATCAAATCTTTGTATGAATGTATTGTTTTATTTGTCATAATAATTCTAACAAGCTAATGAAGCTAACAAGCTAATGAAGCTATTTTAACAATCCCTCTTCTTTCTCTGCGATTCTTTGCTCTATAACAACTTCACAACCTACCATTTGACCATCCTTAAGGCAAATTTTTCTTTTTGCATGCTCGGCAGTATAAATCTCATGTGTGACTAAAATAATCGTCCGCCCTTCGTTGTTTAATTGCTGCAGGATTTTTATTATTTGCAGGCCAGCTCTGCTGTCAAGATTGCCCGTTGGTTCATCGGCAAAAATTATCGCCGGATCATTAACCAACGCCCTGGCGATAGCCACTCTTTGTTGTTCTCCGCCAGAAAGCTGACCGGGAGTATGAGTTATCCGATGGGTAAGGCCAACGGCCTCAATCGCTTCTTTGGCTCTTTTTTCTTTGTTACTAATCTTGCTGTAAACAAGAGGTAATTTAACGTTATCTAAAACATTAGTACGATTAAGTAAATTAAATGATTGAAAAACAAAACCTATTTTTTTATTCCTAATATATGCCAATTCATCATCATCAAATTCATTAATATTCTGTCCTTCAAACTCATAAAGTCCGCTTGTGGGCCTATCCAAAAATCCTAAAATATGCATAAGCGTTGACTTCCCTGAACCAGAAGGACCCATAATAGCTATAAACTCTCCTTTTTCTATGTCAAAAGAAAGTCCTTGTAATACTTTAGCCACCACTTCGCCTGTTTGATATTCTTTTTTAAGGTCCCTAACCTTGATTAACATGGGTACACGAATTTAAAACTATGCCGTTGGCTCCAGTCTCCCGACTGGAACCGTAATGTAAATCCTCATCGTTGACCGGACTGGAATCAGTCGTTGGCTCCATACTTCTGTGTGGAGCCATATTGCTTTTATTTAAAGCAGCTTATCAATCTTAATTAAAGAATCGTCATCCAATAAATAACTTCTAGCCGATGAATATAACCAATCTTCTGGACGAATAACATAACCTTTCTCAACGGGATTAGTGTGCATATAATTAAGTTTTTGTAAGAAAAATTTCTCAGTTTCAATAATTTCAGGATAATTTTCTCTTTGCCAAATTTGAAATGATGCTCCTTTCTTTTTCGAATATGAATTTTTTGTTAAGCTTAAAATATATTTGCGATTATCTTCTTGAAGCAATCTTTTTATTCCCATCGTTGTAAATTTTTTAAACGATGCGATTATTTCATCTAGGCCGTTGGCTCCAGTCTCCCGACTGGAGCCGTAATGTAAATCCTCATCGTTGACCGGACTGGAACCGTAATGCAAACCGTTAACTGCCATTATAGAATAAATATGGTTAGTCATAATAACAAATCCGTGCAGGAGAAGCCCTTTATGCTTCTGACAATATTTAAAACTACTTATAATTAATTCAAAATATTGTGGTTTGGTGAAAATATCTATCCATTCTATGGTAGTAAAAGTTAAAAAGTGTATTTTGTTGCTATTTTCTTTATGTATCCGTGGAACAGGCATAAATTTTATTTGGCATTTTCGCTCCACTCAGGAGAGATGGAGCGAACGGATAAGGACGCAATCATTTGCGTTATTAGCGAGTTATGTTAGCGAATTTTCACAAAGGTAATGACCCTGTCTCCTTCTTTAAGTCCTGAGATCACTTCTATCATTCCCTCATCACCTCTTAGACCCAAAACTACTTTTCTTTCCTCGGATTCCTCGCCTTTTAATATCTTCACTAATTTTTCACCATTTTTCTCTTGGATTGCTTTTTGGGGTATAAATAAAACATTTTCTTTTTCGTCTGTTTTAATATCCACATTAGCAGTCATCCCAGACTTTATTCCCCCTGTTTTCTTCTCAAAAGCAACTTTAACTTTATAATAGATAACCCCTTGAATAAGAGTCTCGGCCGGCTCAATAGAAACAACTTTACCTCCAAAGATTACATCATCGCCAAATGCATCTAATGTTATATCTGCTTTATCCCCCATCTCTACCTTAGTAATATCAGCCTCAGGAATATCTACTTCAATTTCTAAACTATCTTTTCCAAGCATGGAAATTACCGGCGCTGCTAAACTTACCTGCTCTCCTTTAGAAAAATGAACTTTAGTAATAAGACCGTCAAGAGGCGCCTTAAGGGTTGCAGAAGCTTCCTTTTCGCGGACTAAATCTAATTGAGCTTTAGCTTGCGCAACTTGCGCCCTGAGAGAGGCAATATCCACCTCTCGGGGAGAGGATTTGGTTAACCCAAGAGAAGCTTCCGCTTCTTGAAGCGCTGATTTTCTAATATCTACCAACTTTTGGGCCGCCTCTATTTGATTCTCGGCTTCTATTTTAGTCTGCTCTAAAAATTGCTCATCTTGTTTAAGAGCATCTTCGGCCGCGTTAATCTGCGCTTGGATCGTAGCTTTCACTTCAGCTAAAGCTTGAACATCTTTGTCTTGGGCACTTTTTGCTGTATCATACGAACTTTCTGCTAAATCTACCTGTGAGGTTTCGGTAAGTTGAGCTGTAACAATAGCCTGTTTTTGGGTCTCTAAAGAAGACAAACCCGTATTAATACTTATCCGATCTGTATTAATAGTCGTCTTAAAACCATTTAAAGAATAACCAGTAGCGGAATCAAGGGGAAAATAAGGACCTGTCACAGAATTATCTAAAAGTATTCGGGTATTATCTAATGCCTCTTTAGTAAGTTCAAATAAATCCTGAACCAAGAGAATACAGGAGTCAATTTGAGATACTTGAGAGCTTTTAGTCAATCCATTAACTAAATTCTCAATCTCTCCGTGTTTTGCTTTTACCTCTTTATATTTCCCATCAGCATCAATTTTACTTTGAGGATTTAAAACCCCTAAATTAGCCTCAAAGCTATCATTGGCTCCTTTATTATCAATACCTAAAATATTATCGATATGATTAATACTAGAAAAGATAGTTACAATATACCCCTTAAGTCCTAATCGCGTTGCCTCATAAGCATCTTCTGCTTGCTGTTTGTAGGTAGTTTTAGTATTTGTTAAATTCTTTTCGGCATTAAGAAGAGCTGTTCGAGCCGAGGAGACAGCTAATTCAGAACTTTTTATTTTCTCCTCACTTGTTTTTTTAAGATCTTCTAATGCAGTTTTTGTCTTGTCCCGGCCAATAGTTGCTTTTTTAATATTTTCTTCAGTTGAAATTTTTAAATTTTCTAAATCT
>Ga0066637_10001699_pt1 | contig 14417 bp, 14 predicted proteins | sample CryGeyCG2014_020_FD_62737 | JGI IMG/M metagenome (GOLD analysis project Ga0066637, IMG submission 62737) | Groundwater microbial communities from aquifer - Crystal Geyser CG08_land_8/20/14_0.20 | ecosystem: Environmental > Aquatic > Deep subsurface > Groundwater | place: USA: Utah: Grand County...
GCTTTTCCTTTTGTTTTTGCCATTATCTGGCCAATAAGAAATTGCAAAGAAGCGCTTTTGCCTTTTTTATAATCCTCAACCGCCTTAGAATTGTTGGTTATAATTTCTTGGGCCGCTTTTTCTATTTCGGCCTCATCAGAAACCATTTGCCAGCCTTTATCAGTAATAATCTGCGACGGGTCTCCACCGTTTAAAAACATTTCTGGAAGCAACATTTTGGCAATTTTACTGGAAATCTCGCCCAAATAAAGCAGGCATAAAAACTCCGCAAAATTCTCCGGGGTAATTTTAAACTTGGCCTCGCTGAAATCCTCAATCCCCTTTTCATTTAACAGGGCCTGCAAGTCGGTTGAGATATAATTGGAGGTCAATTTTATCAATTTTTGAAACTCCTCTTGCGACAAACCGCTGGCGTATTTTTCCTTCACCCAATTTGTCAGCTCGGAAACCACCTTTTCAAAATAACTGCCCAAATCGCGCTGGTGAACATAAAGCTCTATCTCTTTTTTGGTTAAATGATATTCTCTAATAAACCTTTGTCGTTTCTCCTCGGGCAATTCAGGAATATTATTTTTAACTATGTCTAAAAATTCTTGGCTAAATTGTAAAACAGGCAAATCCGGCTCGGGAAAATAGCGGTAATCATTGGCCGATTCTTTGTTTCTTTGTAAAAAGGTGGTTTCTTTCTTGTCATCCCAGCCGCGGGTTTCTTGAATAACTTTTTCGGCATTGTTTAAAATTTCTGATTGCCGTTTTGTTTCATACTCAATGGATTTTTCCACTGCTTTAATAGAATTCAAATTCTTTACCTCCACTTTTGTGCCCAAGGGCTCGCCATCTTTTGCCAAAGAGATATTAACCTCAGCCCGCATTTCGCCTTTTTCCATATTGGCTCCTGAAACACCCAAATAACGTAAAATCAGCTGCAATTCCTTAACAAATTCCGCGGCTTCGCCAGAAGAATGAATGTCGGGCTCAGTAACTAATTCCATCAGCGGAATCCCCGCTCTGTTCAAATCAACTAAAGAATAATCTGTTCCCTCGGGATGAAGCAATTTTCCAGCGTCCTCTTCTAAATGAACTCTCTCTATTCTTATCCGCTTCACTTTAAATTTTAAATTTTGGCCATTAAGATTTGTTTCGGATTTAGAATTTAGGATTTCGGATTTTTCTACCTCGCCATCTTTATCGGGGATACGAATATCAACGTAGCCGTTTTTAGATAGCGGCGCTTGGTATTGACTTATCTGATACCCCTTGGGTAAATCCGGATAAAAATAATTTTTTCTTTCAAAAAAAGTGCTCCTAGCCACTTGACAATGCAAAGCCAAGCCGGTTTTAATTATTTTTTTTACCGCTTCACTGTTTATCGCCGGTAAGGTGCCCGGCTGCCCTGAACAGGTCGGACAGATATTTTTATTTGGCTCGGCCGCCGCTGACTCATTAGGGCAAGCGCAAAACATCTTGGACATGGTGTTCAATTCAATATGTATTTCAAGCCCGATTGTTGGCTTATAGTCCATAAAAATTAACCTAATTAACCTAATTATTCTAATTAATCTAATTAATCTAAATAAATCCCAATGCCCAATGCCCAAAACATAGTTTATAGTTTATAGTTTATAGTTTATAGTTTTTGGTATTAGGGTTTGGTCATTATTTAAAATAATTAGAGCAATTAGAATAATTAGAATAATTAGAATAATTAGAATAATTAGAATAATTTAGTCAGTCCCTCGTCTCTGACTCGCCTTACATCCCTGCATTATTTTAATGCTACTGCTTGTGCCGATAATATCAGCCCCCGCCTCTATCATCATCATTGCATTTTTGTATGTCTGTATTTTAGCTGAGGCCTTTATTTTAAGGCCGGGTGCTGATTTTTTCATAATACCAAGATGCCGCGCCTTTTCTTTTAGTTCAAGTCGGTCTAACGGGTCTTTTTCTGTGGCGGTTTTAACGCAAAATGCTCCGGCTTTTTTAGCGAGTCCGCAAGCCATCTTAATCTCTTCGTCAGTAAGATACCCCGAACCAATAATGACTTTAACAGGCAGTATTTTACATAGCTCTTGCAAATCATCTAAAACATCGTCATACCTCTCATATTTAACATCAATCACGTTAATAACCACATCCAACTCGTCAGAGCCGTCTTTTTTGGCTTGTTTGCATACTTCCACTCTTTTGGAATGCGCGCTCAAGCCCATTGGCGGATCAATTAAAACCACAACCTTAATGTCGGTGCCGTTTAATTCTCTTTTCACCAAATCAACCCATTGCGGATTAACATCAACGCCACGAAAACCATATCGCTTGGCTTCCTGACAAGTTCGTTTAATATCTTTAGCTGTAGCTTTGTGCTCAATGTTTGTATGGTCAATGATTTTGGCTAATTGTTTGCAAGTCATAATTAAAATTTGAGGGGTCGCAATGTTTTTTTTATTATTCTGCATGCAAGTTGGCAGGGGTCAGACCCCCTTTAAATCTTGCATGCAGTTTTTGGGGGGTCTGACCCCTGCCAACTTACTTTTTCGTTGCGATGAAAGCATTGCGACCCCTCAATTAAAAATTTGAAAATTATTTTTTCAATACAGGTTGCAATGTTTTAACAACCATTTTAGCAATCTCGTTTGGCGGCAATAATTTACCTTCTTTTACACACTCTACTACCTTAAAGTCCTTGGGAAATTCTTTAGCCGCCCATAAGTACGACTTTAAAGCATTGACTAAATGTTTTTTGTCTTTTTCGTGAATATCTCTTTTCTTATCGCCCAAATAGGCCTTTCTTTTAGACAACTTTTCTCGGTCAGTGATTTTATGGGCTAACTTTAAAGTTATATCCGGGTTGGTCTTCAAAATAATTGTAATATCGGGCTTGGGTATGCCCAAAATTCTATATTCTAAGTCGTAAAGCCAATTCACATATTCAGATCTCTCGCTTTTATTGTTTATTTTCCCGCCCTGATGACCAATGTTGGAAGTTAGATAGCGGTCGGCTATCACCGCTTTTCCTTGGTTAAGCCACTGCCTGATTTTAAAACTGGCGTCATAGCGGTCAATCGCGTAAAAAATAGACGCTCTATAAGGCCCAACCGTTTCAGCGGCTCCATATTTGCCCCTCAAATACTCATCCACTAAATAAGAAGAAGGCAATCCGTGCTGAGGAAAATCAATTTTTACAACTTCATAACCATTTTTCTTTAGATATTCAGCCAGCAGCTTGGTTTGAGTTGATTTACCAGAGCCGTCCAAGCCCTCAATAACAATAAATTTGCCTTTTGACAATTTCTGCATAAGTTTTATTTATAATAACAAATTTTATTCAATAAAAAAAGAGACGGTTGCAAAACTATACCTACTGCAACCATCCCGAAAAGTCATTACGAAAATCAATTAACTGATTTCAAGCCCCATACTTTTAGCTGTGCCAGCCACCACCTTCATTGCCTTTTCAATGTCAGCGGTGTTTAAATCCTGAATCTTTTGTTGAGCAACTTTTCTTAGCTGGGCCTGAGTAATTTTGCCAATCTTTTTCTTGTTGGGTTCGCCCGAGCCCTTTTCAATGCCTACCTCTTTTTTAATAAGCTGGGAAGTAATCGGGGCTTTTAACTTAAAGTCAAAGCTGCGGTCTTCATAAATGGTTATGACCGATGGCAGGGTAAAGCCCTCTTGACTTCGGGAAGCATCGTTAAATTGTTTGCAAAACTCCCCGATATTTAAACCGTGCTGCGCTAAAGCCGGCCCGATTGGCGGAGCCGGAGTCGCTTTGCCGGCTTTAATATGCAACCTAACCACTGCTTTTATTTTTTTTGCCATAAATTTACAATTTTTTAACTTGAAGTGAATCCATTTCAACCGGAGTATCCCTGCCAAAAATGTTCACTAAAACCTTTAATTTGCCCCGTTCTTTGTCAATTTCGGAAATTTTACCCTCAAAATCCTTGAAATGACCGTCAATAATCTTTACTAAAGCGCCCAAAGAAACATCAATTTGATATTGTGGGTCCACAACTCCTATCCGCTTTTTCAAAACATCAATTTCGCTCAATGAAACAGGAATTGGCGTGGTGCCCGCTCCGATAAAACCAGTAACCCGAGGCGTATTACGAGCCACATACCACGAATCATCAGTAACAATCATCTCCACAAAAACATAACCCGGATAAATTCGCTCTTCAATGACTTTGCGCTTGCTATTTTTAATCTTTATCTTTTTTTCTTTAGGCACCATAACATTAAATATCTTATCTTCCATACCCAAACTTTCAATCCTTTGCTTAAGGTTTCTGGCTACCGCTTCTTCTTCGCCGGGATAAGTATGCAACACATACCAATTCCGGCCCTGTTGCATCTTTTGTTTCATATACTTAAATTATGAATTTAGATAAAATGCTTACAAAAATAAAATCTAAAGCACCCAAAAAAATAGCCACGCCGGCTGAAATGCCTATGACTAAAATTGTATAGCGCAGGGTTTGTTGACGGCTTGGCCAGTCAACCTTCTTGGACTCGGTCCAAACCTCTTTAAAAAACAATTTAATTTTTTCTGTTATAGTCATTTTCGCGCTCTTATTTAAAAAACCCGCATTGGGCTATTGTTTTAATATACCCCTTTTTTAGCTTTTGTCAATTGAGCAAAGATATTTCAGCATTATCAACTCATCAATCAACTTACCTTTATGCTGCACTTGTTTAGGAATCACGGCAACCTGCTTAAAGCCCATTTTCTGATAAAGCGCCAGAGCCGACTGATTGCCCCGATACACGCTCAACCGGATAATTTTTAATTTTTTACCGAATTTCTTGCGGGCTGATTTGATTACTTCCGCCATCAAAAACTTTCCCAAACCAATTCTCCGATAACCATTTTTAATAGAAATGCCAAATTCGCCAATATGATTTTTACTCTCTTTGAGTAAGGTAATGCCACTATTGCCAACAATTTCACCATTACTTTCAGCAACTAAGCGCACTCCTTTATCCTTTCTTATTTCTTGAAGCGACTCTTTAAGCCATTCCTGTTCATCTTTTTTACTCTTTTTAGAGTTTATTAAAATCATTGCCTTCTCTTCAACTAAGGAGTTGACAAAATCCTGAAATTTCTCAGGCGACTTTAAATCCTTGGCCATCAGCGAGCGAATAATTATTTTTTTACCCGCAAAATTTTTAGTTATCATATAGAAGTCAAACCTCTTGACAACTCATTATAAAATACTATCATTGAGCCATCACGATGAGGGGACACACCTAAGGTTTGTCCGAAGGTTAATGCCCCTCTTCATTTGAAAAAACCCTTTAAGGTTCTGTCCTTAAATGGGTTTTTTCGTATATTGCAACTTCTCTCGCAGTAAATTCATAAAAGCCATATTCTTGATAAACTTCCGCAATAACGAAGAATATCTGTTCCAGTTCGGCACTATAACTTTTAATAGCTTATTATTGTCTTGTCAATATTCTATTAAACAATGAAAATCGCCATCTCCAGAAACAATAACAGCTTTGTTATAATTCTGATATTCTATCATAGTGTGTAACACTAAATCTGCGTCAACATTCCCCTTTGTGTGCATTTCTCCATTTTTTTCGTAAGTTAAAGTTGGTTTAAAAATAACAATATACCCAAATTTTTGCAAGGCCGTATACAAAAGCTGGTTTCCTTCAACATAACCAATAAAAATAAACGCTTTGCTAACTCCATATTTATCTTCTAGATAAACTCTAAATTTCTTAAAGTCCAATTTCCATCCCAAAGCTAAAACTCCTAAATTTAAATTTTGGCTGTCAATAAACGCGTAGTTATTTTGTCTTTTGTTGTCCATTTATTTTAATTGAAAAAATATTTTCTGCTTGCCATTTTCGTCAATCTTTTCTGCTAAATATCCAAATCTTTCACTTGCTTGGCGTGAACCTGAATAAATTTTTTACGGGGGGCAACCTCCGAGCCCATTAGGGTGTCAAAGATATGGTCGGCTTCTTTGCCGTCGTCAATGGTGACTTGCAGTAAAACGCGATTCTCTGGATTCATTGTTGTTTCCCATAATTCCTCAGGGTTCATCTCGCCCAAGCCCTTATAGCGCTGGATATTAACGCCGGCTATCTTGCCGCTCTTTTCACTTTCCTCGCTTGGCATTTCAACCTGCTCTACCACAGCCGCTTCAACCGCGGCTTTTTTAACAGCCGAATCTTTATCGCTGATTTTTTTCTTTGTTTTTTTAAACTCGGCTAAAATTTCCTCTTTATCCATGTCCGTGTAAGCATATTCTACTTTTTTATTCGCTTGAATTTTATAAAACGGCGGTTGGGCAATGTATAAATACCCTTTTTCAACCACTTCTCTAAAATGCCTATAAAACAAAGTTAATAGCAAAGTTCTAATATGGGCCCCGTCAACATCCGCATCGCTCATTATAATAATACGGTGATAGCGAAGCTTGCTAATGTCAAAATCCTGGGCAATGGATGTGCCCAAAGCAATAATCAATGATTTTATTTCCTGAGAGTCAAGCAAACGGTCCAGCCGGGCTTTTTCTACATTTAAAATTTTACCACGTAGAGGCAAGATGGCTTGAAAGCGGCTATCGCGAGCTTGACGGCTTGAGCCGCCAGCTGAATCACCTTCCACAATATACAACTCTGATTCAGTGGCGTCTTTAGAACGGCAATCAGACAATTTGCCCGGCAGGGTTAATCCGTCTAAAACGCCTTTTCTTAAAATTGTAGTGCGGGCCGCTTTGGCTGCTTTTCTTGCCCTTGCTGATAGCAAACAATTCTCCACAATAAGGCGCGCATCCGAAGGATTTTTTTCAAGATAATCGCCAAACGCCTCGCCAAACACGCCCTCAACAGCTATTTTTGCTTCAGGGTTGCCTAATTTTGCCTTGGTTTGACCTTCAAACTGCGGCTCTCTTAATTTTACCGAGACCACAGCCACCAAGCCCTCTCTCATATCATTGCCCAATAAATTTTCGTCTTTTTCCTTGAGGTAGCTGTTTTTTCTGGCATAGTCGTTGATAACCCTGGTTAAAGCGGTTCTGAAACCGGTTAAATGCATACCTCCTTCGCCTGTACTGATATTATTAGCAAAGCTCTCTTCAAAGCATTCTATTTCTTTGGCATACTGCAAAACCGTTTCCACCACAATGCCGTCTCTTTCGGTTTTGCAATAAAAAGGATTTTCATGTTTTGGCTCATTATCGCCTAATAGATAACGAAGGTATGATTTTAGGCCGCCCTCAAAATAAAAAGTATAAGAAAAAACCGGCAAAACCGTTTCGTCTTTTACTGTTATTTTTACTTTAGGCGTCAGATATGCCTGATGGCGCACGTGAGTTAGAATCCGTTTTAAGTTAAACTTGGCATCTTTGTCTTTGAAAATTTCGTCGTCTGGTTCAAAAATTACCGTGGTGCCAGTTCCCTTGCAAGAGTCAATTTTTTTAACTTTGGCTTTGGGCACGCCCTTAGAATATTCCTGAACATAAAGCCCGCCGTCTCGGCAAACTTCGGCCTTCATATACTTACTTAAAGCGCAAACCACTGAAACGCCCACGCCATGAAGCCCTCCCGACACCTTATATGCCTCGCTGCCGAACTTGCCACCGGCATGAAGGGTTGTCATCACTGTTTCTAAAGCCGACTTGCCTGTTTGAGTATGCGTTTCAACGGGAATGCCCCGACCGTTATCAGTGCATCTCACCCGATTGTCCGGCAATAAAACAACGGTAATTTCATTGGCATAGCCAGCCATGGCCTCGTCAATTGCGTTGTCAAGCACTTCATGAACTAAATGATGCAGGCCGTCAACCCCGGTTGAGCCAATGTACATACCGGGACGTTTTCTAACCGGCTCCAACCCCTCTAAAACATAAATATCTTCGGCCGTGTAATCCGACTTCTTTTTTGTTTTTTCTTTTTCTTTGTTTTCTTCTGTCATATTATTTTTACAATTTTGTTTGAGCAACGAAAAAATATCCGTTAGATAATATCATCGCCCACTTCTTTTATCTGTTTTCTGACAGCACTGTTTGCGTTTGCAAATTTTATCCAAATATATTCCGCTTTCATAAAGCCAGCCAAATTCGTTTTGAATTGCCCTTTCCAAACAAAAAGGAATGCCCAGGTCTTTTCGTTGCGAACGAAGTTTTGATCCATCTACTGAGATTAAAACTTGAAAAGTTTGTTCCATAAATAATAATAATTATTGTAAATCTATCTTGAAATTATTTTCTTTTGCTTCTTTTTTTAACTTATAAATAAATTCCTTTTGCCTTGCTGAAAGATTTTTTTCATTATAGCCGCCACTCTCAACGGTTAACTTTAAAATAGTCGTCGCGTTATACTTCTTATTTTTGAAATAAACATCTTTCAGATTAGTAAACAGTATCATTCTTACTACTCCATCTATAATATCTCCTTTGGGTGGTAAAACACCGTGCTTTGTATTCTTGCCTTCTACTAAAAAAATATCGCGCCCCTTTATTCTAACCTCATCAACTGTAAAATAATAATAACCGCCTAAATAATTTTGTATTGTAATCGCCGCTTTTGTGCCTGATAAGTTTTCTTTTGGCTGACGCGTTTTTTGTTCCCGCTTTTGCGCCTTTTCTGCCAACATGCGCGACAAATTCATAAACTCATCTTTACCCTTCAAAATCTCGTTAATTCTTTTTTCCGCACTTTGATATGAATGCATCTCTATTTTTAATTTTTTAAAAATTTTAGCATAGGCCCCTAATGCCTTCTGCCCGATTTGCCCAACTTTATCAATATGCGCCAAATTCCAATGTAAAGCATCTGACTGATAAAAAAGAATGTTTTTAATTTGTTCTTTTATGTAGTCAGTATCAAATTTCTGATTTGTAATCTTGTATTCATATCTTTTACTTCTTTGAGCATTATTAAAATAGGCGACAATGACATACACTCCCAGTAAACTCATTAATGAAATAGTATCCCATTGCAAAAAATCTCGATCGCCGTCCCTCCCCTCCTCCTTAAAAACTGGAATTATTGTTATTTTTTTACCAGAAAAACCCAATGTATCATAAACTCTGCCATAAGGATAAGAGCGGCTACGCTTTGCTGAAACCCACCGACTTATCGCAACTTGCTTTTCTTTATCTATACTTAATATAAATGCAGAGCGAGAAGACAAGATCTTTTCAAAATCTTTATAGTCAAAAACTCCCAACCCCCGACAAAGAGTCGGATTATATTTTATTCCTTTAATTTTAGCGAATAGGTCCATATTTGCCTACTTTGCGATAAATAACTTCTAATTTATCATTTTGGTCCACAAAAAAAGTATCTTGCCCACTGCCGAAACCTAATTTTTTTTTGATAATTGGAACAAGCGATTTTTTTATTTCAATACCAATGCTATTTCTGCCTAACTCTCGCGCTTTTTTCATTGTTGTGCCACTACCGACAAATGGATCCAATACAGTTTCGCCTTTATAGGAAAAAAGTTTAATCGCGCGATATGGTAATTCTTCAGGAAAAGCCGCAATGCCCTTTTCCAATGGCGAGCCAGGCATTACATTATTCATTTCCCAAAGCGTCATATACCATTTTTTATCTGAAAATTCTTTTGTATCAACCTTTGAAGTTTCACGAACTTCTTTAGAAATTGAACGATAGTCAAATTTCCCCTTTTGAAGAATAACAATGGTTTCAAGCAAGTTGTCGGGATAAAAATACATCGGATAAGGATTTTGAAGCATTACACCACTACGGCGACTAATTCTCAAATATCCATCCGGTTTTTTCCAAATGATTCTATCTCTATATCTAAAACCGGCTTCTTGAAAAATTTTTGTTGCGTCAGCAACAATTGGAAATTTTTCGCCATCAATCAACATATCATCAATATTTAAAACAGCAATTCTCCCTTCTTGTAAAACCCTAAATGTTTCTTTAGCAAAATTTTTTAACACACCAAGATATTGGCTATAATCCTTAAATAATCCCTTATAATCAAAAGGGGCGTTAAAGTATGGCGGCGATGTTACCATTAAGTGGACTGTTCCGTCCGGGACCTCTTCCATACTCATACAGTTTCCAATTATAATTTTGTGATTTGTTGCCATAAACTATTTTCTTACTTGCCAGCCGCGGGTTTCAAAGGCGCTGAAAATTTTTTGCTGGATTTCGTCCACTTCGTTGGTTAACAAGGTTTTCTCATTTGACTGATAGGTTAGATGAAAAGCCAAATTCTTTTTGCCTTCAGGCAAATTAGCGCCGCTATAAATATCAAACAGCTCAACCTCAACCAACAGTTTGCCCCCAGCCAATTTAATCGCTTGCAACACATCTTCGGCTTTAGTTTCTTGAGGCGCTAAAACAGCAATGTCGCGCAAAGAAGCCGGGTAAATTGAAATGGGCTGGTATTTTTTTTGCTCGTTCGCCCGCTCTAAAATTTGCTCAAAGTTAATTTCAGCCAAAACAACTTTTTCTTTAATGCCCAATCTTTCCAATAAAACCGGGGCGACCGGGTTCAATATTTCAGTAAAAGTAAAGTTATTTACTCCAAGTTCAGCTAAGAGCGCTTCTATAACGCCCTTGGCTGAAAAAAACATTTCGCTTGCCTGCTTTTTGCCGGCCATTACTAATCCCAAATGCAATTTTTCCTGCTGTCCCAATTTTTTAGAAAAAACCTTGCCTATTTCAAACATTTTAACCTCGCTGAAATTTTTTAAATTCTCTTTAACATTTTTTAATAAATGGGTCATTAAATTCGGCCGCAAAAATTTATTAAGTTCGCTCACCGGATTGGCGATTTCCAACAACTCATTGTCCTGATAACCAAAAGTCGCTTTTTCTTTTTCTCCGATAAAAGTGTGGTTGTATGCCTCGCAAAAACCCAAAGAAGCCAAAATATCCTTGGCTTTATTTTCAAAAAATAAATCTTTATTTTTCAAGGGAACATTCAGGGCAACAACTGGAAATGTCTTTGGCAATTTTTCATAACCCCACACCCGACCGATTTCTTCAATTAAGTCCTCGGGCGTTTTTAAGTCCAAACGATGGCTGGGCGCTTCTATTATTAAACAATCAGCTCCAGTTTTAAGAATGCGGCAGCCCAAACTCTGTAAAATTTTCAACGCAACGGATTTTGCTATTGAAGCGCCCAACAAACTATTAAGATGAGCCGGATTGAGACGGATATTTTTGGGTTTGGGCAAGGGCACGGAAACATCCGCTAAACCATTGACTATTTCTCCTTTGGCTATTTGTTGGATTAAATAACAAACTCTTTTTTGCGCCAAATCAATCAAACGCAAGTCAAGGCCGTTTTCAAAGCGCCACGAAGCATCAGTTCTGATTTTTATCTTTTGCGAAGCGCGGCGAATTAATACCGGATTAAAATTAGCCGCTTCAATAATAATATCTTTAGTGTCTTTACCAATACCGGTCTCTGCCCCGCCTTTAATACCGGCAATGGCAACTGGTTTATTTTCATCAGCGATAACCAAAATATTTTCATCCAAAACTATATTTGTTTTTTCTTTATCAAACGTCTTGATATACTCCCCTCTCTTTGCCCGCCTAATAATTATTGTCCTTTTTTGTATTTTTGAATTTTGGATTTTGGATTTGTTTAGGATTTCGGATTTCGGATTTCGAATTTCCACGCCTTTGATTTTATTTAAATCAAAGGCGTGGAGAGGTTGACCCATTTCCAACATCACATAGTTTGTTATATCAACAATATTGTTAATGGATTGCAAGCCGCAGGCCTTCAATCTTGTCTTAAGCCATTGGGGCGAATCCCCTACTTTTACCCCCAAAATAACCGAAGCAGTATAGCGCGAACAATCCTTTTTATCTTCAATGCGCACATTTACAAAATCTTTTGCGTTAAAATTTTTATTCTCTTGTAATTTAAAATTTGCAATCCCTCGACCTGAGCTCGGGACGAAGGTTTGAAATTTACAATTGGTTACAGCCGCAATTTCCCGGGCAATACCAATGTGCGACAGACAATCAGCCGCCCGATTGCTCAACACCTTGATATCCAAAACCCAATCCTCGCCCTTCTTTTCCACAGAGTCAATTTCAAAACTGCGGCCCATTAAAACCTCGGCCAATTTCTTGGGTTCAGGCATCTTGCCCGCGATATAATCTTTAAGCCAATTATAGGAATACTTCATAAAACTTTAGAATTGATTAAGAAATCTTAAATCGTTTTGGTAAAAAAGCCGGATTTCATTGATGTTGTATTTGAGCATTGCCAAGCGGTCCAAACCAACGCCAAAAGCAAACCCCTGATATTTATTGCGAGGGTAGCCAGCCGCCAAAAAAACATTTTGATTGACCATACCAGCCCCCATCAACTCCAACCATTTTCCTCTCTTCCTTTTTGCGTCAATCTCAAAACTTGGCTCAGTGAACGGAAAAAAACTCGGGCGCAGACGAATGTCAATGTCGGTCTGAAAAAACCTTTCCAAAAAGTCCTCAATAATCGCTTTGAAATTAGCAACAGAAATATCTTTATCAACCATCAAACCCTCCACCTGATAAAACTGGCATTCGTGGGTGGCGTCAGTGGCTTCATTGCGAAAAATCCTGCCCGGAGCGATAATCCGCAAAGGCGGGGTATGCTTTTCCATATAGCGCACCTGCACCGCGCTCGTCTGCGTGCGCATCAGCATTTTTTGCGATTTTTTCTTAACTTTTAATTTTTCACTTTTAACTTTTAACTCATTTTGGCGTAGCCAAAATGAGTCCTGCATTTCCCTCACCGGATGGTCTTTAGGCATATTTAAAGCGTCAAAATTATACCACTCGGTTTCCATTTCCGGACCTTGGACAATTTCAAAGCCCATTGATTGAAAAATATCCCCCACCTCTCGCTGAACCAAAGTCAAAGGATGCAGATGACCCATTAATGGTTCTATGCCCTGCCGCGTCACATCAATTCTTTCACCAGCCATTTCCAAATGTTGAAATTCTTGCTTTAAAAATTCTCTTTTTTCTGTCAACATCCGCTCAATTTCTTTTTTGAGAATATTGGCTTCTTTGCCAATGGCTTGACGTTCCTGCTCGGCTATATCCTTTAAAGACGAAAAAACCTTGGCCACCTCGCCATTCTTGCCCAAATACTTACGGAAAAGCTCCCGCGCTTCCTCATTATTGGTGATTTTAGATAAGGCCTCCTTGGCCTCTTGTTTGATTTTTTCTATGTCCAGCATCATAAAATCATAAAAATTAAAATCTCGGCGGCCGCTTTATCACCGCCTACATTACTTTATTTTACCTTAATTTCAAAGCAAAAACAACTGTGGAAATCCACAAAAAAAACAGCTCTTTTTGAGGGCTGTTTTTAGACGATAAAAGTTAAGGCCTTGCCGCGCTTGTCGCCCCGGCCGGTGCGGCCAATGCGATGGATATAGTCGTCAAAGGTGGCGGGCAGGTCATAGTTGATAACATGGCTGATGTCAGCAATATCAAGGCCGCGGGCGGCCACGTCCGTAGCCACTAAAATTTGAATGCGATTGCTTCTAAACATATTCAAAGCGCTTTGGCGCTTGGAATGGTTTTTATTGCCGTGGATTGATTCGGCCTTAAGCCCTTTCTGCACCAGTGTTTTTGAAAGCTTTTCCACCCCAAATTTAGTCCGGCCAAAAATAAGCACCTTGCTGAATTCTTTTTGGATTAAAAGGCTTACCAAAACATCTAACTTGTCATGACCATGAACAACTTTAACAATATCTTGTTCAATGTTTTTGGGGGTATCCCCTATTTTAACCGAAATACGAACTGGCGCTTTGAGAAACTCTCCGATAACCCTTTCAACTTCCGATGAAATGGTGGCTGAAAACAAAAGTGTTTGACGGGTTTTGGACATTTCAGCCAAGATAATGCGCATATCGCCGATAAACCCCATATCTAACATTCTATCGGCTTCATCAAGCACGACATTTCCAATGCGCCGCTGTGATATACGCCAAGGCGAATATCATATTTTGAATGAGCGAGAAATTTAGTAGGGTCAATTTCTTTTAGAAGATAAACGTCTTTATAGTAAAAATACTCATGCCCGCGCAATTTTTTTGTTTCAGCACGAACTAATATCAAGCCGTTTCCAATTTTCTCTACAGCTTTTTTTCTTAGAAACTCCAGGTCGTAATGCCCTAAAAGTTTTCCTTTTTTAAGAATCAGTAGCTTACCTTGACCTTCATTAATTATGGCCTAAAAACCCATGGCGTTTCTTTTACCGCCAGATATGGTTTGATGAAGTATTTTAATTTTAGGAAATTCTTTATCGGGATAACCAAAACGTTTTCTAATTTCAGCATTGGTAATACCATCTGGACTCTTCGTAAACAATGTCATCATTGAAGTTATGTTGACTCTTTGAGATTTTAATTCCATCACGCCAAAGTCAGGCAGGGCAATATTATTCTCTTTGATTCCGA
>Ga0066637_10001701_pt1 | contig 14412 bp, 18 predicted proteins | sample CryGeyCG2014_020_FD_62737 | JGI IMG/M metagenome (GOLD analysis project Ga0066637, IMG submission 62737) | Groundwater microbial communities from aquifer - Crystal Geyser CG08_land_8/20/14_0.20 | ecosystem: Environmental > Aquatic > Deep subsurface > Groundwater | place: USA: Utah: Grand County...
CTATTTCACATGTTCATGCAAAAAAATAAAGAATATTCAAGCTAACCATAAACAAAATCTTAAAAATCACAAAAACAAGTATGCAGAAGGATCAATACTTGAATGATATTAAGCTGCCAGATAAACCCAGAGGCTTAGTTGTTTTCGACGTTGAAGGAGTGCTTCTGCCTAAAAGGCGTTACATACCTTTCAAGCAACTAAAAAGCTTGGATTCTTGAAATTCCTAAAAACCATATTCCTAGGTTTTCTTTACGAAATCGGTTTACTATCACTTGAAACTGCCTTACGACGAATCTACAAATATTTTGAAGGATACACAACAGAGGAGCTGCATTATTACTTTGAGAAAATACCTTTACTTCCCGGTTCAGACGCAGTCTTTGAATATTTGCACAAAAACGAATGGAAAACCGCTCTCATAAGCTCTGGTCTCCCAAACTTTTGCATTCAAGAATTAGCGACGAAATTGAAGGCAGACTATGCTTTCGGCTTAAAAATGGAAACGGTGAAAGGCAAATTCACAGGGAAAATTGAAGGCTACGCCATAAAAAAGAATGGAAAAGCCGTACTTCTTCAAGAAATTCTAAATCGCGAAAAACTAGATTCAAAAAACTGCATCTTAGTTGCTGACGACCGAAACAACATACAAATGTTCGCGTATGCCAACCTGAAAATCGGCTATAACCCAGACTTTATGCTAAGCGCCAAATCAGACTACGTCGTAACCGGAAACCTCACCAACATCCTGCCAATAATAACGAATACAATACGTGAAGAACATAAGCAAACTCTCTCAAGAAATCAAATCCTCCGTTTAGCCATCCACATGAGCGGTTTCACAATACCCTTCATGTGCACATACTTCCTTAACCACTATCTCATTGCTATCCTGATTTCTATTGTAACTTCACTCTACATCATTTCAGAACTTGCCAGAATGATGAGAATAACCTTTCCACTTCTCACCTCAATAACAACACGCGCCGCCGTCAAACTAGAATTATACGAGTTCACAACAGACCCGATTTTTTATGCCTTTGGCATAATACTTTCACTAATAATCTTTCCACCACAATTTGCCTATGCCTCAATAGCCATACTCACGTTAGGCGACGGAGCCGCATCCTTATTCGGCAAAAAACTCGGGAAAACACCGTATCCATTCAACAAAGCCAAAAACCTCGAAGGCTCCATTTTCGGTTTCATCTTCGCCCTTTCAGGAGCAGTCTTCTTCATAGACCCTATCAGAGCCTTTATTGCAGCCATGGCAGGCATGCTTGCAGAATGCCTCCCCATGCCACTCAACGATAACTTAACCATTCCATTAACAGCCGGTTCTATACTCATGATGCTTTCTATCTAATCGTATCTGCCAAAATTCAGCTTCATCTTGTCGAAACAGCGTTGGCGGACACCTATTGGTAAATATATTCGTTAAATCCTTTACTTATGCTCTACAGAGAGGATAGAATGTTCGCTGTCGGTCATCTAGCCATCGGGTACCTATCCGCCAAAGCTTCTCAAAAGTTCCTAAAAACAGACATTAATTTACCCCTGATATTTTTACTATCTTTAATCCCTGACGTAGATTTGCTGATTCCAGGTCTTGTGCACCGTGGCATAACCCATTCCATAATAGTCCTAACACTTGTGTTTATACCCATCTTTCTATACTACCAGAAAACTAGCATACCTTACTTCATGGCGATAACACAGCATGCTCTTGTAGGGGATTTCTTCATGGGTAGGATTCAAATGTTTTGGCCTTTAACATCTAACTGGTATGGCGGCGGAATTGACGTGCGAAGTTTTACGAACATCTCAATAGAGTGGGCAAGCTTTTTATTAGCTATGATAGTCTTAACGAAAACAAACGATTTAAGACTACTTTTTAAATCTGAAAAATCGAATCTACTCCTCATAGTTCCATCAGGCGCCATTCTTATTTCATCAATTATTAGCGCCCGCGCTATTGGCTTAAGCCAAAGAGCTCCAACAGAGCTTTTGATTCCCCATTTAATATTTCTCACAGTTTTCACGTTTTCAATAATGAAATTCCTCTCAAAGAAAACTCTGTAGAGCAGGAAGGCAATAACGCGCAAAAAAAAGGGGCTTTGATGTTTCTATGTTGATTCTGTTCCAGTTATTATTATGTCAAAGCTGAAGTTTGTAATTCCGCTGATTTCCGACGAAACTGAAAGAGTTAAGACAGCTTGCACAACGGATCCGTGACTCAGCGCATGACTTTCACGATTCCAACTTAATGTTATATAACTTGAGGCTGATGCAGGATTCCAATTTTCGGTTGACATGCTTAGCACCACTGCAACGCTGCCCTCGTTCTTTACGTAGATTGTGAAATTCTTTGCTGCGCCAGGTTCTAAAGTTCCCCAGTTGACTGTCGATGTTGCATTGGTGCAGTCGTTGTCCCAATAAACGCCAACGTTAACCGTTTTCACAGTTCCAAAACTTTGGACGTTTCTGCTGTTAGATAACGCTCCGAAGGCGACGATGGCAGCTACCGCTACCGTAACTATTACGACTAGCGTTACAACTGCGAGTAACCTTTGCGCAGGCTGAGCTGCCATGTGTATCACAATTAAAATAGTGAATATTGAGTCTTAATAAACATTATTGTCTAGTTAAACTACGCAAATACACATCCAACAACATAACACATCACATACTCCATGCTGCAAATCAGAGGAATCCATTAGCTTCTGTTCAACTACTTCAACAAAGTTTTTCGCCTAACACATAACAGGCACACGCAGTCGCTACGCGTATTTCAACCAATTCTCTAAGCGTAGTTTCTGTCGAATGCGGAAGTTACTCCAACCTTCTAACGTAGACATCGGAGGTGACCCTCGACACCTTGCCGTATTGTCATATCATCCTTTAATCCAGCGTTATCAAAAGGCAGGCGAACTTCTCCTAAAGTCATACCTTAAAAAGCATTTTTAGATCGTTTAGAACTGATGGTTCTGAACCCAAAAAATGGTGGGCCCGAAGGGATTTGAACCCTTGACCACTCCCCGAATGTGCGGTGTAACTCACACTCTACAGGTTATGAGCCTGTCGCTCCAACCAGGCTGAGCTACGGGCCCGTTCTGTGGCTGTTCATTTATTATGCTTATTTCAAATCAATTTAAACGTTTTCTGCATTTTAAGCTATTCATAAAAGATTTTAAAAGCAATTCCCTATAAGATTAGTGTTCGAGGGGACTGTTGTGGAGTTGAAGGTCTTCACTTTGCCTACTTGTTCGGTTTGTTCTATGGCTAAGATGATTGCTTTTGAGGTTGCACAAAAATATGGTGCCACTTATAGGGTTGTTGATATGGCGACGAAGGAAGGACTAAGTGAAGGGTCAACCTATCATGTAATGAGTACTCCAAGCATCGCTATGGACGATGACGTCTTTGTTAGAGGGCATCTTATCTCAAAGGAACGGCTTGAGGGAGAAGTTAAGAAAAGACTGGAGAAATGGAGGGCACGGGCTTCAGAATAGAAACCGAGCACGCTAATCGAACAAGAACACTGTTACTTCTTGATTCTTTTCAACAACGTCAACATTAATTGGCAAAACGATGTAACCGTCCGCTTCTGTCATGCTCGTTATTGCTCCCGACTGCTTAAAAACAGGATAAGCTAGATCGCCCTTTATTTTCACTGTAAGGAACTGTTTTCTGCCCGTCGAGGATGCAACCCTTTTTGCCAGTCGTGCTTTCATGGTTTTCTCTGTTTTCGGTGGTAACCTTGCCATTTGACGAACAGCTGGAACAAGTAAAAGATACGCGTTGATTAAGCAAGATGTGGGATACCCAGGCATTCCAAAGACAGGTTTTCCAGCCACTAGAGCAAAGAGAGTTGGTTTACCAGGCTTTACCTGAATGCCGTGAAAGACAACGGTTCCGAATTCTTGAATTACACTCATTAAGAGGTCACGTTCACCGACAGAACTTCCGCCTGAGAAGACAATCATGTCCTGTTTAAGCAAGTTTTTTGTGACGTTTCTAAGTTCATCATTTGTGTCTGGAACAGCTTTGCACCTTAATGGAACGGCTCCATTCTTGTTTATAATGGATGATAACGTGTACGAGTTTACATCGTAAATCTGTCCTTGTTCAAGAGAAGATCCAACTTCTTTAATCTCCGTTCCTGTTGGGACTACTGCAATCCTTGGCTTCTCATATACCTCTACTTTTTTCCTTCCCAGCGCGGCTAATGCACCAATCCTAGCGGGAAAAAGCTGTTCTCCAGCTTTAATAACAACTTTTCCCTCTTCAATGTCTTCTCCTTTCGGCGAGATATTTGCTCGCGGATATACTGGTTTCAAAATTTCAACATCATTGCCCTTTCTCTCAGTGAATTCAACCATGACAACAGCGTCCGCACCTTCAGGAATGGGACTGCCAGTTGCAACTTGAACACATTCACCTTTGCCTACGACTGTGTTTGAGGATGCTCCAGCATGCAGAATTTCTGTGAGTTTCAATGTTTTGGGCTTAAACGAAGAAGCTCCGAAAGTTTCCTTTGCTTTGACCGCGTATCCATCCATTGCAGCCCTATCAAAAGGTGGCACAGACATGTTTGCCACGATTTCTTTTGCCAGAACTCTATCGAGAGCATTTTCGATGGAAATAGACTCTGTTCGATCTATCGGTTTTATAGATTTGCGGATTCGTTCCAAGGCTTCTTCGTAGGATACAAGTTCTTTGAACGGAGTCATCTTAGTCATCGGTTAGCCTCCTTGATGATGTGTCCCAGTCCTGGCAATATGAGCTTGTTGAGGGCTAGTTCAACTGCGTTCTTGGATCCTGGAAGACAGAACACAAGTTTTCCATTAATCGTTCCTGCAGTTGCACGGCTAATCATGGCTGCTTCGCCGATTTCTCTGTAGCTTAAGCTTCTGAAAAGTTCTCCGAAGCCTTCTATTTTTTTATCTAGTAATTCTGATGTGGATTCGACTGTTAGGTCTCTTTTGCTTATGCCAGTGCCACCGATTGTTACAATAACGTTAATTTCAGGATTTTGCAGTATTTCTTTTACAGTAGTTTGAATCAGAGACTTCTCGTTCTCTATTATTTTGTAAGCGATAACTTGATGCCCCTTGTTGCTGATTAATTCTTCTGCAATTTTGCCTGACTCGTCAGTTTTTTCGTTTCGCGTGTCGCTTACGGTTAGAACCGCAAAACCTGCTCTAACATGGCGATGTAAATCATGTTCACTCATCAAGTAACTTCTCCTTCACCTTTTTCAAAACTCTTATTTCGCTTATCTTTGTGTGAGGATACTGTCCTTTTTCGTCTTTTTCCAAGGATTTTACCATGTCCCATATCGTCAGCAAGGCGGTGCTTACACTTACTAACGCTTCCATTTCAACTCCTGTCTTGCATTCCCCTACCACTGTGCATTTTGCAGTGACACATTTTTCATTGACGTCAAAGCTTATGTCTACCTTTGATAAGGGAATCAAGTGACACAAAGGAATGAGTTCTGGAGTCTTCTTGGCAGCGAGTATTCCAGCGATGTTTGCTGCTGAAAAAACATCTCCTTTTTCAGTAGATCCGCGACGTATTTTTTCGATGGTTTTGGGTTGCAGCCAGATTTTGCCTTCTGCTTCTGCAATCCTCTTAACCACAGGTTTATCGGATACATCCACCATTTTCAAAGGTTGACGTGAAACTCTCTGTTTCTTCACCATATCTTCACCTTCAACCCACTTGATTTTCTCAAGTGCAAATTTCTTTTTCCCACATTTTCACCATCTTTTTCATTCCTTCCACAACATGCCTGCATGCTTTGAATGCTTCATCACGATGAGGGGCGCCTACAGCAATCAGCAGAATGTTCTCCGATACTTTGAAAGAACCAATTCTTTGTACAATTGCTATTTGATTTACCTTAAATTTCTGAAGAGTTTCAGCGTGAATCTTTCGCATTTGGCTAAGAGCCACCTCTTCACGGGGTTGAATTTCAAATCTTTCGACATTTTTACCGTTAGATTTTCCACGTACAATTCCGATGAAAGAAACGATGGCTCCAATCTCTTTGCTCTTGATTTTTTGAACAATTTCATTTATGGAAAAATCGTCATATGTTATCTGTAACATATTATTCATCACTACCTGAAGAGCTTTGATCATACCTTCCATTTCCTCCTTTCCAGTACGGTTCCCTGAACATGGCTGCTTTTCTAAAAGCTTCTTTCAATTCGTTTGAATTTGCGTGTTGTCTAACGAGTGAAAGAATGTCCACAAGATTGTCGTTTCTGAGAAGACATGGCTTCAATTTTCCGTCCGAAGTAACCCTTAAGCGAGTGCAGTTTTGACAGAATATGGAGTTATGCATGGGTTGAACAACCTCTACGCTTACTTGGTTACCGTTTTTTTCTAGAATGTATCTTCTTCGTTTATGTAGAGGGTTCTCTTGAATAGAGACGGTTTTCTTTTTCAACCAGTTTTCTATCGAGACTAGATCGTAATGAAACTTTTCCCAGTGAACGTAATTTTCTGGTTGAATTGGTTCAAATTCGATCAGCTGAAGTATGGCGCCAACTTCTTGGGCGAAATCTATAGCTTTTGGAACCTCGTCAACGTTAATTCCTTTCAGCATCACCATGTTGATCTTAACTGGATGAAGATGGCTTTGCACGGCTGCTTTTATGCCATTTTTTACCTGTTGAACATGATCCTTTTTTGTGATTTTCTTGAAGCGTCCAGAAATAAGTGAAGGTAGACTTACGTTCACACGTTTAAGCCCTGCATTAAAAAGTGATTGGGCATATTTCTCTAATAGGACGCCGTTGGTTGTTAAAGAAATCTCGTCAGCGTAATCAGCGATTTCTGAAACAATCTCTGGAAGATCATCTCTAAGAAGAGGTTCGCCGCCTGTTAGCTTCACCTTCTTCATGCCGAGTTCGCAAGCAATCTTTGCAATCTTTGCTATTTCTTGTTTAGTCATTTCGTTGTTTGAGGCAACTTCGCCTTCTCTGTGGCAATAAAAGCATTGGAGATTGCATATTTGGGTTACAGAAATTCTTAGGCTGTTAAGTTCTCTGCCAAATCTGTCACTCAACGGTAAAGCTTCGTCTTTTTTGTTTTCAATAGCCATACTATTCGCTCCAGTTGTTATGCACAGACGTTCATATCGGTGTTGTCTAATAGTTAAGCATTACGCTTCGGTGGAAGTTTAATTGAGGTTTTTTGTTTCCGCAATTTTTATAAGCTCTGACAAACCGATATGCACACACATGCATAATGATTCGGGAGCTGATAAAATGAAACCAAAACTCGGGACGTGGGGATTAATCATAATAATCGCTGCAATCACATCAACAGCCTCAGTCGCAGGCACATTATATTATCTACAAGCCTTCAGCAGACAGAAACTAGTAGTAGCAACCACCACAAGTCTCTACGACACTGGTTTACTAGACAAAATTGAAGAACATTTTGAACAAAAATACCCAATTGACCTATGTTTAATCTCTGTAGGCACAGGCATAGCCATCCAATTTGCACAGCGTGGAGACGCAGACATGCTACTCGTACACTCACCCTCTCAAGAAATAAAGTTTCTCCAAGACAATTACGGCGTTAACAGAAAAGTCATAGGGTACAATTTCTTCCAAATCGTTGGTCCTAATAATGATCCAGCTCAAATCGAAGGCTTATCTATAACAGACGCTTTGTCCAAAATCGTTTCTGAAGGAAGAAACACGCGAGCAGTGTGGGTTTCTAGAGGAGACAATTCTGGAACGCACATCAAAGAAAAAGTCTTGTGGAAAGCTGCAGGTTTTGATTATACCTTTCTGAGAGATGAAAGATTTTGGTTCAAAGAAACGGGCTCTGGAATGGGAAAAACTCTAATCGCAGCCAACGAGTTAAAAGCATACACGCTAACGGATATTGGAACTTTTCTTGCATATAGCGAAGACACGTCAAACTTGGTACCTAATCTGAAGGCTTTAGTTAGTCAAGAGGCTGAATTAATCAATGTTTACAGCGCAATCGCCGTAAATCAGACGACAAACTCAAATGCAAACTTTGAAGCGGCAACAACGTTCACAAGATTTTTGATATCGGAGGAAGGACAACAGATGATTGAGAATTACGGAATCTCAACATATGGACAACCCTTATTCTATCCTGCAGTGGATGTTTTAAAAATCAATACAGAGCCTGTAGCGCAAATGATTAAAGATTACGCCTACTTTGACGGGTCGGAATGTCCACCTCAATACAGATGTGGCTATCCAGAGCTTTACGGTTAGAGAATGGTTAAATGGAGAAAGCGGATTACATGAGGCTGAGAAAGTTCAAGCCAATTCCTCTAATAATCTCCTTTTTTACGATTGCAGTGATCATCCTTCTTATTGTTTCAGTTGAAGAATTTCATGAGGGTGTCAAAGGAGCAGTTGTGTTGATTGTTTCAGGGGATCCCGAGATCATGGAAGTGACTTTGCGGTCAATTTACATATCTGGAACGGCAGCGGCACTAGCAATCATTTGGAGCATTCCAACTGGATTGGTTATCGGTTTGGGAGATTTTGTTGGAAAAGGTTTTGTTAAAGGCATATTTAACGCGTTGCTTGGAATACCAGCTGTTGCTCTGGGCTTAATATTGTATCTTCTGCTGTCCAGCTCTGGGCCTCTTGGATTTCTAGACCTCTTTATTAATCCTTTAGGCGTCGCTGTGGGACAAGCGATTCTGATAACACCTATGATGATAAGTTTTACAACAAACGCCGTCGAAGCTGTTGAACCTGACATTAAGGATTTGGCAAAAACTTTGGGTGCTTCAGAAGTTGAGGCTGCCTTTGCCGTTTTGAAGGAATCAACACCAGGTGTTGCATTAGCTGTTATGGGAAGCTTCAACAGGGCAATTGCTGAGTTGGGAGTTGCTTTTATGATTGGTCAAAACGTTCGTGGGAGCACCAGAGTTTTGACGACTGCAATCGCTATGGAAACTGGTCGCGGAGAAATCGCGTTGAGCATAGCACTAGCCTCAATACTATTAGTCATAGTATTATCGATAAGTCTCCTCACCAACTTATTGCAAAGGCGATTCCAATGAACGTGATGGCAGAGTTAGACAACGTTACGAAGATGTATGGAAAGATAACTGCTCTCAATGATGTATCATTGAAAATTCCGCCGGGAGAAGTGTTTACTTTGATAGGGCCAAATGGGTCGGGAAAAACTACACTGTTGAAAATTTTGGCTTGCATCGAAAAGCCCACAAAAGGAAAAGTGTACTTCGACGGCCAGTTAGTTGAAGAGAGAAGTATGCCTAAGCTCAGGTTAAAAAGCACAATGGTTTTTCAAAAAACTGTACTGTTCAATGCAACAGCCTACGAAAACATTGCATACGGACTAAAACTTAGAGGTTTCTCAAAAGAGGAGATAAACGAGCGAGTCAGAAATGTTCTGAAGCTAGTAAAGCTTGAAGGCTGTGAAAGACGTTCTGCGAAGAAATTATCTGGAGGGGAACAGCAACGAGTTTCGCTTGCAAGAGCCCTAGCACTACGAACAGAACTTCTGTTACTGGATGAACCAATGGCTAACTTGGATCAAAGAAGCGCTTCAATAATTGAAGCAGCAATATCCCAAATAAGACAAGAAACAAACACAACCATAATTTTAGCAACGCACAACATGGTTCAAGTGGAAACACTTTCTGAAAAGGTTGCTTTAATCAACAATGGTGAATTGATACATATTGGAAAAACACATGAAATTCTCAAAGACTCTAGAAAACTGGCGAATTTTGCGCGAATTGAAAACATTTTTTCAGGGGTCTCATGTGTCGCCAAGGATGGGACATCCAGAATCGATGTTGGGGATAATGTACAAATTGAAGCGTCAATGAGAAGGTCTGGTAAGATTTCTGTGTTCGTAATGCCTGAAGACATTATTCTGTCAAAAATCAAATTTGCGTCAAGTGCAAGAAACGTTTTCGAAGGGAGAATAGTTGAGATTTTAGATCTGGGTCCAACAGTGAGGCTTAGAATAGACGCTGGAAAACAGTTTGTTGTTCAAATAACAAAACATTCTTTCATTGAAATGCAACTGAATCTTTCCTCTAAGGTTTTTGTCACCTTTAAAGCATCTTCAGTCCGGACGATTGATTGACTTGCTCAGAAAAATGTGTGACGGTCGTTCAAAACATCTAAATAAAAAATGAGTGTAATAATAGAGAGGTGAAGCTTTGGCTTGTCATCTTCTCTAAAAAAGAAAAAAATTAAACCTGCCTTCAAATTGTGGTTTGAAATTGGAGATGACTATGTTTTTGGAGAAGGAACTTATGGGCTTTTGGATGAGATAAGAAAGAATAAGTCGATAAGTGCTGCAGCAAAAGCTACGAACATGTCTTATCGTCACGCATGGGATTTGATTAAAGAGGTAGAAAAACACTTGGAGGAACCTGTTATAAAAACTCAAAAAGGTGGAAAATACGGGGGTAAATCAGAAGTGACAAGTGCAGGTCTTTCACTGTTAACAAGTTACCAAAAGCTAAAGAAGAGAATGATAAACGTGTGCAAACTGTAATTATATGGTTTCCATGATTGTGTCATGTTGTATTTTCGTGAATCTTTGAACTGGAAGATTCTACCATAAGATTTCTCCATAAGCTATAAGTGATTAAAACTGCATTAAGTTTTTATGAGGAGAATGGTAGTCGCTCATGAGGAGAGAAAGGAGAGAAGGGAGAAAATTTTTCTACCATCCTCCTCGTACATCTGTTAATACTTATGCTACACCCTTGATTTAACCTTTGACTTTCCTGAAAGAATTCAATGAGGCTGAGTTAACCGTTCTCAGATAATTCTTTTCTCTTCTAGTTTACTCTGATAGCCTTTTTACGTGTTTAGGTGTGTCAACAATTCCCAGCTACGTAAAATGGTGGGGTCGCGGGGATTTGAACCCCGGATCGCCAGCGCCCCAGGCTGGTATCCTTGTCCAAACTAGACGACGACCCCATACGGATGGACGAAGACCCATTTTCTTCTGTGAACAGTTTGCAGCCTTCTATTTCGGTTACGCATTCAAAGCCTGCCTCTGTTAGCTTGGTTGCTTCTTTGAGGTCTTGCTGTTCTGCAGGTGTATTGTCGCTTTCGAGATTCAATATTTGAGTATGTCTGAGGGTGTTTTTTTATGTTTTTGTGCTCTAGTAAGCTGCATAATGCACAAGACATTTTTGGTCTTGTGATAATCCATTATAGCCTTCCAATGTCGCAAAACGTGGAAGTGGACCCTTAGAATTCTCAGGTTACACCGTTTACACAACAGCCTTCTATGAATCTATCAATAGGAGCATATCCCCCCTCCTCGGTATATATAAGGGGGCTAGTCACACAGAGTATAAAGAGAGTACAATACACAACCCTGTTCAAATTCTATTTACTTTCAAGTTTTGCTTTGGTGACCAGAAAATAGCCGCTTTGATTTTCCCAAACTTTCTCCGCTTTGATAATCTTTATTCTCTTTCTGAAGAATGGAGCGTCAAGCACTAGGGTTTCATATTCTCCCCCTTCGCCGACAAGCGAGACACCATATTTTCTGTTCAGTTCCTTCAATGCTTTGACAGTTTTTTCGTTGATTTTCCTTCCAAGCCATTCTCTGCTAAAGCCGTATGCGTAGACTCCGGTTATTATTACCTCAAATTTAAGGTCTAAAATCTCATTCAAGATATCTGCTTCTTTTTCGTGCCAGAGGGGCATTACAGATTTCAGGCTTAACTGTCGGCAGATTTTTTCTATTCTTGTTTTCTGATAGTTTGAGGCTACTGCTCCGGAAACTATGCCTTCCACATCAAGCTTTTCAATCAAGTGTTTAAGGTCTTCAACTTCCTTTTCTTTGACGCCGGAGGTTTCAGCTTTCACAAGTGGTATCGCAACAGCATCCGCAAATAGGTCAACCAAACGAATGTTCGGGTAATGGAACATCCAGCTGTCTTCTCTAAGGGGAATCATACTCACTAAGTACTTTACTTCGTAATCTTCATTTAAGACTCGATGAAGCGCTAAAACAGAGTCCTTTCCGCCCGTGGCTAAAACTGCAACACGCATAACCCTTACACTTGTCACTCTATAAGTTTCGACCGAGCCTCCTTAAATAGGATCTTTCTTTTCATTCGCCACTCCTCAAAGTCTTCCAGAGTTTCAGGATAGTTCCTATAATGGGCTTTAACTTCACGCATCAGATTAACCGTAATCCTAAGCTTGTTCAAGAAACGCATTCTTTTTAGTCCTCTGAAAACACGTTTGGCAGTTTCCGTTACATTAAGATGAAATTCTTTGCCCAGACCAGCTTTCAGAACATCTTCCTCTGTTAAGAGCTTATACTTCATTCCATAGTTCAGATCTTCGTCTCGGCAGTTTAGCAGAAACATGCGGAAAACATCCAATCCAGCCTGTTTTGCCCCATACATTTCCATATACTTACGATTGTAAGACCACAAGGATTTCTTGCTGGCATCACCTTTTTCCAAAGCCTCAACTATTGTTTTTCCAGCAAGGTACCCGCTCAGCATTGAGGGGCCTATTCCACCCCCATGTATTGGATTAGCTAAGCATGCTGCGTCACCAAGGATTGCAACTCCATTTCCAACCATGTTATCCAAGGGTCTGCGTGTCGGATCGTACCACACTCCTCCCTTCAATAACAGTGAACTTTCAAAAAGTGGTTTTGTCAAAACGTATTTGTAAAACTGGTTTCTGGGGTTTGGAAACTTCCCACGCATACAAACTCCCAGACCAACATTGACCTTAGCTCCACCCTTAGTGAAGATCCACGTATATCCACCCGGAGACACCTGTTGATTTAGATAGATTTCACAGTATTCCGCTTTTTCAGTTTCCATTTTGAGTTGCCTGATCTCACGGTAACAAGCTTCCACATCCTCGTTTGCAACCTCGCTTTCTATTCCCATTTCTTTAGGAAGCTTTCGCCTAATGACAGCCGTAAATCCGCTGGCGTCCAAAACGACTTTGCCTTTTAATTCTATGTTTTCGCCAGTTTTCATGTTTTTGGCTAAAACCCCTGTCACAAATTTTTTCTCTGTTATTGGCTCTAGACATTGTGTGAAATCAAAAAGAATTGCACTCGCATTGAGGGCTTTCTTAAGCAGCCATTGCCCGAAAAGACGCCTGTTCAGCATGTAACCAACATAATCCTCATATGCAATGGTGAAAACTGTTTCCATATCTGGTGAATAAACCTTGACACCTTCAATTCTCTTTTCAAGTTCACCACCTTGAGGCTTTTCCAGACCCACCGTTTTTAAGTGGTGCTCCCCTAAGGCGTCTCCACAAATTTTTTCCCCTATCTCCTCTCTTCCCTTTCTATCAATCACACAAACTTTTAAGCCTGCTTCAGCTGCCGTCTTTGCAGCCAAGCAACCCGCAGTTCCCGCGCCAACCACTATCACGTCGAATTTTTCCAAGAGCTATTCTTCCTTAGTGTTTCTAGTTTCTAATTCGCTCCTGGGAACTCATAACTTTTACTGATTTTTCTTTAATAAGCGTTAAGCAACTAACTAGATTCATTTACTTGCTCCGAAACATTTAGGATGCTGCACTGTTTCCTAATGTTCCTAGCATTCATTCTCCATAACTTTTGCAATGAATTTGTAATCTAGATTAGTGATTCATAATCGTTAATTATATCCGTGGCTAACCATGGAAAATCATTAGAATATATGAAGAGGTCTTTAAATGATGAGAAAAACTGCAACCGAAAAAGGTGGAACCTACACGGTTGATTTGACAAAGATTGATGGAGATGGAGCTTTTCAATGCCCAAAATGCGGCGCCATAATTTCTCCCGAGGATGAGACAGAAGAAGTCTATACAATCGTCGAAACGAAAGTTAAAAAAGACGAGTTGACAGAGCTAATGTTAAAGTGCAATCAATGCGGAACCAAAATCAGACTGGTAGGTTTTTTATCACCATCTGAAGAAGCTAGACACAAATAAACGCTACCTTTCTTGTTCAAGTCTCCTACTTATAACAACAAAGACAAGCCATAAAATGAGAGCGTAAAAAACACCGTTGAACAGCGCACTTAAATATTCAACATATTGACTTATAGCTTCTCCAATTAACATGCAGAAAAAATTTCCCGGAAACATTGGTGAAGGAATCAGCAAGGATGCAGATGTAAACATTAAGAAGAAAACTACTAGGATTAATGTTCCCTTCATTACGGATTCACCCCTGTGGGAGTTTGATGTGTTTTGTTTCTGACATGTTTTAGGCAAGAATATCTAGTATCGCAATATTTAATAAACTTTATTGTCTACAAATTCAATACAAATACGCTAGTGCACTAAAAAATTGGAAGAATTGGAAACGAACATAAAACAAAAATAGCTATCAATACGACTGTTAGAAGCTTTCTGCTTG
>Ga0066637_10001702_pt1 | contig 14411 bp, 13 predicted proteins | sample CryGeyCG2014_020_FD_62737 | JGI IMG/M metagenome (GOLD analysis project Ga0066637, IMG submission 62737) | Groundwater microbial communities from aquifer - Crystal Geyser CG08_land_8/20/14_0.20 | ecosystem: Environmental > Aquatic > Deep subsurface > Groundwater | place: USA: Utah: Grand County...
CTCAAATCTGCCCCTGCACAGAATGCCTTTTCTCCTGCTCCTTTGAGGATAGCAACCCTAACCTCACTATCATCTCTGATGGCGCCCAGCACTTGATACAGGTCATCTCTCATCTGAATATTATAGGCATTCAGAAACTGAGGACGATTGAGAGTGACATACGCTATATTACCTCTCCTTTCATAAATGACCGTCGAAAAATCGCTCATCCAACCTCCCAAAAAAGAACTTCTATCTTCCCTCAAACCGAGGGGTTTTCTTCTCTCGAAAGGCTGTGACACCCTCGGTGCGATCACTGGTTGTCTGTAATAAAAAATATAGATCAGCCTCCAGACGTAACCCCTGTTCCAGAGTCTGATCCATCCCTTTGTATATCGCTTCTTTAGCGTACCTTAAAGCGAGGGGACCCCTGGAGGCCATCTCCTGAGCTATATTCATTGCTACTTCCATGAGTTCATTAGCATGGACAACCCTGTTCACCAGACCAATCCGATAGGCATCCTGGGCATCTATAATCTCTCCGGTGAGAATCATCTCCATGGCTTTACCCCTTCCCACCAGGCGCGATAACCGTTGGGTCCCCCCGTCCCAGGGGATTAGACCTTTTGTAATATGAGGCAGCCCAAAACTAGCTGTCTCTACGGCGATTCTTATGTCACATGCTAATATCAATTCTAAACCTTGGCATACAGCATCCCCGTTAATAGCCGCAATAACTGGTCGATCGAGTCTGGCAATCGGTTCGGCGAGAGGCCACAGTTTTTTGCAAGGCCCTTCGTCCATCCTCGAAACTGCTCTCAGAAAATCTGTGCCCATAGAAAAGGCATTCTCTCCAGCACCGGTAAGGATAATTACCCGTGTCTCTGAATCCGAGGTAATATCGGTACAAAGATCAGAAAGATCATCGGAAAGTCGAGCTATTTTTGCTGGGTCGTTCTCAACGTCAACTATAGTGATAACGACGATATGTTCTTTCTTTTGAAGGGTAAGGGTCTCATAAGACATAAAATACCTCCTCGGTATCTCAATATTTCAATCCTCTAACCTCTTTATTACCGATTGATAACCATCTACCATGCGACGGATTACCTCTTCCGCTGTAAGAATCTCGTTTATATTTCCAGCAATAGAACCACAGGCTGCTGAGCCATATTCGATATTACCATTAATGAGAGCCGCCGGCACACGGCGCCATCCTCCAAGATCATCGCCCGAACGTTCGTAGTCTCGGATCTCCTCAAAGGTAGCACCCTTGATTTCCAACTCCGTATGACGAGCAGTGTAGGCATTTTTGAGACATCTCGATATGCCGGTCCGACGGCCAAATGCGACAGCGCTGGTATCATCTGCTTCTATCAAAGCCTGCTTCATATTGGGATGAGCGCCACATTCGTAAGTCGCCAGGAAACGAGTCCCCATATATACCCCCTCTGCTCCAAATGCCAGAGCCGCAACAAGGCCTCGAGCATCGGCAATTCCACCCGCGGCAATCACGGGGATTCTAACAGTATCTACAACTTGAGGAACCAAGACAAAGGTTGGTATTTCATCTGGACCAATATGTCCCCCTGCCTCGTAACCAATGCAAACAATCGCATCTACCCCCGCCGCCTCAGCCTTTCGAGCGTGCTCTGCTGAAGTGACAATATGGATGACCTTGACTCCGGCATCATGAAACCTCGTGGTGAGTACTTCAGGTGAGCCCATGGAGACATTGGCTATCGGTATTCCTTCGTCCAGGGCCGCAGCAACACGGCGCTCGTTAACTATCTTCTGTTTTCCCCAGCCAATGGGAAAATTAACGGCAAACGGTTTGCCGGTAAGGGCTTTCACCTTACGAATCTGCTCCCTCAAGCGCTTTTCCACTGCATCTATGTCCCTGTCTTCATCTTGATTTCTTGCCCCGGCCGCGGGGCCAAGGGTACCCAATCCCCCGGCATTGGAAACCGCTGCTACCAACTCAGCACACGCAATCCAACCCATCGGTGCCTGTATTATTGGATAGTCAATACCGAATAACTCACAAAGCCTTGTTTTCTTCATCTCTGTCTCCTTGCTCCTTTTTATTATTGCAAACCACTATTGTGTAACCGGCCAAGGATGAACTGTCAATGAAATTTCACTCTAAGGAATATGAAAAGGTCAAGGTTAATTATGGACCCACCATTGTCCTTGGCAGCCACAGGGCAATCTCAGGCCAGATGATAATTGCAGTAACGCCCAAAGCCAGAAGAACGACAAAGGGAGCAGCCCCCCAAATAATATCTCCCAGGTTTACTTCAGGTGGACAAACACTTTTAACCACGAAGAGATTAAGCCCTACGGGTGGAGTGATGTTAGCCATTTCCATGTTTATAGTTGCTAATATTCCAAACCAAATGGGATCAAACCCGAGCTTTTCTACTGTGGGGTAGAGCACAGGAATAGTAAGCACCAAAATTGAAGCAGGATCCAAGAAGCAACCTAATATGAGGTATAAGACCATTATCAATAAAATGAATAAAATGGGGGTTGTGCCGGCATTAACCATCAACTCAGATAGTTCAAAGGGTATACGCAAATAGGATAACAAGTAGCCAAAGGTCATCGCGCCGAATATGATGAAGAATATGAAGCAGGTGACCCGGACGGTACGTATCGCCACTTCTTTGAACAAGTGCCAGCTAATTCTCCTCTTTAGAGCAATAATCAAGGCAACAAAGGCTCCTATTGCTGCTGATTCGTTAATAGTACCAATCCCGGCATAGATTGAGCCAAATACTATTATTATTACCGATGAGATTGCCCATATCGGGCGCAATGAAGTCCATCTTTCTCTCCAAGAAACCGCGGGAAGAGAAGGAGCTTCCTGAGGTCTTAATTTGGCATATATCAGGATATACAGAGAAAAAAGACCAATCATCATAGCCCCAGGTATGATTCCGGCGATAAACATGCGACCTATGGATTGTTCGGTGACGAGGGCATACAATATCATAATACCACTGGGAGGAATAAGAATACTTAGAGTACCTCCGGCAGCTACTGTGCCGGTAGTTAGTCTGTGACTATAGCCTCGCCGTAAAAGTTCAGGTATGGTTACTAAACCCATAGCCGCAGCCCCGCCACTGCTGGTGCCACAGGCAGCCCCAAATACGCCGGAGGCAAACGTAGTGCTTATCCCCAAACTGCCGGGCAGCCTGTTGAGCCATTTTTGAGCCGCGCTAAAGATGTCATTGGCAGCCCCACTTACAGCAATCAGCTCTGCCATAAGAACAAACAAAGGTAAGCAGATAAATGCAGAATTTGTCGCGTATTCCACCATAAGTATATTCATTTGACCTAATCCTTGTGGTCCGATGAAAATGAGAATTCCGACAAGGCTGGCAAGTCCAAGACTAAAAGCTACTGGAAGACCAATGGCAAGCAGAACAAACAGACCCAGAAAAAGGGTTAGTGCTGAAATATGCCATTCCACAATATACCTCCTATCTTTTCACAATGAGGAAAAACTGAACAGTACCCTGTAGTAGCAGAAGAAAACTCCCTATAGGCATAATTACATAAATAGGGAAAAGCGGGATTGGCAGCAAGGTCATTGATCTCACTCCAAACTTAAAGTTAAACCAGGCTAACTCAGTGCTTTTCCACACCAATGCAGCGAAGAAGATTATCCCTAAAAGGGAGCTTATGATATTAACAATCCGCCGTTTGCCAGGGGAAAGTCGCCCAACCAAGAAATCTACTTTTATGTGTCCTCCCACTTCTAAGGTATAAGCAGCAGCCAGAAAGGTAGCGATGAGCATCAAATACTGGCTTATCTCGAGTGTCCATATAGTTGGGGCATTGAAAACGTACCTTACTATCGCCTCATAAACGGTGATGAGCATAATAGTGATGAAGAAAAGACTAGCAATAATAGACGTCACCTTATTGAGGTGGCTCAGCGCGCCCTGAGCTTTAGTGGCCCAATAAGTCATATCCGAACCCTCCCGTGATAAAATATGCATAGAGTCTTATCCTTAGCAAATTATCAACCCATGTTGGCCGAGCTGAGCCTTCGGCCCAGCTCGGCATTAGCCACCGCCCTTATTTGATTCCGCCGCCGTGCTTTATCAATATATCGACTATCTCCTTGGCCTCAGGGCTGGACTTGGCGTATTCCTCCCACAGCGGTTTTGCTCCTGCCTTCCACAGTTCTAACTCTGATGGGGTGGGAACGTATACCTTTATCCCTAATTTAGGCCATTCGGTTTGGGCGGCTTCAGTATATTTTAGGAACTCTCCAGATAGCCAGACAAGATATTCCGGGATAAGACCAGTAATAGCTTTCTGATCAGCTTTAGAGATTCGATTCCACTTATCTTTATTTACTGCTACGAGAACACCATTCATCCCCATAGCTAAGTCAGTAACATAAGGAGCAATTTCATTTAGTCTAAGACCTTTTACCGAGGCTTTGCTAATTATGGTGGCATCAGCAATACCTCGCTGTAAGACTGAATAAAGCTCAGAGGCAGGACCACTGACTACGGCAGCCCCCCAGTTGACTGCTAACTTATCACTTAACCCTCCGGGAGTCCTTACCTTCATGCCCTTCAGATGAGCGGGGGTGCGAATTTCTTTTCGGGCAACCAGGCAATAAACACCACCAGGAATAACAAAACCATAGAGTACGTGAACGTTATAGCCCCGCAGGGCTTTCTCAAGGATGGGCTGAGTCTCCAGAGTCGCTTTAGCTGCACCTTCCTTTGTTAGGGGTGAAGACCAGGGTAAGGCTGTATAGTTGAACAGAGGCACCATGCCCGTAAAATAGGTCATCACTCCAAAAGTCATGTCAATGCTACCACCATGGGCAGCAGCGAGCTCCTCCTTTGCCGGACACAATGATGACGAGGGATAAACCTCAATCTTGACTCGTCCCCCAGTAGCTGTAGCCACACGCCTGGCAAATTCCGTTGGCAAACGGATGTAAGGGTGACTAGCTGGGGCATAGACAGACTGTTTCAAGACTATAGTTTCCGCAACAGTGGGTGGCGCTGCTTTTGCAAAACCCACAGTAACTACACTCACTACCAGCACCACCATTAGTGACGATAATATCAATCTATTTTTCATTGGTTTACCTCCCTAAGATATTTAAGTTTTATTTAAAACTACCCGTCTTCTTCATCTGCATTATACCTCCATATAGCACCACCCCCTCTACTAAATTCCGAATACGCCCTCATTGAGAAGTTCAACAAACTCCTCATCGGACATATTTACTCCAAGGCACCGCTTTGTATAAGCTCAACAAATTCTTCATCAGACATACCAAGGATCTGCCGGCATATGTATTCGTTGTGTTCCCCGAGGCAGGGGGCGCTCATCCTCACCTCACAAGAAGTCTTTGAGAATCGAAAAGGTGGATTATCAAAAGGCACTGCCCCAATCTCGGTGTGTTTGAGTAATTTGAAGTGCCCCTGGTGCTGGAATTGGGGATCACGGTGGAGGTCTTCAGCGGTAGCTACAATTCCAGATGATACTCCAGCCTGCTGCATCAGAGACATTACATCTTCCGCAGTATGCTCCATTGTCCAGCTTTCCACTAGCTTGTCCAGCTCATCCTCATTTCTCTTCCTTTCTAACAAAGAAGAAAACCTGCTTTGTTTCGTCCACGGTGGAATGCCAATAACCCGGCAAAAAGCGCCCCACTCTTCATCACCATATACGGCAATAGTGCACCATCGGTCATCCCCCTTGCAGCGGTAAGCTCCATGGGGGGCGGCAAATTCCTCCCGGTTGCCCACCCGCTCAGCTAGCCTTTTGTTGGCTGCGTGGTCCATGATCAAGGGGGCAAGGAAATGAGCGCCTGTCTCTAGTTGGGAATGATCTATGTACTGCCCTTTTCCAGTCCTCCGTCGGTAGATTAACGCAGCAACTACCGCGGCGATGAGCCATTGAGGAGCAACCAGGTCTGTATAGGAGCCAAAGGGACCAACTGGACCACTATCCGGGTATCCGGTTACTTCGTGGAAACCTGCTATAGCCGCTCCCTGAACCCCATAGCCCTTGAACTGAGCGAGAGGGCCCTTTTGCCCCATCTGGCAAGTGCTCAGCATGATGATATCAGGCTTTATCTCCTTCACTCCTTCATAATCCAGGCCATGTTTGGCAACTACGCCGGGGACATTGCTCTCAATGAACACGTCAGCCCACTTAATGAGCCGGTGCATCACCTCAATACCCCGCGGACGGGTAAGGTCAAGAGCCATCCCGTACTTGTCGGCATTGTATTTGCTAAAATAAGCGCTACGATTGATGCCAGCAATTCCATCCTTATAGGGGAATATAATCCTCAGTATGTCTGGTTTTTTCGCCGTCTCCACATGGACAACGGTTGCTCCACAATCACCGAGAATCCTTCCTACACACGGCCCAACCATGACCCGGGCCAACTCTACAATCTTCACGCCATCCATGGGAAGGGTCTTATCCATCTCTAGATCACCTCCCCATGTTTAAGCATTGCCAGTTCCTGACGTGACAACCCCATTTCACCACAGTAAATCTCCATATTATGCTCACCGAGAAGAGGAGCCCGCTTTGCTACCTCTATCGGCGTTTCGCTCAAAACGGCAAAGGGACCTGGATGAGTGATAGATGTCTCCAACTCAGGATGCTCCAGACTTATCCAGAAATTCCTGGCCCGAAGTTGGGGGTTTTCCAGTAAATCCCTGGCATTACTTACCGGGGCCAGAAACAATGTGTTTTCTAGTGCCCATTCAAATAACTCGACCTTGGTCTTTGTTGCTGTAAATGCAGCCAAAGTCTTAGAGAGGCCATCGAAAAAGTCTTGGGAGGCTGTAGAGACATCAAGCTTAGAAAAATCAAAGCCGCGTAACCAATCAGGACACATCCCCTCCCTATCCATCCATTCGATCAGCAGATCCTGACCGGCTGCTGCTGCAGCGCCGCCCAAAATAAACAACATTACATGACCGTCCTGACAAGGATACAGTACCTGCATGCGGGAAGTTCCTATCTGACGCCATGTGCCCTGCCTAGTTAAGTTCACCTTTGAATAGGACCACCATTCCTGGGTAGAATACGTAGCCCAGGTAGCAGCCTGCTGCATGGAAACATCCACTTTTTGACCTTGGCCTGTGATTTCCCGATGATAAAAAGCGATCATAGAAGCAGCTGCACCCCATGACCCAGCATGGAAATAGGACTGAGGAACGGGGATGCGTAATGGTTCCCGCGTGGGTTCACCACTAATATAACTCAGGCCACCCAGTCCCATGAGAACAATATCTGCCCCTTTGTAGTTAGCATAGGGACCGTCACTACCAAAAGGGGTTATAGAGGTCATCACCAATGCCGGGTTGAGCTTAGCAAGAACCTCATAGCCCAGTCCCAGATCATCCATATAGTGGGGCGAGAAAGATTCAATGACAAAGTCAGAAGTACGTACCAGCTTCTTAAATAGCTCTCTGCCGTCGACAGTTTCCAGATTCAGGGTTATGCTGCGCTTATTTGTGTTAAGAACGAACCAGAAGAGACTCCTTTCAGCATGAGGTATGTCCTGATAAAATGGACCCCTTCTCCGCGCCGAATTCCCTGACGGGGGCTCAATAACAATAACGTCAGCCCCCATATCACCAAGTATCCGGCCGCATAATAGGCCCTTTTCATCAGTTAAGTCCAAAACCCTTACGGATTCAAGCAGACTATCCATCTAAATCAGCCCTTCTCTAATAAGGTCATCCAAAGGCCTTGCCCGCTTTACCTCCTCCATTAGCTTAGGTGAAGGATTAGGATGGATAGACCACTGGCCCATATTCCTTTGAGGGAAGGATCACTGTAGCAGGGTTGGGGGGCATTGACCATTCATCCCTCTGATTCTTGGCCCAGGCCTCTATATCCACACAGCATTTCCCCTCTTCTATGTACTTCTTAACAACTTTGCCCTCAAAGGTGGTGACATCGCCCATTTGATTGAAAGCTCTCAAGTCGCCGCTCATCTTCCACAGGAAGGCATCATCACCCATCCAGTTGGTGAAAAACATGCACAGCCAGCTCATCCTTTGAGAACCGTAGTCATACGCACGCTCCACCCCTATAGCACGGGCATATGCGTCGAATATGTGGACTAATTCCGGAACATCCGCCTCACCCATCTCCTCAACATACTCAAGGGCCTTAGGGTGTCGATACTCCCACTCATACTCAATCTTGTCTGCCCTGAAAAATGGACTTCCAGCCCCCATAAGCCAGGCGATCTCGTCTCTGACAGTGAGAGGCCCCTTGATCATGGGGCCCACTTTATCACCTACCTGTATGTCTTCCCACCATCTGGGATCAGAACCCCTTATTTCCTCATTGTCATACGCCTCCAGAATCTTGATCCAATCTTCCTTGGTATAGGTTGGCTTTTCGATCTTGCGGTATTTGCCGGCGGAACCGGATGATCCCCTGTCAACCCAAACGGTATGATGAAGCTCTTTACCTACGATTTCACCTCTTTGATTCAGGTATACCCCCTCATCATAGTCGATGTAGATTTGGCCGCCGCCAGCCATCCTGCCCTGTTTCACTTCCACATCACGAAGGATGCCCATAGGCTTAAAGTCATCACCAGCGAAAATCGGGCGATACCATTCCCAATCCCCCCCGCTATACCATGCATGTACCCCTGGCATTCCACTTCCGGGTACCACCCACTGGATGGTATAGAGATAGCTGCCGGGGGCGATAATGTTGCCGTACTTAGTTTTCTTGGCATACTCCTGGTCATTGAAAAGGGGATTGGTATCACCAGTTCCATCCGCGAAGTGCCTGATTGAATCATTAGTAGCTTGTGTGTTGAAATAGAAACCCCGTGGGAAAAAGGGGATGTGAGACCTGGAATTTCTTCTTTCCTCCATCTCTGTTGTGATCTTACCATGAGCAGGAAGTTTCTTTTCACCGGTCACCGATACTCTGGGGTGCTTTGACCAATCCTTTTTTTGTTTGCTTGTCATTCTTTTTTAATCTCCTTTCCTATTCATTCAATTTCCACCCAGCAATGGCAGGTAGCTCCCGGTCAATGACCTGGGGCAGTTTCAGGGCTCTAGCCATCTCATAGGGTAAGAGCAGCCCCGCTCTTGCTATGAGTGGCTCATCGCTTTTCTCTATTCTGAAAGGTAAAACACCTTGCTGTAGCTTTGCCACCATCTCTTCACCTCCTGGGTAAATCTGCTTTTGCTCTTAATATACTACAGCCGCAGGCTATTTTGTGTCTGAGGTCAATCAGCAATCGCTGATTTTGGGTTGTTAGGCAGTCCCGATGCAAAGAAAGGTCCGATTTTTCATCAACCCTTTCCTTGCGCAGCTCTGTTTTCTGAGTTCAAGCCCTCACAGGGATTTTAAGCTGCTCGATGCTAAGCCCTCTTCTTTGTAGCTCCTTATCTATCTTTTCGTCGAAAGTTTTCTTATAGTCATCATATGCCTTCGCCTGAGCATTCGTACGTTCCACTCGGTTATCGGACCTCCATTCTTGATGGAGGGCTTTCTGCCACTTTTCCCTATCATCCCTCTCTTTGGCTCTAGCTATCGCTCCCTGGACATTCTCGGGCACCTCCTTTCCCTCTGACTCCAGCTTTGCTGCGAGGTTGCGTAAAGCCACAGGGGTTCGAGCTATGCCTGCTCCCTCATATCTGATTCGCCCATCCATTGCCCAGTCTCGCCATGTCTGCAAAAACGGGGTACGTAAGACCTCAACCGCTGTTGTGTAGCCCATGATGTCCATTTGTTGTAAAAGCGACATCTTGGCACGCTTAATGGCGCTGGGGGACTCGTAAGCGACACGATATGCGAAGGCGAGAGTTTCCCTCTCCAGGGTTTCGTAGTCGGGGTAGACCCGATTGATCAGGTGGTATTCGTGGGCTTCGCGAGCGGTCAGAAAACGATGCTCCATGATAAGCTCCATGGCCTTGCGGTGGCCTAAGTCCCACCATCCCATGGCACCCCCTAGTAACAAGGCATCCTCTGAAGCGAAGACTACGTCGCAGGATGTGGCCATGATATATCCCCCATAAATACACCACCCGTGCACCATGGCGATCGTTGGCTTTGGATTGGTGCGCAATTTATGTGGGCCAATATAAGTAATCAAGTGGTCGTGCTCGATGTTGTATTGGTGCCACACTTCATCTTCGGAGCCGTAGTCCTTGATTAGCTGCTCAACCGGTTTTCTGTCTACCAGCATAGGTGCTCCTTCTGGGCTCATACCAATAACATCGTCTCCAGCCGCGAAGCAGCGGCCGTTTCCAGAAAGGAGAATTACATTGCACTCCTTATCCTCGCCAGCGCGGTCGAAGGCATCATCTACCTCGGCCCACACAGGATGGCTGAGGGCATTCAGGTATTCTGGTCTATTGAGTATTATTCGAGTCACTACCCCTCGGTCGTATATGATACCTTGATAGTCTTCAGGACCCTTGATCTTGAGGGGGTATCTATAAAATCTGTTCTCAGTATCTAGCCTCATGATTCTTCCTTTCTTTCGTTTTTAGGGGTTGCCGAAAAATAAAGTTTACTTTTCATCCTTTATTGCTTGCTTTGAAGTTGACCTTGGAAAAATGGTATAGTTCCATTCTGGATTCACATCGTGATATCATATGTTCAAGTCTTTTTCCTGCTGCCTGAGAGGTCTACTTTCTACCTACTGGTTATCATAAAAATGCGTAACTACTCAGCAAATGACCCCACCGCTTCGAATTAGGGTTATAAATGAAAGAAATTTGCGCTTCAAGTTTCTTAGGAGGAGTCAGTAGCCAGAATGAAAAGGTGGATTCTGACTCCTGACTCCTGACCCCTGACTTCTGAGTCTTCAATCCCAACCTATCCAAACATCCTGCGAGCCTCAACCTCTAGTTCTTCCCTAAAATCAGGATGTGCAACAGAAATAAGTCTTTGAGCCCTCTGCCTGGCAGTCGTCCCCCACAGATGAGCTACACCAAATTCAGTAACTACATAGTCAGCACAGGCATAATGGGTAGTTATGACAGACCCTTCAGGGAGTCGCGGCGTAATACGGGAAACCTTGCCTCCACGAGCAGTAGACGGAAGTACCTGGATAGAGCGGCCACCTTTTGATACCAAAGCCCCAACAATAAAAGGAAACTGCCCTCCTGTTGCAGACACACGCCGTTCCCCAATCGTTTCAGCAGTGCTCTGTCCCGAAAAATCTATGGTCAAGGAATTGTTGATGGCCACCATGTTGTCGTGACTGGCAATCACTCTAATATCCTCCAGGTAATCGAAATCAACCAGATCAAATAGAGGATTATTGCTAGCCCAGAGCATCTCCTCTCTTGTTCCACCGCCAAGGGAGGTAACCACCACCCTTCCTGGGTTGAGAGTCTTGTATTTCCCTGTGATCACTCCTTCCTTGACCAGGGTTATTATCCCCGGTGGAGTTGCCTCAGAATGCATACCCAGATCCTGCTTGCCATCAAGCATACCTAAACGAACCAAAGGTTCGGTTGTCCTGCCCACACCTATCTGAATCGTATCACGGTCCTTAATTAGCCCATTTACATGTCTTGCAATATCTTTTAGATAGGGCTCAGGTTCTTTGAGGACTCTACCCGCCAATGAACCTGTACCTGGAGCAGCACCAGAACTCAAGTGCTCTACAAAGTAGTCTATTTCCGAGACATGAGCATAATTGGCTCCATATGTTCTTATCAAGCTTTTATTGACCTCGGCAATCACAATCCTGCCCTTTTTAATCTGTTTTCTCTTATTCCACAGCGATTGGCCAAAGCTACAAAAGCCCTTCTCGTCGGGGGGAGACACCTCGGTAAGAACAATATCTGCATCTGCCTCAAAAGACAACATACTAGGCCTATGCATAGAGATAGAAGTACCAAGAAATACATCCAGCCTCTTGGCATCAACTGCTTCTTGACACGTACCTGTAGGCATAACTATAGATATGTTGAAGGCATCCTGCCACCCCTCGTCATACCAGCCAAAATCATAGCCCGGCGTTGGGACAAAAACATTAACATTCCTAAGCTCTCCCATCCTGGCAGCGATAGCCAGTCCAACAGCATGAGCTTCCCTGCCCGTGGTAAATACAACTGTATCTCCAGACTTAACTTTCTTAGCTGCTTCCTCTGCAGAGATAAGCTTTTTTTCAAATTCCTTTTGCCACTCTGACATATAAAAGACCTCCCTTTCCCGTTATCCATTATTGTATATTTTATTCAAAGGTACTCTTTGTATCAGGAAACTCTTCACAAAAGATGAGCTTGCAGATTTCATCTCCCACATCTTCTATGGATAAAGGGAGACTTTGCCTAAACCAGTGAACAACAGAATTTACAAGACCCAAGATGAGGCGAGTCTGCAATCGAACATCACCATGTTTGATCTGACCGGCGGACATTGTTTCTTGCACGATGTCCCTAAAAAACTGCTCGTATTCATCGCGCAGTTCGGTGTAGGACTTACGTAATACTGGCGATAGGTTCTTTTGCTCAAATATGGATATGCCACCAAAACCGTCATGGAGATTGAATTTCAAATGTCCCTTTATCACCTTTTCCAGGTTCTCCCGAGGAGAAACAGATGGGTCATAAGCAGATCGATGTCTTTGAAGCCCCCTTCTTGAGCATTCACAAAGAACCTCATAAAGCAAATGCTCTTTGCTTGGAAAATAATAGAATATAGTAGCCTTTTTTATTCCTGCCCTGGAAGCTACCTCATCAAGAGAGGTTCTTATAAAGCTCTTACGCTTAAAAAGCCATGCCGCCGCTTCCATAATGTTCTCTCTTTGGATGCCAGATTTCCTCTTTTTTTCTTCCAAAGTCTACAACCCCCTTCTTTGCTTCACATGTCGCTTACCAACTGGTCACCCAATCTCCCGACTGGTCAGTCTATTTTAATTATAAAAACCGGTCACATCCTGTCAAGTTTTTTTTGTAATAGCTTTTCTATTGACACATCAGTACCTTTATCTTATGCTTCTATCATGTAAACCCCTCTCCATGCCTGATAACCTGTGATGCCAGGAAGCTTGAGGAGGTATAATCTTGTCTATTAATAACAAAAAGAAACCAAGGCTCTTCTATGGTTGGTTAATCCTAGGAGCATGCTTCCTCACTACCACTATGGTAGGTGGGCTATTCTATTCCTTCGGTATATTTTTCAAACCACTGTTGGAGGAGTTTGGCTGGAGTCGGGCACTGATCTCATCGGTGAGCATGGCTCATCTGTGGGCATTTGCTTTTTCCTCTATCCTTTTGGGCCGCCTGATCGATCGATACGGCCCTAAGGTGGTCCTTGCTGGGGCTGCTGTGCTCATCGGCCTTGGTTATTTCCTGTGCAGCCAGGTCAATTCTGTCTTCCAATTATACCTATTTTACATTATAGCAGGTTTAGGGTCAGGGGCTACCTGGGTCCTGCCCACGTCTACAGTGCAGCGTTGGTTTGTAAAAAGAAGGGGCTTGACCTTAGCGGTGGTTACTACCGGGATCGGGCTGGGAGCCTTGATCTTCGCCCCGATAATAAACCATCTTATCTTTACGTACGGCTGGCGAAAGAGCTATATTATCCTTGGAATTCTTAGTTGGCTTGTCCTCACCGTAGTATCAACAGTAATGGTGCTTGACCCGGAAAAGAAGGGGCTGAAACCTTACGGCGCAGAAGAGTCAGCTCCCAATATGGCCAAACAAGAAAAGATAGGTCATGATTCAACTAAGTATAACACCATGGTATCAACCGCAATAGAGTGGGGGTTTGGCGAGGCGATAAGAACAAAGAGTTTCTGGGGTATGGTCGTCTTGTATATGTTTGCTCTTTTTCCAATATACATGCTTGCGACTCATATCGTTCCTCACGCTATTGACATGGGCATCCCTGAGGGGGTAGCGGCTGGAGCCTTGGGGCTTATTGGGGCTACCAGCATCGCCGGACGACTGATGGGAGGGGGCGCCGCAGAAAAGCTTGGGTGGACCAAAAGCATGGCCTTGTCTTGTTTTCTCAGCGGCGCATCGGTTTTTTGGCTCATAGCGATCCATAATGCCTGGATGCTCTATGTATTTGTTATAGCCTATGGCCTCTTCTATGGAGCCAGGGTACCACTCACTGCTTCCCGGTATAGTTGGCTTCTTCTTTGGAAGCTCTTCTCTGGCTTCCCTCATAGGCCTTTGCCATGGCTTGGCAATATTTGGCAGTGCTGGGGCCCCTGTTGTTGCCGGATTCATCTATGATAAAACGGGAAGTTACACTGTAGCCTTTTTAATAGCAGGTATCGCTTCTCTCATTGCCGGAACTCTGGCCCTGTTCCTCCCGCCACCGAAGAAAAGGGTTCCCACATCAAGGAAGGGTGAAGCGCTCAACAAGGATGAATCTATCGCTTTATCTAAAGGCAAACCAGGTGCTTGATAGATTTG
>Ga0066637_10001703_pt1 | contig 14411 bp, 9 predicted proteins | sample CryGeyCG2014_020_FD_62737 | JGI IMG/M metagenome (GOLD analysis project Ga0066637, IMG submission 62737) | Groundwater microbial communities from aquifer - Crystal Geyser CG08_land_8/20/14_0.20 | ecosystem: Environmental > Aquatic > Deep subsurface > Groundwater | place: USA: Utah: Grand County...
CATTATAATGTCCTTTCCTGCCATGTGATCCTCCTTTGAGAAGGATCATTATAGCAACTTTGGAACAGGACATTCTTGCTTTGTTAAAACCGGACATTATTGTATTGCGATTACATCCTATTCTCATGCATGCTCAAAAAGCATAGTTGAATCCCACGGTAAGGCTATCTTCGTCAAACAACCTGCCTTCTAAATTTAATCGCGCATTATCTTTTATATTAAAAGCAAGCCCTAAAACAAGGCCTAAATCGTCTTCGGGTTGTATTCTTTTACGGGCTCCGTCAACTTTACGAATAAGATAAATCTTTGAGAATTTAGCGGCGACATAGGGTCTAAATCTTTCTATTTTTTTGGAAACAAGCAACGATCCTTGCCATTCATCTACTATCGCCTCATGTTTTACTCCATCTATTTTCACGCTATTCGGATGAACGCTTATGTGATGCATACCAAAAATGCAATTAACACCGTTTTCTTTATTATCATAGAGCAATAGTCTCCCGCCATATCCGCCGGCAAAATTGGTAGGATAATGTATTTTCTGGGAATCCTTTATGTCAAACGTAACATCTCCTACACCAAGCTTGCCGTCAAAACATAGATATTTCGTTATGCCGTAAGAACTTGTTAAAAAATATTGCGTGCTTTCAAGCTTCCCTCCCGGCTTTTTCATGTCCGCGCCGAACATAGAATTAATTTGCACGTCTGTTTTCCAAAGTTTATTGTTAGGCATATTTGGCCCTTCTATCGGGCAGGCCATAATATTTGTGATAAAAACACAGGAAAAAAAAAACTATAAAAGCAGCTGTCTTTTTCATCTTTCCGATTCTTTTTTGATAAAGGAACTGTAAAGGCGGAGGATAAGCCTTGTGACCGGCCCCACCTTGCCCCCGGATATCTTTACGCCATCAACTTCTGTTACGCCCCTTATCTCAGCGATGCTATTGGTAAGAAATATTTCCTCGGACTTTTTAAGTTCTGATACGGTAATCCTTTTTTCTAAAACTTTAAAACCAATCGCCGGCGCTAGTGTTATCACTACACCCCGAGTAATGCCCGGAAGCAGACCTTCTTTTGCCTGGGGCGTAATTAAACTCTTGCCTTTTACCATAAAAATGTTGCTTGTAGTGGCCTCTGAAATAAATCCCGATGTATTTCTCATGATCGCGTCATCTTTACCCTTTTCTCTAGCCTCCATAAATGCCAGTATATTATTTAAGTAATTGTTAGTTTTCATACTTGAAAGGGGCGAATAATTATTCGTCCTCGTGGAAGATATTATGGTCTTTGCGCCTTTTTTATAATAAGATCCCGGGTAACCGGCAAATGAATTAAGCAATAATATAACATTTGGTTTCTTACAGAAGCTCGGATCTAACCCGGGCTTGCCCTTTCCTCTTGTTATTGCAATTCTCACATACACATTGTTTTTATTTAACGTTTTAACTAATTTAGAAATAATATTTTTTAAAAACACTTTGCTGTAAGGCGCTTTTATCCTAAGAATTTTTGAATTCGTAAAAAGCCTATCAATATGTTGGTCTATACAGAAAACCTTACCTCTGTAAGAGCGCATAGACTCAAATAAACCGTCTCCGTAAAGGAAGCTTCTGTCAAATATGGAAAGTTTTGCATTGTTCTCGCTAATAACTTTGTTGTTAATCCAAATAATTTTTTTATCTTTCATTTAAGCGACCTGCGCCGTTGAAACCCGTTGGCCATTTTTAAAATATAACGCATCGATCAGGGCTTTTGCCTTGATCAGCGTTTCCTGATATTCATTTTCAGGGATAGAATCGGCTACGATTCCGCCTCCTACGTGAAAATACACCATATCATTTTTGACGATCATAGTTCTTATCACGATGTTCAAATCTGTCTCGCCGTTAAAACCTAAATAACCGATCGAACCTGTATAGATGCCTCTTTTTGTAGGCTCGAGCTCTTCCAGTATTTCCATGGCCCTTATCTTCGGGGCGCCCGTAATGGAACCTCCAGGAAAACATGCCTTTATGCAATCTATATGGTTTTTGTCCTCGTACAATTTGCCGCGAATTGTTGAGACAAGATGGAAAACCGTAGCATAACTCTCAAGCGTTATTAGCTCTTTGACCCTTACCGAGCCGTAATCGCAAACCTTTCCTAGATCATTTCTTTCCAGGTCAATGATCATTATGAGCTCTGCCCTATCTTTTTCGCTTGATAAAAGTTCTTCTTTCAATTTTTCGTCTTCGATGGCCGTATCCCCCCGGCGCCTTGTCCCTTTTATAGGCCTTGTTATGACATTCCTATCTGAGATGCGTAAAAATCGTTCTGGCGAAGCGCTTAAGATAACTAAATCTTCGAAGTTAAGAAAACTCGCGAAAGGGGCCGGATTTATAGTTCTCAGTTTTTTATACAATTCATACGGCTTAATTTTGAGCTCGGTCATAAAACGCTGAGAAAGGTTTGCCTGATATATATCGCCGGCTGTTATGTGCTTTTTAACTCTCTCCACGGCCTGCAAATAGGATGTCTTTTTGAAGTTTGAGAATAATAGCGGGGTGTCTATAAGATTTGAGAAATCATCGCTGTCATAACCTTCTATTGTTCGTAATTTATTCCTTACGTTCTTTATACGTTCCTTTGCTAAAACCTGCCTTAGGTTAGGATCTTTCTCCGGTAAGCCCGTTGATGTAATATAACATCTCTTATTATTGTTGTCGAATACGAGCGCCCAATCATAGAATCCTAAATAGATGTCGTTTAATTTCAAATCATCAACTGCTATGCGTGGCAGCTTCTCCAATTGCCATCCTAAATCATACCCGAAATAACCGATAGCGCCGGCCGTAAAGGTTTTAAGCGTATCTATTTTTTTTACTTTGTAATTATAAAAAATATTTTTTAGCGCATTAAAAGGATTTTCTTTTAATATTTCTAATTTACCTTGTTTTATAACTTCTATTCTATTCCCCTTCGATCTAAAGATTAAAAACGGATCTGCGGTTATAAAAGAAAACTTTCCGGATCTTTCATGGTCCATACCGCTATCCAGAAAAACGCTGTTTTTCTCGTCTTTGAAGATTTCGAAGACTTCTTGAGGAGGGCAATGTATGCTTATTTCTTCTATGATCGGCTTGGCTTCTATCATATTCTTATTTTAACGCCTTTCGGCTTTAATTATATCACTGAGGTTTCTATAAATCCACAAATTTGCTGACGTTATGGTAGCAATAGGGGTTCGCGGCTTTAAGTAAATTTTTCCCGTGGTTTTGAACTTACTCCTAGCGCCTGCTAAGCTATTCATTCGGCACACCCCTTCCGGCGCTCGTCGTAAGTCCTAAAACCACATTTGGTAAAAATTTACAATTTCGCCGCTCACCCCATATTGCTACCATATGTTGAAAGGAATACCAGCTGCTTTAACTTGTAGCAGCTACCGGCAGGTGCTCTTGGTTCCTGTTTTTGGCCTGCCCTAAGTGAAGTTTCAAAATTTCTCCCGCTTATACTTGACTTCACGCAACTCATAGCGGGATCCCGCACATGCATGCCTAAATATTAGTTTAGACGGGAAGCTTTTTACAAGGAAGAAATCGGTTTCCAAAAGGATGGGCATTGTCCGAACCCGCCGTTGCATCAGTGGCGGGTGAGTTATGCCCATCCCCGATTTCTGACCAGTCAAAAAGCGTTAAGAAATTTTGACGGAACGAAGGGCAGGTGAAAACAGGATAGAGAACCGATCGCCTCTGTTGCTGCTATCAGGGATGCATAATGGTAAAACTTGCAGGGTAAGACATAAGCCGCCCTATTTAAAATTCGATTTTTAAGCCGGCTTGGTAGGATACACCTGGCATGGGGATATCTTGGATATCTTCATAGTTCTTATCGAAAATATTCAATATGTCCAGGTATAATTCTGCATTCTTTTTAAGGAATGCAGAAAAATGGAGGTCTACGAGAAAATAATCGCTTTGTGTTTTTCTGTCTTTATAAAGAAAATTTACCTTTTGCGTGCCGAACGGGAGGTTTAGATCCAGGCAGGCATTGATTTGATTTGTAGGGTTATTTAACGCGTATTTCGATATATAGATGTTTTCTCTTTTTATATCGGAATCGACATAGGAGTATGAAAAGGCTGCCGAAACAAGATCCACCGGCCTAATATTCACTCCTGCCTCAACGCCTTCCACATCTGCGCGGGCGATATTTTGCGCCTCATAAGCGGCAGCAGACGATGACGACTTTACCCAATCGATAAGGTCTTTTTCTTTTCTTTTGAATAAAGTCAGAGAAAAATCGAAAGGCAAATCTTTATTATATCCATAATCAACGCCTGCCTCAAAAGAATCCGCCTTCTCCGGGCTAAGATCCGCATTCCCTGTATCTGTCGGGCTATTATAATAAAGCTCTGTATAACTTGGCACCCTGAAAGAATGTCCGGCTGAGGTTCTGAATTTTGTATCCTTAAAAGGGATATAGGCGATACCCGCTGACGGAGAATACTGGGCTTCGAATTTTTCATATTTATCGGCCCTCAGGCCCGCATTAAATATAACCTTTTCAAAAATATCTATACTACTATTTATAAAAAGGGCGCCATGCCCCCTGTCATGATCGCCTAAATTTGTGCTTTCTATTTTTTCTTGACCGGCTTCGGTCCCGAATAATATATAACCTTTATATACGGGAATCGTAATCTGAACATCGGTGCCATACGAATCTGTCATGTGGTCATTACGGTAGAATCCTGGCCTTGTTATATCTAATATAAATTTGTCAAAATGACGCCTGAAATAAAGCTTGGGTTCCAGCATTATTTCATCGCCTGTCTTGTATCCCATGGTAGTAAACATGGTTTCGGTCCATTCCTTGGATGGATAAGGCGCATAAAAGTCATTTGCCCCGAATTCTTTATTATCGTAACCTGCCAGAAGATCAAATTCTCGAGATTTGTCAAATTCGGCCGTAACAAATGACGTGAGCGTCCTCAATTTAAAATCCGTATCATAACGATATCCGTTCGATTCTTTATTCTCAAAAGAGAAAAAACCGCTCAAGTTCTTCCAGCAATCCGAAAAAGACAGGTTTGAACAAACCGTCTCGTTGCTTCCATAAGAATTATTCAATAAAATCCTCACTCCTTCCGGCTTCTTGGTGATTATATTTACCACGCCTCCAAACGCATCCGCTCCGTATAGGCTTGAACCGTGGCCTGGTAAAATTTCTATCCTTTCTATGCTGTCAAGCGACAAGCCTGTGTCAAAATTATGATGAGCCGTCTGTGGATCATTTATCCTGATCCCGTTAACAAGTATTAAATTCTGGCTATACGTAGAGCCCCGAATGCTTAAATCTGATTGAACGCCGTAAAGGCCCCTATTTCTCATGTCGATCGCCCCTTCGCCTTTAAGCAATTCCTCAATCGACTTTGCGCCTGATCTTTCTATAGACTCTTTATTTATTATATGAACATTCCTTGAGATCTTGGAGTATTCTATTGGGGTTCTTGTAGCAGTTAAGACTATGGGTTCTAATTTGATATCTTTTTCTCCGTCGGAAAATGCGTCAAGCGCGCACAAGAAAGAGATTATTGAAAATAACATACATGCCAAAAAAGTTTTCATACGTTCATAATTGTAAACCAATAAATAGTATACGGTTAACTATTAAGGCGTTAAAATGAGGCCAGCTTTGCGGCTACCCTCATTTAACTATATTACCCTCTACGTGTTATGTTAATGGAATTTGCTTATTTTTCCAGATACTTTTTCAATCCGCCTCTCCAGGCACTATCCAAATCTTTAATTTTGGCGTCTATAAGTATTCTGCCGTCTTTTTTAATCGTCAATCCATCGCCACCAACTTCTCCGATCTCTTGAACGGGCACCCCTTGTTTAGCGGCAATTTGCTTAATCTTGTCCGCGTTCTTAGGTGGGCAGGAAATTACGATCCTTGTCTGGGTTTTTCCGAATAGAAGAGCGTCGTTTCTGATATCGGCGCCTGAAAGATTTATGCTGGCGCCCTGTTTTTTGCTGCCGTCAGTAATGCAGCTCTCGGCTATCGCTACAGCCAATCCGCCTTCTGAGCAATCATGCAAAGAATTGGCTAAACCATGCCCTGTGATTTCCTGGCAACACTTTTGCAGGGATTTTTCTTTTTCAAGGTCTATTACCGGAACAGGCCCTTTTTTCAAATTGTGGACAACCTTTAAATATTCGCTTCCGCCTAATTCATTCCTGCTCTCTCCGAGAAGAATTATTTTATCGCCTTGCTTTTTAAACGACTGCGTTCTTATCTTGGAGACGTCCTCTATCACCCCAACCATGCCTATTATGGCTGTGGGGTCAACAGAACCGCGCGGATTTTCATTATAGAAACTGACATTTCCGCTGACTACAGGCGTATCTAACACCTTGCTTGCCTCCGATATCCCCAACACCACCTGCTTAAATTGCCAGAATATCTCAGGATCCATAGGATTCCCAAAATTCAATCCATCTGTTAAGGCCAGTGCTTTTGCGCCGGCGCAGGCAATATTTCTTGCTGCCTCAGCAACCGCAATTTGACCCCCTTTGTATGGATCCAAATAGCAGTATCTTCCGTTGCAGTCTACCGTCATAGCCAGGGCCTTTTTAGTCCCGGGAATAGCAACCACCGCACTATCAGAAGAGCCTGGCATGGATAAAATATCACCGGCGTTCTTTGGGTCGCTTTTCTTATAAACCAATTCCTTGCTTGATATGGTTGGGGTAGCAAGTAATTTTAACAGTACTTCTTTTAAATTTTCCGGCTCCTTCACCGTTTTCAGGTTTAAACTATTTGCCTGGTCTAAATACGCTGGCCGTTTTTCCTCTCTTTGGTATACCGGCGCTTCGATCAGAAATTTAACCGGCACTGACGCAACCACATTATTCTTCTCCTTGACGGTCAATATGCCGTCGCTGGTCACTTTGCCTATAACTGTGGCCGGGACATTCCATTTGGAGAATGTCTTTTTAACTTTTTCTAACTTCTCTTTTTCTACTATCACCAACATTCTTTCTTGAGATTCGGAAAGCATAACCTCGTAAGAGTCCATCCCCTCTTCCTTGCGAGGCACTAAGTTTAAGTCTATTTCAATGCCCATACCCGCCTTATACGCTGTTTCCGCCGTAGAGCAAACGAGTCCGGCAGCGCCCATATCCTGCATTCCCACCGTCAAACCATTCTCTATTAATTCAAGACAGGCCTCTCGCAGTATCCTGCCCATCTTGGGATCGCCTATAGCCACTGCTGATTTCTTTTTTTCGGACCCCTCATCCAAGCCTCCGGAAGCAAAACTTGCCCCTGCCACGCCATCCCTGCCCGTTGCTCCGCCGACAATCAAAATCGGATTCCCAACGCCGCTGGCCCTTGCCTTTGTTAAATTCTTCTTCTTTAAAATACCGACTGTCATTGCATTCACCAGGGGGTTTCCTTCGTAGCACTCATCAAAGTATATCTCTCCGCCCACAACCGGTATTCCTACTTTATTGGCGTAATCCGTAAAGCCTCTGCCAATTTCCTTAAATAAAAATCTCACTTTTTCATCGGAAAGATTGCCTAATCGTAACGAACCCAGAAGCCCTACAGGCTTGGCGCCCATAGTAAAAATATCCCTGATGCAACCGCCTCCGCCTGTAGCTGACGCCTCATAGGGCTCTACGACCGACGGGTGGTTGTGAGATTCTACTTTAAAGGCCACTCCCAGGCCGTCACCTAAATCTACAACCCCTGCATTTTCACCGGGACCCTGTAACACCTGTTTGCCTGTCGTATGAAATAATTTCAAAACTGGTTTTGAATTCTTATAGCTGCAATGTTCCGACCACATAGCGGAGAATAACCCAAGTTCTGTAAAATTAGGTTCTCTCTTCAAAAGACTACATATTTTCTTATACTCCTCTTGGCTTAAGCCTTGTTCTTTAACTACATCGGGTGTTATTGTTACGTTTTCCACCATCTCCTCCTTTAATGTCAGTTTTGGTTATGTCAATCTTTAATGCGCTATATTCTCTAAATCCTATATATATTCTATTGTGCTTGGCGGTTTCGGGGTTATATCGTACAAAACTTTTACCACCTGAGGAATTTCTTTTATCATTCTGTCTCTTATGCTTTCAAGCGTTTCCCATGGAATTTTCGTGACAGAAGCTGTCATGGCATCTTTGCTTTCTACCGATCTTATGGCAATAATATTCCCGAAAGACCTCTTTCCATTTCTTATGCCCGTGGCCTTATCATTAAGTAGAACGGCAAAAGCCTGGAATGGTTTTAGCTCTTCTATCCCATCCTCTACGATAGATACGGCATGCCTCAATATCTTAACCCTTTCAGGCGTAACCTCTCCTACTATCCTCGTGGCAAGCCCAGGCCCTGGAAACGGCATTTGTTTATAAACTCTTTGCGAAAAACCCAATTCCTTAGCCACTTTTCTCACTTGAGGCTTAAAAATTTCTCTTAGGGGTTCTACCGCTTTGAAACCAAAGTGCTTTTTAGGATCAATGCCTATCTGCTTTAGAATGTTATGCTGCGTCTTTATCTTGCCTTTTGTCTCGATAATGTCGGCTGCTATCGTCCCCTGGATCATGGACTCCACGCCGGCTTCCTTAACTGCCTTGCCCAATGTTTTATAGAACAGATTCCGGAAGGCCTTTCTCTTCTCTTCAGGGTCTTCTTTTCCTTTGAGCGCTTTGAAAAAATCTTTTTGAACGCTCAGCGTCTTTACCTTTATTCCGAACGGCTTAAGCTCTCCCCTAACCCTTTTTTCATCGCTGTCACGCATCAAACCATCATCTATAAAAACTATAATTGCCCTACTGCCCAATGCCTTATGGGCTAAAACCGCGCAAGTCATGCTATCAACGCCGCCTGACGTGGCAACCAAAGCCCCTCTTTTCCCAACTTCTTTTTTTATTTCATTTATTTTAGATCTTATAAATTGTTTAGGCTCAAAATTCATACCCCCTCCTCTTTCTATTCTACAATAGGAATCCCCGTACCTTTCAAATACTTCTTTGCTTCCTTAATTGAAATCTCGCCAAAGTGAAATACTGAAGCGCAAAGGACTGCCGACGCCTTCGCGTCAACTACAGCCTCATAAAGATGCTCGAGTTTCCCGGCGCCGCCAGAAGCCACGACAGGAATGGATACTGCTTCCGCAACCGCTTTTGTCATTTCGATATCGTACCCCTTTTTAGTCCCATCGGCATCTTTACTCGTCAATAGAATTTCTCCCGCTCCAAGGTCTTCAGCGCGTTTTGCCCATTTAACAATGTCGACGCCAGTAGCCTCAGTACCACCGTTTACGAGAACTTCCAGGCGCGGTCTGCCGGAGGTTTTAGAATTCTTTTTACCGTCTATTGCAACTATAATTTTTTCTTTGCCAAATTTTTTAACGGCATCCCTTATTAAGTCAGGATCCTTAAAAGCCGACGTGTTTATAGAAACTTTTTTAACTCCCAGAGCGAACAGCACTTCTATGTCATCGACATTCCTGATGCCGCCTCCTACGGTAAAGGGAACTGTTGCAACGCTTGCCACCTTCCTTACCCAATCTATCCTTGTTGCCCTATTCTCAACAGAAGCCGCTATATCCAAAAAGACAAGTTCATCGGCCCCCTCTTTACAATAGGCTGTAGCCGCTTCAACCGGATCCCGGGCATCGCGCAGATCAACGAATTTTACGCCTTTAACTACCCGTCCGTTTTTAATATCCAGGCATGGGATGATCTTAACAGGTTTCATAATAATCTCATTATCTTAAGAAATATCCGGGTGCGGTCGGATTACCGTCGGTAGTGACATTGATACCTAACTTTCTTAATCCTCCCTCATCGCCTTTGGAAGGCAAGTGAGTCAAATGCATCTGGCAATCTTTTAGGGTCCCTAATTTTTTTGTTGCCACTTCTGCGGCCGGATTTGTAGTGGCGCTTATGGAAAGCGCTATCACTATCTCTTCCACATCCAGGCTTTCTGAACGCATTTTGAGCGTCTCTTTCTTAAGGGTACTTATATTATTTATAACGGATTTTGGAAGAAGGTTCATTTCGTCAGGTATCTTTGCTAATTTCTTAACGGCGTTCAATACGACTGCCGATGCCGCGTGCAGAAGCGGAGAGTTTTTACCTTTTATCACTTTGCCGGTATGCAATTCTATGGCTGCGCCGCAAAATATGCCCTTATAACCCTTTTTTTTCTTCTCTGCTTCCTGGGCGGCTTCCCTTGCAGGTGTCACACAAGGCCTATCCTCTTCCTTCAGGTCTAATCCTTCCATTAAATTCTTGGCGCGCTCTACAACATCCTTAAGCTGTATCCCAAGCATAAATTCCATCTTATAGCGGTAATACCTTCTTATGATCTCTTGCTTGGCGGCATCCTGAACTATTTTGTCATCGATAATGCCGAATCCTGCCCTGTTTACCCCCATATCAGTAGGGGAATTATACATAAACATGCTTTTATCATTTTTAATGATCCGTTCCAGGATCTTCTTCAATATAGGAAAAGCCTCAACGTCCCTATTGTAATTGATGGCTTCTTTCTTATATGCGGCTAAATGAAAAGGGTCAACCATGTTAAAATCTTTTAAGTCAGCCGTAGCGGATTCATAAGCCACGTTCACGGGGTGCTTCAATGGCAGGTTCCAGATGGGGAAAGTTTCAAACTTGGCATATCCTGAATTTATTCCCTTTTTATGGTCGTGATATAATTGAGAAAGGCATGTGGCCAATTTGCCGCTACCCGGCCCTGGCGCTGTAACTACAACTATAGGTTTTTTCGTCTGAATATACTCATTGCCCCCGTAACCTTCTTCGCCGACTATTCTTTCAACATCAAACGGATAACCAGGTATTTCTTTATGTATATAAGTAGCTATGCCTTGCCGTTCCAGCCTATTCCTGAACCTTATTGTCTGTGCGTCATTTTTAAAATGGGTCAATACAACACTCGATACGTCCAACCCCCAATCCTTAAGATCGTCTATCATATACAATGTGGCCGTATCATAGGTCATCCCTAAGTCGCCGCCCAAGCGCCCCATTTCCACATCTTTCGAATTAACGCAAAAAATGATTTCTGTCTGGTCGCCTAATGATTTAAGAAGCCTCAACTTCACCCTAGGGTCATATCCTGGCAGGACGCGGGACGCATGATAATCAAAACAGAGTTTTCCTCCAAATTCAAGATAGAGCTTATGATCGAATTTCTTTACTCTTTCTAATATTGATTTCGATTGTTCCTTAAGGTATTTTTCGTTATCAAACCCTATTTTTTTCATATTGGCCTATCTATAAAGCAAAAAGACGTCTTCTCAACTATAAAAATTTTCCTTTGTAATCATAATGTTAGTCCAAGGCATAACTATATATATCAAAATAATAATCCCGTGTCAAGTCTTTTTCAGGCGGCCTTGCACTATTATGAAGAACCCCCTTGAAAAATATCTTTAGCGGCGAGTTTTTTTTCTATGCTATCTAAAACCAATCCCTTTTCCAGGATCCATAACGGACCTACAAGTAAATCGCGCGGGCAGTCGGCAGTTATTCTTTGAATAACGGTATTTGGCCACAAATACTTTAAGAATTCCGTTGCAACCTCAGCGAATTCTTCTAATTCCAGTATCGTAAATGAACCGGATTTCAATAATTCTTCAAGTTTTGTTCCTCTAATTATATAAAGCGGATGTATCTTCACCCCATCTAAACGAAGCCGCCCCAGTTCTTTTGCCGTTTCTAAAATATCTTCTTTTGTTTCATGGGGTAAGCCTATAATTACATGGGCGCATATCTTTATATTTCTTTTCCTGGTCAGTTCGACTGCCTTTAAAAAATCTTCATATAGATGGTTACGATTAATAAATGCTAATGTTTTATTATGTATGCTTTGCAAGCCGTACTCAATCCATACTTCATAGTCCTTGGAATAGCTTTCGATCAGATCCAGAATCTCTTCATTTATAAAATCTGGTCTCGTGCCTACTGACAGGCCCACGATGTCATCAAATCGCCTTATTGCATCATATTTCTTTTTAAGGATATCCAGGGGACCGTAGGTATTGGTATGCGCCTGAAAGTACACTATGAACTTTTGAGCCTCGTATCTTTTTCTTCCCAGGTTTATACCTTCGGCAATTTGTATTTCTATAGGCCTGGCCGGTAAGCGGGTATTAAAGCTGAATGCCTTATTGTCGCAATAAACGCAACCGTCCTTACTAATCTTACCGTCTTTATTTGGGCAGGAAAAACCGGCGTCTATGCTCACTTTATGGACTCGACAACCAAAACGTTCTTTTAAATATGCGGAAAATTTATAATATCTATCTTGGTTTTCGCGTTTCATCTTCATCTTTGATTTTTGCCCGCCTTCGTGTATCGGGCTATTCAAAGTAGATAGCCTTCGGCGGGCATCCGCCGAAGCTTATCACCTTTGAAGCTTCTTCTCTGGCGAAGGAGGATGATTCCTAATTTTTTTAAGATACACCATCAAAATTGTAATTGCCACCGGCGTAACACCCGAAATCCTGCCGGCTTGTCCTAAATTTAAAGGTTTAAATTTCGAGAGTTTTTCCACGATCTCACCTGAAAGACCGGGGATCCCGTTGTAATTTAAAGATGGAGGGATTTTTATTTTTTCTAGATCTTTAAAGTTTTTTACGTCGCTGTTTTGACGGGCGATAAAACCTTCGTATTTGACCTCTACCTCTATGCATTTAAGCGCGCCGAAAGAATAATCAGAAGAAAAATACTCTTTTAAGTCCTCTATTTTAAAACCCGGCCTTTTTAATAGCTGATAGAGGCTTATTTTTTTACCATTTTTCGTAATTTTCTTCTGCTTTAGATCGGCGATGCCTTCTTCGACTTTTCTTTGTTTTTCTTTAACGCGATCATATGTGCTTTTGTTGACCAGTCCAAGCTCAAAACCAAACTTACTTAAGCGAAGATCAGCGTTATCTTCGCGAAGTATCAACCGATATTCTACGCGCGACGTAAACATCCTATAAGGTTCATTCGTACCTTTTGTGACAAGATCGTCGATCAAAACGCCTATATAACTGGTTGATCGGTCCAATATAAACGGAGGCTTGTTTTTTACTTTTAACGCAGCATTGATTCCTGCGATTAACCCTTGCGCAGCGGCTTCCTCATATCCTGTTGTTCCGTTTACCTGACCGGCTAAATATAAGTTTTTAACAAGCTTTGTCTCAAGGGTCGAAAAAAGTTGGGTCGGATCCACAACATCGTGTTCTATCCCGTAACCAAAACGGTTGATTTTGACACTTTCCAAGCCGGGTATGGAACGAATAAAAGCTATCTGCACATCTTCCGGCAAGCTTGTTGAAAGCCCATTTGGATAAAATTCGTCCGTATCTAAGCCTTCGGGCTCTAAAAATATCTGGTGCCTTTTGTGATGAGAGAACTTAATTACTTTGTCTTCCAGCGAAGGGCAATAGCGCACGCCTGTCCCCACTATTTTCCCGCTAAAAAGAGGCGAACGATCAATATTTTTTCTGATTATATCATGAGTATTCTCACCTGTATAAGTGATATAACACGGAACTTGAGTAGCGCTAAGTTCATCCGTGGAAAAAGAGAACCCTCTAGGGGAAGAATCCCCGTTCTGGATTTGAAGTTTTGAAAAATCTATGGTTTTACCGTCGAGTCTAGCGCATGTCCCGGTTTTAAATCTTAAAAGTTTAAACCCTAAATCCCGTAAAGAATTAGAAAGCTCACAGCTTGAACGTTTTTCTTCGATCCTCCCTCCTGAAAAACTATTCATGCCGATATGGATTAAGCCGTTAAGAAAAGTCCCCGGGGTTATTATAACAGCATTAGCGCTTAACTTATTCCCCTTGTCTGTCAATACGCTTTTAATAGACCCATTCTCAACTAGTAGTTTAAAAACCTCTCCTTCGTAAAGATGCAGATTGGGCTGATTTTTTACTGCTTTTTGCATATAAAAAAGATATTTTTTTCTGTCTACTTGCGCGCGGGATGAGTGCACTGCCGGCCCTTTTGATGCATTTAAAATTTTAAATTGTATGGCACAAGCATCCGCTGCACGCGCCATTTCTCCGCCCAAGACATCGATCTCCTTAACTAGCTGTCCCTTTCCTATTCCGCCAATCGCAGGATTGCAAGACATGAGGCCTATTGTATCTAACTGCATAGCAATCATGAGGGTTAGGCACCCCATGCGGCTAGCTGCTAAGGCAGCTTCACACCCGGCATGCCCCCCTCCTATTACAATTATGTCATAAACTTTATCGCCCATGATCTAAATACCTCGTATTGACCTACCCCCGTCTATTGTACCACTCCTAAAGGGAATCTCCACTACTTGTTGATACCGTCTCAATAGGCATGCCTATTGAGAATTTTTCACGTTCTTTTGCCAAGAATTCCTCCGGT
>Ga0066637_10001704_pt1 | contig 14408 bp, 12 predicted proteins | sample CryGeyCG2014_020_FD_62737 | JGI IMG/M metagenome (GOLD analysis project Ga0066637, IMG submission 62737) | Groundwater microbial communities from aquifer - Crystal Geyser CG08_land_8/20/14_0.20 | ecosystem: Environmental > Aquatic > Deep subsurface > Groundwater | place: USA: Utah: Grand County...
GATTGTTCTCTGACCTCCTGAAGCTCCGCAAGCCCCGTCGTTCGATTCACCGCCATGCGGGCGGCAAGACGCCGCTCACGGCTCCCCGCCACCCCCGTCACGGTAATGGTATAGAGGTAGGTATCTGCGGCGCTGTCGGTGGCGCGTGAGATTGAGACCGAAGCGGTATCGCTCCCCACCGCAAAGGTGTAGGTGGCGGTACCTGCGGTCACAAACTCTTTATTGCGCACCACCTGGAGCGTCGCATCTCCCACCCCCGCCTGGGCGGCGGCGAGGGCACGCGCGGAGAGACGCTCGCCGAACCCCGCGGAGTTCAGAAAGTACGTTATGAACGACCCCGCCACGGCCACCTCAAGCACTACGCCGCTCACCAGTAGAATGAAGGAGAGGGTCGCTTGTCCCGAGCAATGCCGAGGGGCCTGTCCCGAGCAATGCCGAGGGGCCTGCCCCGCACCGAGCCCAGAACCATGCGCAAGCTTAGGTTCGGGGTTGAGCCGAAATGTCTCTAATCGCATGCGATACCTTTATAATAACAGAAACCTCGCGCGGAGAGTAAGTGCCGCACGAGGTTTTGCAGAGCTACGGAGCGGGTGAGCTACTTGTTGGGGGTTGACGCCTCTGGCGCCGGTGCGGGAACCTGGGGCGATGCTGGTGTTGCGGGAGCAAGCTCCGGATTGGTTTTGATGAGGCGAGCGAGCTGCCCCTGCGGGTCTAGGCGCGCCATCCATACCACCTCATCGCGGTTGATGCGAAGGAAATCTTCCGGCCCCCAGAACGCGTTCTTGAAACGCTGCACCGAGAACGGATTCTTCGGGTCGTTCTGGTTCATCTGAACGAGGTACACCTGTTTCAAACCAAACGCCGGAAACCGCGTGAGGCGTCCGAAGTAGACATCGCCGGTCCGGAGCGACACCGCGTAGTAGGGGGACTCTCCTCCCCACTCCCGCCACGCGAGCACGCCGCCGAGCGCAAGGATAAGTACCGCGACGACCGCAATGAGTATCTTATTGGTCTTGTTCATAGTAATTATAATAGAACATCCCCGCCGATACTCAACCCACCAAGATATCCACAGCCCCGTCACCAAAAGGACGACTTCGCCCTTCTGGGCGAGATTACGCGGAGAATCCCACGGTATAAACCCACTCCCGTTTTTTCGGAACTGACCTTGTTTGCGTCTCCCATCGGTCGTCCTTTGGTGCGGGGCTCGGCTCGGTGCGGGGCACAGCCCTCAGCGGGCCTTCCAGCGGTCGTAGATGTTTAAAACCGCCTTCACGGCATCCCCCGCGGAAATGTTGTTCTGCCGATACTTGCCGTCCGTCACGTCCCCCGCGGCCCAGATGCCCGGGCGCGAGGTCGCTTGGGTACGCGGGTCCACCACCACCTCGCCACGTTCGTTCACGTCCACTAAATCTTTCACGAGCGCGCTATTCGGGTCCAGCCCGATTTCCACGAACACACCTTGCAACGAAAGTTCTTTTTCAGCGCCCGAACTCTTTTCACGGTACCGGATACCCGTGACCCATTGGTCGCCGAGGATCGCGAGCGTCTCCGCGTTCAAAACCACGCTCACCTTTCCCTTGTCGGCAAGGGCGTGCTCCTGTGTCTGCGGATCCCCTTTGAGCGCCCCGCGGCTGTGAATGAGCGTGGTGTGCCGCGCGTACGGCAGAAGGTCCACTACCGCTTCAAGCCCCGAGTTGCCTCCCCCCACCACCGCGACATCTTTGTCTTTAAAGAGCGGGGCATCACAAATGGAGCAGTAGGCGACCCCGCGTCCTTCAAGTTCGCGCTCGCCCGGCACGTTTAAGTGCCTTCGTGCGCTCCCCGTGGCGAGAAGCACCGCGCGCGTTTCGTAATTACTTCCCTTCTCGGTCATCACCCGAAATCCACTTTCAAGCGCCTCTATCTCTTTCACCTTTTCGCCCTCTTTGATATCCAGCCCGTCCTGTGCTTTGAGATGCGCCTTAAATGATTCGGCGAGGTCAAACCCCGATATTTTTGGGGTGCCGATCCAGTTCTCCACGGATGCGGACACGAGCGATTGCCCGCCGAGCATGTCGGCAACGATCGCGGTCTTTAATTTTTTGCGAGCGGCATACACCGCGGCGGCAATTCCCGCCGGCCCCCCGCCGATAATGATGAGATCATAGACCATACCCGAGCGGAACATTCACATACCCTCCCGCGGAGGCACCATCCCCCAGAATGCGAGTGTGATGATTGCTATCCCCGCGAGCACGTTATTCCACCGCGCAAGGTTTAGCGCCGAAAACCCCAACACCCACGGCGAGATGAGCACCCATACCCCGAGACCCACGAGTACCCCACAGTACCATTTCCCCATAAGCGTATCGTTAACGATTGAGAAGTTTGTCAAACACCTGTTTTACGAGCTCGTAGGGAAGGGCCCCGTTCATACTGACCCGCTTCCCGTCAGCGGCAACAAAAAGTGTCGGGGGGCTCCCGGGGGGGAGCTGCTGCGCAATCTCACTATTGGTCGCGGTGATGAAATCCTTCGCGCCCGCGCTCGCCTCATTCCGGAGCAGGAGCACTGAATAAGGAGTTCCCCGCACCCCCGCCGCCATTCCCTCTTCCTCGTCGGCTTGGATCCGCGCGGCATACTTCCCGCTCGAGAGGCAACTTGCAAAATTTCCCTTGGGGAGTCCCACATACTCGGCGATGCGCGGGAGCTCCGCCGGATCAAGCCCGTTGTTCGAGGGCGTAACCGCAAACAGACGGTCCAGGTACGCCCAGAACTTGTCGCTGCCGCCGAGCTCGTTCGCACACTCCGCCGCCTCGGCTTCGTGCCGTGCCTTCTGGTGAAGCTCATCAAGCGGGAAGTGGCGGAATACCAATGCCACATCATCGCCGTAGCCCGCCACCACCTCCTGTATTGTCTTATGGAGGATTTTGCAGTATGGACACTCCAAATCGGAAAATTCCACTACCACGATCGGGGCATCTTTCTTCCCGCGAAGGTGGTCGTCTTGATTCACTGCCCTTACCTTCTCAAGCGCGGGGGCTGACGCAACGCCGGCTGATACGCTCTCCGGCCCCTTCTCTGCGCGCTTCCCCACGTTGTAGACAAGGGCAAGCGAAACAATGAGCGCCGATATCAAAATGCTCGCCGGGAGCAAAAAATCACGCTTCGGTTTTTCGCTTATAGGTTCCATAACGTTCATTATAACCAAAAAGGAACGAAAATCAACACTGCCCACACCAAATTATATACCGCAATTAGTGCGGGGGTCCATCCTGTTAGAAGTTCCCTTTTTCAGAAGGGTAAAACGAGCTAATGGAAAAAAGAAAAAAAGAACGTAGCTGCTTTGTGTATCACATTAAAACGCGATCGCGTTTTAATGTGATGGGAAAATTTTGCGCTGCGCTACGTGACGAAGTATGTATTGTCACATTTGCAACAAATACTTCTAACGGGATACACTAAAACCGTATGTCACCGCTCAAAAAAGTGGCGCTTTTCCTCGGGGATGTCCTGCTCCTCTACGCCGCCCTCGCGGCCACGCTTTTTATCCGCTACGGGGCGGGAGAGCTCTCCGCAAGCTTCGCGGTCCACGTTATCCCCTTCTCCGCCATCTTCATCGCGTGGGCGTTCATCTTCTACCTCTCCGACCTCTACCACCTCAAATCGTTCTCGAATCCCGCTACGCTCGCCAGAAATCTTTCCCTCGCCATTGCCATCGCCACGGGGTTCTCGGTGGTGTTCTTCTACCTCTTCTCGGGATTCTTTGAGCTCACCCCCAAAACCAACCTGCTCATTTTTGCGGCGGCGTTCTTTGCGTTTGATTACGGCTGGCGCCTCGGACTTTTCCACGTCTTCACCTCGGGTGCCGCGGGGGTCATTGTAGTCGGCAATTCCCCGCGCATTGCCGAGATTGGGAAATGTCTGGACACCTACCCGCACACCGGCTACCGCATCGCCGCCGTCTTCTCCGACACGGCGGCTCTGGATTTCGACACGCTCACCCGCACCATACGGGAAAAACAGGCGGCGCTCCTCGTGGTTCAATCAAACCTCTCGGAAAAATCACGGGTGCTCCACCTAACCTACCGCGCACTTCCGCTGGGCATTGCCGTCATTAATTTCGCGGACTTCTACGAGATGATCTTTGAGAAGGCACCGCTGGAAGATCTCGGCGAACAGTGGTTCATTGAGAACGTTTCCACCCGGCGCCCGTTCTACGACCGCGCGAAACGGCTACTTGATGTGGTCTTAGGCACCATACTCGCCATCATCCTCTCACCTTTTATGCTTATCGCATTGCTTCTTATACGTTTTACCTCCCGCGGTCCGGTCATTTTTCCGCAGGAGCGGGTGGGGAAGAACGGAAAATTATTTACTCTCTACAAGTTCCGCACCATGCGCCACAACGCGGGGGAGACATCATGGGAGTTTTGGACCGAAGCTCACGACTCGCGCATTACACCAATCGGAAAATTTCTCCGCTTCACCCACATGGATGAATTCCCTCAACTTTGGAATATCATTCGGGGAGACATTTCGTTCACGGGCCCCCGCCCAGAACGGGAGGAACTCGCTACGAAATACCAGAAATTCCCCTACTACGAGATGCGGCACGTGGTGAAACCGGGCCTCACCGGCTGGGCGCAGATCAACTACCAGCCGAGCGCCTCACTTGAAGAAGCGTACGAAAAGCTGAAGTACGATCTCTACTACGTGAAAAACCGCTCACTCTTCCTGGACCTCCTTATTATCATAAAAACCATCCGCCACCTTTTCGTCTCTTTCACCGCCTGATCCCCTCCCATGCTACAGCGACTAAAAGAGCTGCTTTTCACCAACCGCGGCGCCCGCCAGACGGTGATGAAAAACGCGTTCTGGCTCTCGGTGAGCAACATCGGCGGGCGTCTCATCCGCGCAGTCATCATCATCTATGCCGCGCGCGTCCTCGGCGCCGCCGGGTACGGCGTTTTCTCCTACGCGCTGGGGCTCGCGGGATTCTTTACTATATTCGCGGACATAGGCATCAATGCCATCCTCACGCGCAACGTGGCGCGTGATCCGGCACAAGATAGGGAATTTTTTGCAACGGCATTCTGGCTCAAGGTGGCGCTCCTCCTCGGCACCGCGCTCGTGGTCGTCTTTGCTGCGCCGCATTTCTCGAACATCCCCGAGGCCACAGTCCTCATTCCGTTCGTGGCTCTCCTCACCATTGCGGACGGCACCCGGGAATTCTGCAATTCCTATTTCCGCGCGAAAGAGAAAATGGAACGCGAGGCCATCATAACCACCACTATGAATGTTGCTATCACCGGCATTGGTTTTGCGGCGCTCGCGCTTTCTGCCACTTCTTACTCATTCACTATGGCGTACGTGGGAAGTTCGGCGCTGGGCGCGCTCGCGGGAATCGTAATTTTAAGAAAGGAATTTGCTGGCGTTTTCGCGTTTTTCAGGCGTTCCCTCATCCGCCCCATCATGAACTCGGCACTCCCAATCGCGTTTTTAGCGGTGCTTGGTTCTCTTTCCCTTAACGTGGATATGATCATGCTCGGCTGGTGGCGTACCCCCGAAGAGTTGGGATTCTATGCGGCCGCGCAGAAGATCGTGCAAGTGCTCGTCACGTTCCCCGGCATCATCGCCGCAAGCGTCTTCCCCGCCCTTGCGCGATTCATTGGCGCACACGAAAAGGAACGGGAAATAAATCTCGTCGAGAAATCCGTCGCGCTACTTCTCTTTTTAGCTCTCCCGCTCGCGGTGGGAGGAATGGTATTGAGCAATTCCATCATAGGGTTCCTCTACGGGAACGAATACCTTCCCGCATCGCTCTCGTTCCAATTTCTCATTGCTATGCTCCTTTTCGTGTTCCCGGGATCGATCTTCGGGAATTTTCTCCTCGCCCACGATCAGCAAAAAAAATTCGCGCCGGTGGCGCTCTTCGCCTCTCTAGGCAACGTATTTTTCAACGTGCTTCTCATCCCCCGATTCGGCATTGCGGGCGCCGCGGTTGCCACGCTCATCATGCAAGGATTCTCCAATCTTTCTCTCTGGCATATTACGAAACGCATCACGCCGTTTAGAATATTCTTCCACATCAAAAAAATCGCCATCGCGACCGTGGCTATGGGAATTGCCACATTCCTTATGGACGCCCTCAAGGTGAACGTGCTGTTGAACATCGCCATCTCCGGCGGTATTTATCTGCTCTCGCTCTACGCATTGAAAGAGCATTTGGTCATGGAATTTAAAACGCTCTTAGGTCTCGCGAAAAAAGGCGATGAAAATATGGGAGCGGTTGCCCCGCTTTAAGCTCACATGTGCGGCATCACGGGCATCTACCATTTCAAGAACTCAAAAACAGTTGACGAACGGACACTTGTCACGATGCGCGATACGCTCACGCATCGCGGTCCCGATGATGCGGGCGTTTACCTCTCCCCAAACCGCAAGGTGGGATTCGGCACGCGCCGTCTGAAGATCATTGACCTTTCAGATGCGGGGCATATGCCGATGGGCGCAAGCGCCCAAAATTCGAAATTCCCTGCCCGACCGGCAGGCGGGGAAATTCGCCCGCCCTCGGCAAGCCTCTGGCGAGGCCGGGGAAATTCGAAATTTAATGTATGGATCACCTACAACGGGGAAATCTACAACTTTCGCGAGCTCCGCAGTGAACTGGAAAAGAAGGGATATTATTTCCGCTCCCGCTCGGACACTGAGGTGATTCTCGCAAGCTATTTGGAATATGGCGTTGATTGCGTGAAACAGTTTAACGGGATGTTCGCGTTCGCCATTTGGGACGAAGAGAAAAGGATGCTCTTCGCCGCGCGCGACCACTTGGGGGTAAAACCCTTCTACTATGCCATCCGAAATGGAATTTTCTACTTCGGCTCGGAGATCAAAGCTATTCTCGCCCACCCCGATTTCCGAAAGGAGCTCGCGGAAGAAGTTATTCCTCATTACCTTACTTTTTCAACCACACCCGCGCCGCTCACGCTCTTCCGCGGCATAAAGAAGTTGCCCGCGGCGCACGCGCTAACGATGGACGCCGCCGGCGTGCTGCGCGAATGGGAGTATTGGAACCCAGCACCACATCTCGCGCGCGGGCGCGGGGCAAGCCCCTCAACAGAAACGGAATACATAGATGAGGTTCGCACGCTCCTCCGCGATTCCATCCGCGCCCAGATGGTTTCGGATGTGCCGTTCGGGTGCTTCCTCTCGGGCGGCGTTGATTCTTCAGTGAACGCGGCTCTCATGAGCGAAGCGCTCGGCAAACCGGTGGAAACGTTCTCGGTTGGCACGAAGGGAATGGCGAACCGCAACGAATTTGAATACTCACGCTTGGTCGCAAGAAAACTGGGAGCGCGCTCGCACGAAATTGAAATAGATGAGTCACATCTCACACGGTTCCTCGCGGACTACGCGTTCCACTTTGACGACCCGAACGGCGATCCAGTGAGCTTCCCGCTCTTCTGGCTCTCCCGGCTCGCGAAGGACGCGGGCGTCACGGTCATACAGATCGGCGAGGGTTCGGACGAGCTCTTCGCCGGCTATGAACAGTATCTCAGCGCGCGGCGCCTCTACAAGCGGTGGTGGCAAAAGCTCGCGGTGCTCCCTGCGCCGCTCCGGCGCGCCGCATTCCTCGCAAGCGCGCCGTTCTCCGGAACACGCTTTGAGTTCGGGCGGGAATTCGTCCGCCGCCTCGCCGCAGGCGAAGAGCCATTCTGGGGCACCGCTGTCGCATTCTCAGAGCTCCAAAAAGCGGAATTGCTCAATTCATCATTCGATACACGAATCACGCCTATCACCAGCTATCCCTTCGTGAAACGTTTCTATGACGAGGCGGACAGGGATATGCCAGACGCGGATTTTCTCGCGCGCGCCGCGTACATTGAGGTAAAACACCGTCTCCCCGAATTTCTCCTCGCACGCGCCGACCGGATGACCATGGCGCATTCCGTGGAAGGCCGCGTGCCGTTCCTGGACCACCGCCTCGTGGAACTCGCGCTCGCCATGCCTTCGGCGATAAAAACGAAGGGCAACGTTACTAAATATATTCTGAAAAAAGCGGTCGCGGGCATCATTCCGGACGAAATCATCAACCGTAAAAAGCGGGGGTTTGAAAGTCCCATCGGTGTATGGCTCCGCAATACCGAAGGCGCGGGCAAAACGCTCGCCGACATCATTTTCAATTCAAAGCTTAAGGAACGCGGACTCTTGAACTACAACTATGCGGGTTCTCTCCTCGCCGCTCACCGGCGCGGCACGAGCGACGAAGGATTCCGCCTGTGGAACCTCATTACCCTCTCCCTCTGGTACGACCGGTGGTTTGCTTAACCTTAATTCAGAAACGCTCCAAAATCTCTGCGATACGCTCCGCGGCGTGGCCGTCACCGTAAGGATTTTTCTTGCCCGTCATGGAGGTGTACAATTTTTGATTATCTAAAAGCTCGAGTGCGGCGCTGACAATTTTTTCTTTGTTTGTCCCTACAAGTTTGCTCACGCCGATTTCCACACCTTCCATCCTTTCGGTTTTCTCGCGCATCACTAAAACCGGCTTATTCAAAGAAGGTGCCGATTCCTGGATACCGCCGGAATCGGTCAAAATAAAATACGCTCTGTTCATTAAAAAAGCGAATGGTTTATAGGCCATAGGGGGCGTGAGAAAAACATTCTTCGCGCCGCTTAACACAGAATAAGCTGTCTTTTGAACACTCGGATTTGGATGCACTGGATACACAATCGCCACATCGTCTCTCTTCGCGGCTATTTCTTTTAGCGCCTCACAAATACTCTCTAATCCTCCGCCAAAGCTCTCTCGGCGATGAGCGGTAACTAAAAGGATTTTTTGTGTGTCATCAAGCTGTAACCCGTAATTCTTTTTCAAATCTTCTCTTATTTCTCTCTCAATACTCGGATTCTTGTAGCGATCAAGAACCCACAGAAGCGCGTCAATCTCGGTGTTGCCAACAACATAAATCTTTTCGGACGACACGTTTTCGTTCAAAAGATTTTTCTTCGCGTTTTCCGTCGGCGCAAAATGAATATCGGCAAGTCTTCCTAAAAGTTGCCGGTTTATCTCCTCGGGGAAGGGGGCGTATTTATCGTAGGTGCGGAGGCCCGCCTCCACGTGTGCTATGGGAATCTTGAAATGGAACGCGAGGAATGAGGAGAGGAACACCGTGGAGGTGTCACCTTGGACCACGAGGAGGTCCGGACGCTCGCGCTTCAAAATGAAGAGAAAGCGCAGGAGACCGAAACCGCTCTGGAGTAGAATCTTCCCTTTTTTGAACAGTCCAACCCCCTTGCTCAAGAGGTCCTTGTCACTGATGGATATGTTGAGGTCAAAGTCAGGCTCCACCCCGAACGTTGTGAGAACTTGATCGAGCATCTCTCGGTGCTGGCGGAACACGCACACCGCCACCTTCAGGTTGCTGCGTTTCTTCGCCTCCGCTATGACCGGCGCAAGTTTTATCGCCTCGGGTCGGGTGCCAAATACCACCAATAATTTTTTCATAAGCACAAAAACCATTCAGCAGCAATGGGAACCTTAGAGAAAAAGTTTTACTGTTGAAGCGAGATCTTTTGGCATCTCAGAATTCAAGGAATAAAAAACGTGGTTTTCTTTCCCTTTACTAGAAAGCACATCAAGATTGTCCAGCATGATAAGGTGTTTTGAGGTCGCTTTAAGTGAAATATCAAGCGCGTCCGCAATATCCGTCACGCTCATTCTTTCGCGGTGCGCGAGAAGATTTACAATCTTCACGCGATTGATATTCGCAAACGCTTTAAAAACATGAACCCAACGCCTCATAAAATTATTAGTGGCTTTACCTATTCAGTATCTATTTTCACTACCTATTCAGTATATCACCACAAATACCTATTCTCCAATTCGCGCGAATTGGAGAATAGGAAAAAAGCAACAAACCCAATGCCTTTCCTATACCCCACGAATAACCTTGTCCCATTCAGGGATAAGTTTCTCTTTCGTGAAATGTTCCCGTAAATAACTGCGGCCGTTTTTACCGAGCGTTTTGAGCGACGCTCGCGCCTCATAAGCGGCACGGAACGCGGCGATGACCGCCTCGCGATCATCGGAAATCGCGGTAAAGCCGCATTTTGCCTCATTCACTATCCGTATAGCGTCGCTCTCGCGGTGTACTGCCACAACTACCGGAATCCCTCCCGCCATATATCCCATAAGCTTCGCGGGAACCGCGGGAGTGGTGTTCTTTGAAGTGAGGGTTACAATACCCACATCCATTTCCTTCACGAGCACCGGATACTCCCCGCTTGATACGAACGGTTTGAAAATAACGTTCGTGAGCTTCTTTTCACGGACGATTCGCTCAAGCCGCGGGCGCGCGGTGCCGTCACCCACGAAAAGAAATTTTATGTTGTTGAAATCATTGTCACTGGAGTTGTCTCGATTATTTTGATTTTGACCACTCGTATTATCTATTCTCCAATTCGCGCGAATTGGAGAATAGGTTTTGGCGTCTTTGGAATTTTTGATGAGAGGTGGGGATGATTGGAACGTTTCGGCGGCGGCAAGTATCATATCAAGCCCCTGTGATGGTCCGAGCACTCCCGCGAAAAGGAAAATAAATGCGTTTTCCAGCCCCCACATTTTTCGGAATCGGTTTCCCCGGGACGCGGCACCTGTGGTGAGCTTTGTCGAACCATCGAATGATTTACCCTGAGCCCTGTCAAAGGGCGCCATATCTATCCAGTGCGGTATCACATGTAGTTTCTCCGCCGGAACGCCACGCTTTTCTTCCAAGTAGCGTGCATGGTTCTCGGAAGGTACGATAATCAAATCCGCGCTCCGATAGACGCGCCGCTCCATCGGCCCGAACACAAGCTGTATGAGCGGCTTCTGCCACGCCGCAACGAGATCAATGCCGTTCTGCGGGAAAATGTCGTGGACGTTCGCGATAAACTTTGCGCGGTAATACTTCGCGAGTTTTGCCGCGGCAAGTGCCAAGGGGAGCGGCGGGCTGTGAACGATAATAAAATCAAAGATTTTACCCTGAGGGCTTCGGCTGAGCTCAGCCGAGTGTCCTTGCCGAAGGGCCACGGAAGTTGACATCACTTTCCGCACGCCGCGCGTAAAAATGGCGGGGAGGAGCAGCTGTGAAATGCCGCGGAAGATATACGGGATGCGGTGGTGCGGGAGGGTCGCGATGCGGACCACGCGCACCCCGTTTACCGTCTCGTCGCGCGGCATATCCTTCGCGTTCGTCCCCTCTGCCAAGTTGTACGCCGGCACTGTGGTCGCCACAATCACCTCGTGGCCGTGCGCGGAGAGCCCCTCGGCAAGTTCCTGCATGAGTTGCGCCGCCGAGCGGACCTCGGGAGGATAGGAATCAGTGATGATGAGAAGTTTCATAACAAAACAGCTACAAAGTCATTATGGAAGGGTTCACGTGCAAACGTCAATTAAAAACGGAAATCACTTACTAACCTATTTTTCGCTCTCACAGAATTAGAGTTTCTTCTTCGTTTACTACACCAGCAAGTTGCTAAAGAGAGGATGCTATAATTGACTATAGCACCCTCTTATTCTCTCAATAAAAAACTGTAGAATGAATCGGCGACGCATAAAATTATTCCCAAATTCTATACCGAACTCCTCCGCGCCGCTAAGCGGACTTTTGCTAATTTACAAACCTAGACCTATTCTCCAATTCGCGCGAATTGGAGAATAGCTTTTTGCTCTAATGTGCCGCCGAGGGGACGCAACCCCCACGCCTAATGCATGGGCGTGGAGGTTTACCAGTCCAGTCAAAAAAGCTATAATTCCCTCAATGAGTCCCGTTAGAGACAATAAAGGTATCTATATGCATTTCAACATCTGTAAGGGCGGAAAACCAATCAGCAATAAAAAGGCCGTGGCTATCACGGTCGCCTGTGGCGACCTGTCTCTAACGGGATGAGAATACTCACCGGTAAAAAGTGGCGCGAGGGGTTTTTGGATTACCACCGCAATAAAAAAGAGTACCGGATTCAAGTTCTTGCCTGGAAAAACTTGGAAAAGCTTGAGAACGTGTATCATACGCGGCCAAGGAGTTTGCGGTTGCTCATCAATTACTTCCCTGTGGTGGGGCTCGAAGGGCTCATCACTAAAACATGGTCGCGCATCAGGGAGGAGCGGCGCAACGAGAAATATGTCTCCTGCGGCATAGGGAAAATTTTGGAAAGCGCGGACGACAAAAAATATGCTCCCGGAGAAGTGGTCGGATTTGTCGCCCCTCTCCACCCGGCCCTCGTCGAGCGTGTGGTGCTGCCCGAAGAACTGATCTTTAAAGTGAAAGTGTCGGATGCGCCCGCAATGTCGGACGGCGCAATTCTCTACTCGCCCCTCGCGAAGGAGAAACCGCAGAACGTGTGGTGGAAAGATATCAGAGGTTGGAGCATCTACTCGGGAATAAAAATTTCTGAAAAAACGAGAAAGGAGCTGGCACAGGGGTTGAAACAAGAGATTAAAAGCACCGGATGGTCCACATCGGAACGGATTGATACGCGCAATGCAAGCGCGGTCTCAACCACAAAAGGTGAGGTTGGAAAAAATTCTTCGGCGCTGCTCAGGACTGGGGCAAACTTAAAAAAAAGCGGCATTCTGTACGGCTATGGCAACTATGCAAAAACTAACATCATTCCGTACACCAGACCGTTCGTAAACATACAAACGGTCCACGAAATCGACCCGACACAAATATTCCTGGAACAAGGGGTTCAAAAATGGGATTCGTCACCTTTCCCCACAAAAGATGAAAAATACGACGTTTATTTTGTTGCAAGCTACAACCACACCCACGTCCCGATAACCCTCCATGCTCTGAAGCAGGGAGCGTATGTAGTCGTCGAAAAGCCGGTGGTGATGGACTACGAAGAATTGGAAGCACTGGAAAAAGCCCTTAGGACGACCGGGCGGAAACTTTTTATTGGATTTCACAAGCGCTACGGGCTCTTCAATAAGCTCGCCCTGGAAGACCTCGGCGTAAGCCGCGGCGAGCCGATATCATACCACTCTATTGTGTATGAGCTGATCCAGCCGGAATTCTTTTGGTACAACTGGCCGGTCTCGCGGAGCACATTTTTATCGAACGGCTGCCACCAAATTGACCACTTCCTTCACCTCAACAATTTCAGCAAACCGAAGGATGCCGACATTAAGCTTTTACAAGACGATGCCGTTGAGGTGTGGATTGAGCTCGAAAACGGAGCATCGTTCACTACGACCTTCAGCGAAAAAGGCACCTCGCGGGTGGGGCCGAGAGACATCGTGGAGTTGAAGGTGTATGGAAGAAACGTCCGGATAACGGACGCCATACAATACCAGTCCGAAGACAATCACCACATCATCAGGAAAAAGAGGATATTCAAAACCAACAGCTACAAGGACATGTACCACACGATAGGGGCGAAGATCGCAAACAACGAGGAGGGGGACTCCATAGAGTCAATTCTCATATCCGCAAAAATAATGTTGGACCTTGAGGAAAAACTGCAGAAGATGAAAGGGTGGCGCGATAAATATAAAAGAGCTAAGGAAGAGTTTTCGCGGTACTTCTTTTAATTCTCCATAACTCCCTTGTGTTCCCTCTTAGCTTAAGAGGGAAAGTTTGTCATCGTAACTCCCCCAACCCCCTCTTACCTTAAGAGGGGGTCATCTTCTCTGCTCCTCCTCTTAGGATAAGAGGAGGCGGGGAGGAGTTACACTCCACAATAACCCCTCTGCATCTCCCCTTGTTTCAAGGGGAGAGAGTTTCCATTCCTCCACTTACCTTAAGGGGAGGGTGAACTTATCTCCTCCCCTTACTATAAGGGGAGGTTGGGAGGGGTTACATCCTCAAAGTTTCAACAGTTGACCGTATCTTTTCATACACCCCGTTCAAATTCTGCAACACGTCATTATTCCAAAATCGTATCACGGTAATATCTTTCTCTTTTAAATACTTGGTGCGCTTTGTGTCGTAGTCATTGTCTATGTGCTGGCTACCGTCAACCTCTATTGCTAACCGTAACGCTGGGCAGTAAAAATCTAAAATATAACTTCCGACGCTATATTGTCTTACAAACCGCGCCCCTTCCATCTGCTTCCCCCGGAGTACTTGCCATAATTTTCGTTCTGCATCGGTTTGCAATCTGCGCAACGACCTGCGTCTCTCCTTCAAGTCCTCGCTGTTATAGACGTGTTTCATAACTCCCCTCATTCCCCTCTTACCTTAAGAGGGGAGGTAAATACTCGTAACTCCTCTTTGTCTCCTCTTATCCTAAGAGGAGAAAGCGTTCACCTTTCTCCATTCATCCCCTTATAGTAAGGGGAGGTTAGGAGGAGTTACTACATCATAACTCCCCTTTGTCTCCTCTTATCCTAAGAGGAGAAAGCGTTCACCTTTCTCCATTCCTCCCCTTACTGTAAGGG
>Ga0066637_10001707_pt1 | contig 14400 bp, 14 predicted proteins | sample CryGeyCG2014_020_FD_62737 | JGI IMG/M metagenome (GOLD analysis project Ga0066637, IMG submission 62737) | Groundwater microbial communities from aquifer - Crystal Geyser CG08_land_8/20/14_0.20 | ecosystem: Environmental > Aquatic > Deep subsurface > Groundwater | place: USA: Utah: Grand County...
CACCCATTTCCTTCCTCAACTGTTCAACTTTTTTTGCTGTTACTTGAATGATTTTGTCATTGTCGCAATGCATTAAGGGCTTACCGCATGTGGGGCATTTAAAAAGGAGTTCAACAGCATCCTCAAACGGGATTTTTCTGCATCCTGGCGTGTAACAATAATAGAAATCATGGTTCTTCTCATATTCCAACCTGAGAACAAGTTTTTCAAGTACTCGACGTTTTTGGCTTAGTATGAAACCCTCCAGTTGGTCTGGTTGCAGCCTCCAGTGAAAAATGAACCATCCGGTTTGTGGGTCGCGTGTTCTCCTTAGACCTACAAGAGAATGGTCATAGAGTTTATAGAGGATTTTTCGGACAGAATTTAGTCTTATGCCAGTTTTGTTCGCTATCTCATCATCTGTTGTCTCAGATGAGTTTTTTAGAATATCAATTAGTTTGACAGCTTCTTCCTCGCCTAGAGCTTCTGCAACCTTCATCAACACTGAATCATTAATGTATGTCAACATAGTGACCCTTTCTGTCTAACTTGTTAAACACGTTTTTCTCTACAATAATTATAGGTAATCTTTAACTTAAATCTCTTCTCAATTATCCAGTCTAGTTTTCTTAACTGCTTAAATACGTTATGTTAATTTTAGAATATTTGGGTGATCCTGCAAAGGCAAATGAAGCAGTGCAGATTTTAGCAAAAACAAGTCAGTCAGGCTTGAAAGTCTATGTTTGCTGATTATGTGGAAATGGTTCTTTCAATCTAATTTTTTGGTATTCTGAAATGTGATCCTTTTCCAGCGCTTACATAGTCTCCGCCTGTTCCACGCACTATAGACGCTATTTTTGCAAAGTTATCTGAACCCAGAAACTGACGAGGTTTTATCATTATGTAATCTTGTTTCTCCTCAAAACTTAGCAGGTTCTCCAAGTCTTCTGGAAACATCATTCTAATGTCATCTATCGATGTCTTTTTTCCGTAAACCTCAGGTGTTGTGGGTGCGGGTGCAGGAGCAGCAGGACCAGCCGTTGGTTGAGTGATTTGTGAAACCGCTAAAGACTTTAGTGACCCTGAAACTTGTCTAAGGTCTTCTGCAACGCTGTTTAAGATTATGAGAAGCTCATCAATCCTTTCTGTAAGTTTCTCAACCTTCTCCTTTTCTTCGCTCATAACCTTTTCCTTCTAAATCCTTAATACGCATCGCATTTATTAATTGTTTGTTAACTTCAAAAAACCACAATATGTTGAAGAATGTCTGGAAGGAAGCCTCACCCATGATTGAAATCGATGGAAGCAAAAAAAGCGGAAGCGGCACAATCCTCAGACTATCCGTGGCTCTAGCTGCCATAACGCGGCAACCACTGCACATCTATAACATTAGGCAGAACAGACCGCAGCCGGGTTTGAAGCCTCAACATTTAGAGGCGGTCTTAACATCTGCGAAACTTTGCAGAGCTGAATTGGACGGTGCAAAACTTGACTCACGTGAACTCTGGTTTAAGCCTAAAAGCGTTGAAGGCGGAAAAGTTGAGGCTGAAATTGGAACTGCTGGAAGCATTCCAATGCTTTTGATGACTGTGCTGCCGATCTGCACTTTTGCAGAAGATCCTGTGCATTTACACGTATCGAAGGGCGGGACGGATGTTCAGCATTCGCCTACCATCAACTATATGCGTTGCGTGTTTTTGCCGACACTAAAACGTATGGGACTAAACATTGTCTTAACGGTTCGCAAATATGGTTATTATCCGAAGGGTATGGGTGAAGTAACATTAGTCGTCGAGCCTTTCAAGTCTCTGCAACCATTACGCTTGGAGAATTTCGGGAAAATAAGAACCATAAAGGGAATCTCAGTATGCACATTCCTTGCTGAAAGAAAGGTTGCTGAACGCCAAGCAAAAGCAGCAAACGACTACCTACAGAAAAAGGGCTACACGGCAGACATCCAAATACTCAACGATAGGTCAAATCCCATGCAGAAGGGCAGCTCCCTTGTTTTATGGGCTGAAACGGACACAGATGTAATTCTGGGAGCGGACGCAATTGGCGAACTTCGGAAGACAAGTGAAACCGTTGGAAGGGAAGCGGCAGAAAAACTCTACGTAGAAATTTTCGCTAAGCCTACGGTTGATGTGCATTTGGCTGACATGCTCATTCCATACGTGGCATTGGCGAAAGGTAGATCATCGTATCTAACGCGAACAATTTCAGAACATTTAGAAACAAACATTTGGCTCGCCGAAAAGACGTTGGATATTAAGTTTAACGTGAAAAAAGTGGGTGACCTCTACAAGATTGAGAGGTTTGGCTGAAAAAGTCGGTGAAGCATTGATGAAGGCGAAGGTTAGCGGAATATACTCAACAGCCCTAACAAAACTGCTTCTAGACAACAACTTCGGAATAGTTAAAGAAAAAGTAGGGGAATCATGAATCACTTAGATGCTAAGAAAATGGAGTGTCAGTGATTTTATGCTTAAAAAATCCATATGCGTCAAAGTTCCAAAGACTTATGGTGAAAAAGCTGTTGTTCTAACCAGTAAGCTGGAAATCGTTAATAGAGAATTGGAAATTCAAAGAAACAAAGATTTCATTTACATTCCACTTATCCGTCAGCCACAGGAAAACGAATTAGAAAAACTTAAGGAACGAGTGCCCGACTGCGAAGTGTCAACTTACGTTTTTCCAGAAGAGAAGAAGCAAATAACCACATTTGCAGAATTGCTTGAGAACAAGCTTCCCCCACATTTATTAGCTAGCCTGCCACATGCGATGGACTTTGTTGGAGACATAGCCATAATTGAGATTCCACCGGAGCTTAACGCACACAAAAATGTCATCGGCGAAGCAGTTCTAAAATCGCATAAAAACGTGCAGACGGTTCTTGCCAAGGCGAGTGCTGTCAGTGGAACTTATCGGCTGAGAGAGTTCAGTATAATTGCTGGAGAACCTAAAACAGAAACAATCCATAAAGAATATGGTTGCCAATATTACGTGAACCTTGCCAAAGTCTACTTTTCTCCGCGTCTCTCACATGAGCACAACAGAGTTGCGTCCCTTGTCAAGAAAGGTGAAACGGTTGTAGACTTGTTCGCTGGCGTGGGGCCTTTCTCGATACTGATTGCAAAAACCCATGAAAACGTGAAGGTTTACGCCATAGACGTGAACCCGCAAGCAGTTGAGTTTCTAAAGAAAAATATCAGGCTCAACAGGGTTGAAGGCAAAGTTCATTCAATTTTGGGAGACGCAAAACAAATCGTTAAGCAAAGGCTTTCTGGAGTTGCAGACCGCGTGATTATGAATTTGCCTGAAAAAGCCATAGAGTTTGCGGACGCTGCATGCGAAGCAATAAAGCCAACAGGCGGCATAGTGCATTTTTACAGTTTTGTAGACTCTTCAAATACACTTGAGAATGTAAAACTTCATTTTATAGACGCTGTTGAGAAATCTGGAAGAAAAGTAGAGAAGACTCCATTTTCAAGGTTTGTACGCGCTACAGCCCCTTACGAGTGGCAAGCCGTTTTAGACGCAAAAATCCACTAAACTTCAACAGTTAAGGTAATCTTCACTTTTTGCTTTGGATCCTTTAGCCTTTCTACGAGTTTCCTTGACAAATCCCCTGTAGCTTTGTCTGCCTTAATTGCCAATGTTCGGTTGCAAACGTAACTACTTTTTCTCACAACAATGTCTGTTGGATGAGTCAAAATCAGCCGTCGGCTTCCAGAAGCATTCACAACTTCAACAATTCCTCCAGCTTCAATTAGCATGGTCATTTTTGCGTTTTCGTTACGTAAACTCCCTTTAAATTTCGGATTTAAATCAGCTATAGCCTTGTCTGCGGACACTGCAATGATGCAGTCGCCTTTCTTTGATAATCCGTTTTCTTTTGTGATTTCGAGCGTTGACTTATGTGTAGCTTGAATGTTCCTGTGTCCGTGGGCGAAGATGATTTCGGTTATTTCCATGCTGTGCATCTCTGGCTATACCGACTCCACTCTATTTTTCGACAACTCGATCACTAAAAGAAGTTATTCGAGGACCTCTATTGAATCAACTTTTCCGTCTCCGTCCAAATCAAAGCCCTGTATGGCTGTTGCAAACGTGTCCTCACCATGATAGCCTTTCAAGGTTTTCTTCCAAAAGTTTGTTAAGGCTAAGACGCACGCTTTCGTGCCCACCGCTTTGTTTCCCGCCAAAACTATAATCCGCTTAGTATCGTCCCATGGGTTAACAATTTTCGCTATCAACCCAACAGTGTCCGCCATATAAACATGCGAAGTTTTCCTAGAAACCAAACCGCCGAACAAGAAGCCTTGCTCTGAAGACTGCATGTCAAACCTTATCGGCAAATACTCGTTCACTTCTTGCGTTAGAAGGTTTGTTCCAGGACCACCAACAAGAATAAGATTGCTCTTCTCCTCTTTTTCAGCTTTAACGTCAACGTCAAGTTTTATTGCGAACTCCTCAGGCATTTTGGCGAACTGTCCCAAAAAGAATGTTAAATAAGATGCATAATGACCATCTCTTGCGCTTGTTTTGAATGGCCCGTGAGGTGTCGGGCTGCCCACAACTATTTTTCCCTCAAATATGCCGTCTTTCTTTATGAACTCTTTGAAGAATCCCTGTAATTGTTCATCCATGCTTAGAAGCGAAAGCCGCCGTATTGTTCTATATCCTAGTGGGAGCTCTATTCCAAAAGCTGGAGAAACCGCCTTATAGTATTTTGCAGTTGCCCCCTTCTTCTCCTCTTCTCTGGTGACAACGATGGCTCCAGCCTTTACCAGTTTCCTTATGTGATAGTATACTTTCTGCTCATGGACCCCCAGCTTTTTGGCTATTTCCATTGGATACATTTCCCCTTCAGAAAGCAAACCCAAAATCTTCCAACTAAGCCTGTTCAACATCATCTTCAGCTTTTGGGGATCCTTGATTATCAATATTTCTTTAACTTTTTGCTTTCTGTCTTCTTCGTGAAGCAACAGTTTTTTGCTCATGACTTTTCATATGGTTTAAGACAGCAGTAATTTATTAATACTTACTCGCTAACAAACTTGGTATGCCTTTATAGTTTAAAAACAAGATAACTGTGAAGAGATAGAGAATGTTCAGAGAACGTCTAGAGGAAAATGTTACTCCAATAACCTACGAAGTATGGTCTCCTAGAGGCTGCGAAGTGAACCAACACCTCGAAGCTGTGGCAAAATTCAATGATAAATTAGATGCAGTTAACATACCTGACAATCCCTTATCTGCCTTAAGAGTATCATCTGTAGCATACGCCAAAATCGTAATGGATCATCTGAAAACAGATGCAATACCACACATAAACTGCAGAGACAGAAATCTCCTAGCCCTTCAATCAGACATTTTAGGGGCTCATTTGCTAGGGATAAGAAACTTGTTCATCATAAGTGGTGATAAGCCATTACGGAGACAGGAGAAGGCTAAAGGAGTGTGGGAAGTCACATCTGCAGAGCTTTGTAGAATAGTTAAAAGCTTGAATGAAGGCTTTGCATATTCCAATGAGGGTCTTACCAAAACCAATGGCAAAACAGACTTTTTCATAGGTGGAGCCGTAGTATTTGACAGAGAAAATGAAGTGAAAACAATTTCTAAAAAAGTTGAGGCTGGATTTGACTTTTTCCAGTCGCAAATAACCTTCAACCCTGAGACGGTGCTAAACTTCTTTCAAGAAGCTGAAAAAGAAGGACTAGTCATAAACAAGCCGGTTCTAGTCGGCTTATCTCCTCAACCATCAGAAAAGACATTGAATAAAGTTCTCAAATTCCTGCGCACGAAAATTCCTGAACAATCTTTGAATAGGTTGAAGCGAAGTGATGATTTTGCAGAAGAATTAATAATGATGTGTTTGGAAATCGCTGAAGAGGTGAAATCAGCTCTTTCTCCTAAATATAAAATAGGCTTCCACATAATGCCCTTGGGTCGTGATGATTTGGGAAGAAAGCTTGTCGAGGAGTTAAGAAAGTAAATGATCGGATGTTACGTGACAGGAGTGCTTCCGCGATCAAGCAAACTAATAGAACAAACCAGAGCATACGAAAGGGGAAAAATCAGTGAAAAAGAACTCGAAGAAACTTTCGAAAAAGCCACCGAAAGCGCTATAAAAGCTCAGATTTCCGCGGGATTGAGTTACGTCACTGATGGAATGTTAAAATGGCAAGACCTGTTTAGACCGTTCACTGAGAACTTGAACGGAATAGCAGTCGGAAGTCTCACAAGATGGTTCAACAACAATACCTTCTATAGAAAGCCGATCATAACAGATTACGTTAAACGAGAAAAAGACGTAGTCAACAACATGATGCAGCTTGAGAAGCTGCCCAAAAACCTTCCTTGGAAAGCCATTTTGCCTGCTCCGTACACGTTTGTCTCCCTTTCAGAGAACCAATACTACAAAGATGAAGCAGAATTTATGATCGAATTCGCTGAAATAATAAACAAAGAGATAAAAAGCTTGGCTGCAACAGGCTTCAGCTACATACAACTAAGCGACCCAGCCTTACTCTATGAACCCTTAACACCTAAGTTCAAAAAAGACAAGTTGACACTCGTGAATGATGTATTAGAAACAGCAGTCAAAGGAACAACAACTAAAACGTGTCTCCAAACATTCTTCGGCGATTTCTCAAACATTCTACCCGAAGCCTTAGACTTTCCAGTAGATCATTTAGGAATTGACTTATACAAAACTGATTTTGAAAAGCTAAAAGAATACAACTTTGAGAAGGGTGTTGCCTTAGGTTTAATAGACTCCAGAAGTTCACTCGTTGAGAAACAAGACGAACTAGTTGCAGCCGCCGAACAAATAATCAAATCTATATACCGCTCTAGAATAGAGGAAGTTTTCATTTGTCCGAACTGTGATTTGGATTTCCTACCATGGGAAAGGGCAGAGGAGAAAATGAAAGTTCTCAGCAGCGTGACTAAACGTCTCAGAGAGGAGTTCTCATGAACAAAATGTTTCCAACACAAGAGGTGGGAAGTCTAGCCAAGCCAAGATGGAGAATCAAAGGCTACAGAGGAAAACCACTGTCAAATGAGGAGATAGCTGAGGCTGTGAACTGGGGGAGAAAACTAAGAATCGAGAATTTAGAGGAACTGGTTAAGCTATTGAGCAGAGGTGATTCTGCAGGTAGAAAAAGCGACTTGCTTGAATGGTCTGCCAAATATGCCATTCGATTTTTTGAAACAGCAGGCTTAGACATCGTTTTTGACGGAGAACAATGGAGATCAGAAATGTACGAACATGTCATAAGAAAAACCGCTGGTTTCAAGTTTTTAGGATACGTAAAATCTTTCGACTACAGATACTTCAACAAGGCAGCATGCATAGATAGACCAAAGTATGCAAAATCCTTCTATCTTGACGAGTTTCTATTCACAAAAGAAAATACTAAAAAAGAAATAAAGGTGCCCTTCACAGGAGCTTACACGCTTGTTGATTGGACCTTTAACGAGTACTATGAGAAAAAATTCAGCGGAAAAATCAGAGACTTTAAGAGGAGAAAGTTCGAGGCTAAGAGGGAATTTCTTTTCGACTTAATAAAAGAGGTGATAAGACCAGAAATCAGCAAGCTGATAGATGCTGGTGCAAAGTGGATTCAAATAGATGAGCCTGCAGCAACAACCAACCCAACCGATGAAGAAATGAAGCTGTTTGTGGAATCTTTCAATGAAACAGTCAAAGGTTTCAGCTGCGCCTTCAGCCTACACAACTGCTACAGCAACTATGAAGTCTTAGCCAGACACGCTTGCGAACTGCGAGATTGCAGTCAATTGTCTCTTGAATTCGCAAACAGAGATAGCAGTCAGCTCGGGACCGGAAATGTAAGAACAGGTTACAAAGCAATAAAACTGTTTGAAGAACACAGTTTTCAGGGAAATTATGGTTTAGGCGTAGTAGACGTGCACACCAATTTTGTTGAGCCACCAGAACTTGTCAGAGACAGAATACTCCACGTTGCAAAGACTATCGGTAGTCCCAGCAGAATATGTGTAAGCCCGGATTGTGGCTTGAGAACCAGAACGTGGGAAATCAGTTTCCGAAAGCTTAGGAACATGGTTTTAGGGGCTGAACTGGCTAGGAAAGCTTTAGAATAAGGAACCATTATAAAAATGCTGTTAGAGCTTTTACTAAAGTAGCCATTTTCACGCGAAGTTTTCATGTAATATAAAAAATTGCTTACTAAAAACTTTTTAGAATTGGAATTTTTGTACTAAAAAAGCTTATACATATTGAAGAGACTAGATAGAGCTTGCTTAAAGCTCAAAAGTGACGCGCTGAGGTTTAGAAATGTGTGGGATATTCGGTTGTGTTTCGAAGAATGAGAATGCTGCTCCTATAATACACGCTGCCTTGAAAAGGCTTGAATACCGTGGCTACGACTCTGTCGGAGAAGCAACCCTGTACAACGGCAAGCTCTACATAAAAAAAGACCAAGGAAAAATCGACGAAGTCCATAAAATCCACAACCTAGACGATTTGCCTGGAAACATTGGAATTGGACATACAAGATGGGCTACACACGGTGCACCACTAGAAGTTAATGCACACCCACATGTTGATTGTAGTGGGCAAATAGCTGTTGTCCATAACGGGATCATAGAGAACTTTGTCGAGTTGAAGTTGGAACTGGAGAACCGCGGTCATGTTTTCAAATCTAAGACTGACACTGAAGTAATAGCTCACCTTATTGAAGAAAATTTGAAAACTAATCCGTCACTAAGCCTTGCTGATGCTGTACTTGAAACCGTGAGGAAACTTGATGGTTCATACGCAATTGCTGTGATTTCAACGAGGGAACCTGACAAGGTAATATGTGCCAGACATGAAAGCCCACTCGTTATCGGCGTAAATGAAAATACACTCTATTGCGCTTCTGACATCCCTGCGTTTCTGCCTTTAACCAACATGGCAGTTATAATTGAGGACGGCGAGCTTGTTGTTCTCACGCGGGAAGGCTTCGAAATTAGGAAGATCGCTGATTCAAGCGTCGTTGTGCGGGAACCTAAGCTTTTTGATTGGACGCCTGAAATGGCTGTAAAGCAGGGCTATCCGCATTTTATGCTGAAGGAAATCCATGAGCAACCAGCTTGTCTGCGGAACACGCTCAGGTTGCAGGAGCATTACCTTGATTTGATGGCGACTTTTCTTGATCGAGCCCGTGAAGTTTTCTTCGTGGCTTGCGGAACATCCTACCATGCTTGTTTGGCTGCATCCTACATGTTTTCCAAGCTTGCTTTCTTACCAACCTATCCAGTTGTAGCTTCAGAATTCATTGAGCAACACGGAAAATCAGTCAATATTGACAGCACTATCTTGACAGTAAGCCAATCCGGCGAAACAGCAGACACTTTAGCCGCGGTGAACTGCGCTCGCGAAAGAGCAGCAACAGTTCTCGGATTAACTAACGCTATCGGTTCAACTTTGACGAGGGTTGCACGAGTATACATTGGCCAGCAGTCTGGTCCAGAAATAGGAGTAGCAGCAACGAAAACGTTCACCTCACAACTTTCAGTGCTTGCTCAGATGGCCCTACGACTTGCAAAGAAAAGAGGGAAAGTTTCACAGGATGAAATGGATTTTCTTGCGGAAAAATTGGAGCAGCTGCCCGACACTGTTGAAACCATAATTCAAACACAAGAGGAGAAAGCAAAGCAAATTGCAAAGAAATACAAGGATGCCAAAACATTCTTTTTCCTAGGCCGTGGAATAAGCACAGCCACAGCCTACGAGGGCAGACTGAAACTCATGGAAATAGCTTATGCGCCGTCTATAGCCTTCCCAGCTGGAGAAAGCAAGCATGGACCCATAAGCCTCGTACAACATGGTTTCCCTGTCGTTTTCATCTGCCCAAAAGATGGAACACACAGAACATTGATAGGCAATATTATGGAGATGAAGGCTAGAGGGGCTTCAATAATTGCCGTGATTGAGGAGGGCGACGAAGAAATTAAAAAGTTGGCTGAGGACTTTGTAGAAGTGCCAAAAGGTATCCCTGAGGTTTTGTCGCCAATACCCTTCGTTGTTCCATTACAGCTTCTAGCATATTATATAGCTGTTGAGAGAGGTCACAACCCAGACACTCCGAGAAACCTAGCGAAATCAGTTACTGTGAAATAATTCCTCTTTTTATTCTACATCTTTCTTTCAAATACAAACACGTTAAAAGGGTCTATCCCACAATATTTCATTTGGTGCTTTGATTTGGACAAAAAAGATTGGGAAAGACTTGTTGAAAATCTCGTGAAGGAAGGCATTCTGCGCTCGCCAAAAGTTATCAAAGCCATGCGTTCCGTGCCTCGTGCAGATTTTCTTCCAGAGAACATGCAGTCTTACAGTGCCGCGGATACGCCGCTTCCAATTGGGTTTGGGCAGACTGTTTCGGCGCCACATAGCTTGGCTTTGACGCTGGGCTAGGCGAGACATGGTTTCAATAATGAATGAAGCCTTACAATTGGAAGTCGGCTGTAGAGTGCTGGAAGTTGGAGCGGGTTCGGGATGGCACGCCGCAACCATAGCTGAGGTAGTTGCATCCAGCGACACGCCTAGAAGTGGATGGGGTCACGTTTACACGGTGGAAATAATTCAGGGTTTAGCTGAATTTGCTAGAAGAAACATTATGAAAGCTAGATACGGCGACCGTATAACCATAATCTGTGCAGACGGCTCAATGGGCTATTCTGAAAAGGCTCCATACGACAGAATTCTTGTAACTGCCGCTGCACCAGATGTTCCAAAGCCTTTGATTGAACAGTTAAAGCCCAACGGAATAATGCTGATCCCTGTTGGAAGCATGCACCTATTCCAAACACTCATGAAAATCACAAAAGAAACAAACGGAAAAACTACGAAGGAAAATCTTGGCGGAGTTGCCTTCGTCCCATTAACAGGACATTACGGTCACACACTTTAACATGTTTTTATGCAGCTAAGTTGAAGGATGAAAACTCATAAATTGGGACGTATGATGGTTGACGAGTTTGGAAGAAGGGACATTAAAAGATTTTTGCGGCTAGAGGTTGGGGTCAACAATTAAGGACCTAGTTCTCCCATATGCGTTGGTGACCGCGGTACAATTGTAATTCAAATACGCTTATACATCAGTTACATCCTAAATGTCTGAATCCTTTCGATCTCATTAAAGACCTAACACTTTTTGGTATCCGAATATGTCGAGGAATCCGTGACCTGAGAGATTACAAGCTATCACCTTTTTCTCACCAGTTTCTTTACATTTCAATGCCTCATCAATCATGGCTCTAACAGCATAGGATGATTCAGGAGCAGGCAGGAAACCCTCTGTTTGAAGGAAAGTTCGGGTAGCCTCGAAAACTATTTTCTCATCAACAGGATACGTAATTGCGTAGATGTACCCTAATTTTTTCAAGAGACTAAGAATGGGCGATGCTCCAGAGTATCTGAGTCCATCTCCATAAATCGGTGGCATCTCCACTTTGTGACCTAAGGTGTACATTTTAAGAAGCGGCGTTTTACCGGCATGGTCTGCGAAGTCATAACGATATTCACCTCGACTTATGTTGGGTGCCGACAGAGACTGGGCTGCAAGAAAATTGCATTTCCGCTCACCTCTTAGCACTTCGCCAATAAACGGTAGTGTAAAGCCGCCGAAGTTAGATCCTCCCCCGAAGCAACCTATCAGCAAATCAGGTTGCTCCCCCACAATGTTGAATTGTTGGATTGTTTCAAGACCAATTACTGATTGATGCATCAGCACGTGATTCAGGACACTTCCGAGACAGTAAGCGAATCCTTCATTTTTTTCTGCATACTCTAATCCCTCAGATATCGCTATACCCAGCGAGCCGGGATGATCAGGATTTGTTTGAAGGATGCTTCTGCCAATTTCAGTTATTTTACTTGGTGAAGGGTGAACTTTACCGCCATACATTTTCATTAGAGTTCTTCGGTCAACCTTCCAATCATGTACATTGCGAACCCAAAAAACAACACATTTTAACCCCATTAGGCCCGAAGCGTAAGATAATGCGGTGCCCCACTGTCCAGCCCCTGTTTCTGTGCAAACGCCTTCTCTGCCTTCTTCAGACGCATAGTACATCTGTGCCAGTGCCGTGTTGACTTTGTGGCTTCCAGTCGGAGACAAGTCCTCCCTCTTCCAGTAAAGATGTGCCGGAGTCTTCAAGAACTTCTCAAGTCTTCTCGCTCGCCTGAGTGGTCGTGGTCTACCAGCTTGTATATACAGTTCTCTCAACTCTTCGGGTATGGGAACCCAGCGTTGATCTGAACCCTCCTGTTGTAAACATTTTTTAACCATTACTTTAGACAGAAACTCAAGCCGAGAAGGACCTGTTTCAGGTTCTTTAGGTGGTGGAAGAGGTTGTGGAAGATCAGGCTGAATGTTGTACCAACTTTTCGGAAGATCATCTACTGATAAATCTATTTTTACTTCATTCATTTCCTTTTCGCCCAGCTTTCGTGTTTAGATGCACCAATTAGTTCAATAATTCATAAAAACCTTTCTTATCCAAACCATTTTTCCAATGTTGTTTTTCCTTTCAGCTCCTCAGCACCTTTCCGCATTTTTTCCAGAGCCTTTCTAACTCGATTTTCCGAAAAGTCTCTTTCTCTACAAATGAAATTTATTACGTCTTCTGCATCTGGTTCTCTCCATTCTATTTTGTAGTTGTCTGTTACCTTCGGATGTAGAAAGATTTCTCTAATTCTTTGCGGCTCAACTGGAAACTCCGCATTTTTTATGCGTGGTAAGGCATTTTCTAGGCTTCCATGCTCCCTTACCAGTTTTAGAGCTGTTTTTGGTCCCAAGCCTTTTATACCTTCAGGGTTGAAGTCTGTACCTATGAGTATGCCCACATCAATCAATTGTTCATAGGTTATTCCACATTCCTTTAGAACTTGTTCAAGCTCAACAATTTCCGGCACAACCTCAATGTAGACTTTTTTCCTTGGGAGTTTTCTTCGACCTGAAATTGTCACGTTTCTCACAAATCTTGGAGCACCAAAAAGGAGGCTGTCATAATCTTGGCTTGCACAATAGTATGCGTCTCCACGCTTTACTAGATGTGCTGCTTGGGCTTCCCCCTCGCTTGGGGCCTGAACCCATGGAATCCCCATCAAATCTAAAAGTCGTTTGCTGTCTTCAGCCATGTAGTCCTTTAGACGAGAAGTTGCTTGCGCATACATACGGGCTTCTTCTATTCTTCCCTCTTTCACCGCTCGCTCATATTTCACTAGGGCTTCCTTTTTGACTTTCACACGCCTTTTGATTTCAGTTTCCTTTAACGCTGGTGGGATTCCGTCAAAAACATATATTGGCTTTATACCCATTTCCACAAGGTTGCTTGTTCTGTAAAGAAGACCGCTTAAATGGCTTGTCACCCTACCACTGCTGTCTTTTAATGGTGTGCCGTCTGGCTGACGAATTATGGCCAAAAACTGGTAAAGTGCGTTGTAGGCGTCTATAGCAATGTATTTTCCACTTAAATCTATAAGCTTAGCCGTTGTTTTTGGAACTAAATCGCGGAGGTTTACGCCCATAATCTATACGCCCAAGTTAACAAACCTCGGTTAAGCAATAAAAGTTTTATATTAGTTATGAAAAGTTTGCTTTCAGTTTTTGAGGCTAGGATTAGTCTTGCTGAAACTTTATCTGAGTTGAACAGCTACGTAAGGGCGTGAATTATTCGCCAGTATGGACAGTTAATATCAAGGTGGAAGAATGAAGGAAAAAAGGGCCTCTACAAAAGTAGGTTCGACTCCAACCGTATACGATGAATTTTTGAAGGGTTTCTTAAAACTAGAATGCAATAACCCATCAGGCAGCCATAAGGACAGAGAAACATTTTACTTCATTAACAAGTTTGGCTGGGGAAAGAAATATATTGTAGCTTCGAGCGGTAACGCAGGCATTTCTTTGGCTTACTGGATGAGAGAGAAGGCTGTTGTTTTAGTTCCAGAAATTACTCCGAAAAGGAAAATTGAAGCCATCCATAAGTTTGGAGCGCAAGTCATAGTCAAAGGCAAATACTTTTACGATTCTTTCAAGCTAGTTAGTAAAATAGCTAAAACACGAGGGTTCATTAATGTATCGCCTGGCTTTGTAGAAAGATGGAGAGGCGATGCTGCAATCAGTTACGAGCTGAAGGAATTAAAGCCAGAATACATTTTTGTACCCGCTGCTGATCTCGCATTAGCGTACGGAATTGCCTACGGCTTTCAAGATATGTTGGCTAAAAGCCTTATCGAAAAACCGCCAACAGTTGTCGCGTGTGTACTCCCAATGATTCGCTGAATAGAACAATAAACTAGATAAGCTTACGAAAGCCGCCTCAAGTTCTAGATTTTAGACGAACTCTTAGCTTCTAAACATATAAAATATAAGGAAGCTTGAC
>Ga0066637_10001708_pt1 | contig 14392 bp, 13 predicted proteins | sample CryGeyCG2014_020_FD_62737 | JGI IMG/M metagenome (GOLD analysis project Ga0066637, IMG submission 62737) | Groundwater microbial communities from aquifer - Crystal Geyser CG08_land_8/20/14_0.20 | ecosystem: Environmental > Aquatic > Deep subsurface > Groundwater | place: USA: Utah: Grand County...
GGTGGCCCAACGCTCGGCATCTTCGCGTGCCGTGACGATGTAAAACTCGTTAGACAAATCCCAGGACGACTCATAGGAGCGACGACCACCTTAGATGAGAAGACGCGTGGTTTCGCCATGGTGCTACAGACTCGCGAGCAACACATTCGACGTGAGCGAGCGACCTCAAACATATGTTCGAACGAGGCCCTGTGTGCAGTTGCGGCGGCGATATATCTGGCCTCGCTCGGCCCGAGGGGTCTACGCGAGTTAGCTGAAACGTGTGCGGCAAACGCTAGTTACGCCATAAAAAAACTTGGCGCCATCGATGGGCTCGAGGCCCCAATCTTCGCCGCGCCGCACTTCAATGAGTTCACGCTCAGATGCACACAACCAAAACTCACAATCAAAAAATTCAACGCCAAGCTCCTCAAACAGGGCATCCAAGGGGGCAAGCCAATAAGGGATGAGTTTCCTGAATTTGGCGAGGCGGCGCTCCTCTGTACTACAGAGTTGCACAGGAAAGAGGATATTGACCGGCTCGCGGATGTCGCGGCCGAAGCGGTGGGGGCGAGGAAGTGAAATACCAACAGGCACGATGGGCGGATGACGGGCGTTTGGAGCCGCTCGTTTTCGAGTTGAGCAAGGCAAAGCGAACTGGATACACTCTTCCACCGAAGGCGCCATCGGAATTAAACATCCCAAGTAAGTTAATTCGTGCGGAGTTGGATCTCCCAGAGCTTTCAGAGCCGGAGGTCGTGAGGCACTACACTCGGCTATCACAGATGAATTACGGCGTTGACTCAGGCTTCTACCCGCTTGGATCGTGTACGATGAAATACAACCCGAAGATCTGTGAAGAGTTAGCCGCCCTCGAGACGGCTAGTTGTATCCACCCATATCAAGCTGAAGACACCGTTCAAGGCGCATTGGAGCTGATGTACAAGCTGGAGCGATACCTAGCCGAGATAACTGGCGTGGCGCGGGTATGTTTGCACCCATCTGCTGGGGCCCACGGCGAGTTCTTGGGCATGCTGCTGGTAAGGGCTTATCACAAATTCAAAAAGAAGGAACGCACGGAGGTCATTGTTCCAGATTCGGCTCACGGCACAAATTTCGCGAGTGCCGCGATGGCTGGTTTCAACGTGGTCGTGATCCCCTCGAACAACAGGGGCAGGGTCGATATAGAAGCCCTGCGCAAAGCGGTGTCCAAAAAAACGGCGGCGTTGATGTTAACCAACCCGAACACCCTCGGCTTGTTTGAAGACGAGATATTGGAAATCGCTGAGGCTGTGCACAAGGTTGGTGGACTGCTCTACTACGATGGCGCCAACCTCAACGGCATCTTGGGCAAAGCCCGTCCCGGCGATATGGGCTTCGACATCGTGCACTTCAACCTCCACAAAACTTTTGCCACACCCCACGGCGGCGGAGGGCCTGGAGCAGGTCCGGTGGGAGTCACGCGCAAGCTCGAGAAATTCTTGCCAGTGCCCGTGATCGAGTACGACCGCAGGCGCAAACGCTACTACCTCGATTACGACCGCCCGCATTCGATAGGCAAGATCAAGGGGTTCTACGGGAACTTCGGTGTGCTCGTGAAGGCATATGCTTACATCCTGCTAATGGGTGCGGATGGTTTGCGAGAAGCTGCCGAGGCGGCGGTGCTCAACGCAAACTATCTCATGCACAAGATCCGGGGAATTGGGGTTTACGGGCTCAAGTTCGACACGGGTGGCCCCCGCAAGCACGAAGTAGTCTTCAGCGCCGAGCTTCTCAAGCGCGAAACCGGCGTTACTGCGCGAGAGGTAGCAAAGCGTCTGCTCGACTACGGCACGCATGCGCCTACCTATTATTTCCCGCCGATCGTCCCTGAAGCACTCATGATTGAACCCACCGAAACAGAGACGAAAGAGGAACTGGATCGCTTTGTTGCCGCGATGGGTAAAATAGCAGAGGAAGCCCGATCGAACCCAGAGAAATTGCGAGCTGCACCGACCACCACAGCGATCGGCAGGCTGGACGAGGTCAAGGCATCGCGAGAACCCATTCTGAGCTGGCGGATGTATCGCAAGCAGGCCGGAAGATGAATCGAAATCTCTTAGGATGTTGTGAATCTACTGCGGTGCATGTTTTGCGTACAGAGACAGGGTTTCAGAGAGGGCCGCGGAGCTCAGGAATGAATTGAAAAAGGAGAAGTTCCGAAGGATAGCCACAGCTTTCGATTGGGTTGGAAAATGGCGGAAGTTCCACAGATGGCTATAAGACTCATGAGTTTTAAGTGTATAAAAAAGAAAACTTTGGGGTTTACTCATGGAGATGAATCTTGTATTAGCGATAGGGATAATGATAATCGTCGGCTTTTTCGGAGGTTTAGTTGCAAGAAAATTCAAACTCCCCATGATCTTGGGTTATATCATTGTTGGTATGTTGCTGAGCCCTTCTCTCCTCAATGTGATCCATGCGGAGACGATAAAAAACTTGAACGTGATTGTCGATGTCGGTCTGAGCATCATAGCGTTTCTGATCGGCGGCGCACTCAGCCTTAAATCTCTGCGGAAGCTCGGGAAAATTATCGCATGGATAACACCTCTTCAAAGTTTAGGGGCTTGGTTTCTAGTCACCTTGGGATTGGCTCTGTTAGGACCTTTCATCCTAAACATCGAGGGGGCAACGTTTTCTCAGGTTTACTTTCCGTTGGCTTTTGTGATAGGAGCAGTTTCATGTGCCACCGCCCCGGCTGCAACCATGGCAATAATCCACGAATATAAAGCTAGGGGGTCGATGACCACGACTTTATTGGCTGTGGTTGCACTCGATGATGCAGTTGCGGTCATCGCCACCGCCATCGCTTTAGGCATATCTCTACCTTTGGCGAGTGGGGCTGGAAGCGTGTCCCTATTTCGAATGCTTGGTGTTCCTTTGTTAGAGATAGCGGGGTCTGTAGCAGTAGGTCTGATTTTCGGGCTCCTCTTGATGTACATGAGTAGGCTTGCGAGGACCCCCGAATTCATATTGGTTGCAGTTTTGGGAAATATCGTGGTGTGTGTAGGGATTTCCGATCTCTTGGGCGTCTCATCAATTTTAGCATGTATGATGATCGGTTTCTTTTTGGTGAACACCTTGAAAAAAGGAGAGGTGTTTCACGTGATCGAAGGGATTGAGGATTTGGTCTTCGTAGTGTTCTTCGTTCTGGCGGGATTGCATTTCGATTTGGGAGTCATGCGAAGTGCTGGAGTACTGGCGCTGCTTATCGTTCTGTTCAGGTGTACTGGCAAATATACGGGGACTAGGATAGGTGCCACAATTTCTCACGCGCCGGATGCGATAAAGAAATATCTGGGCCTCGCTCTGCTACCAAAAGCCGGAGTTACCATAGGCCTCATTCTTTTAGCAGAGCGTGCCTTCCCACTTTTCGGAGCAATAATGTTGAACGCGGTGTTGGCCTCTGTAATCATAAATGAGCTCATTGCTCCTCCCCTATCGAAATATGCGATTTTCAAAGCTGGGGAGGCTGGTGCTGCATGAGGTTTCAGACGACTAAATGAGCATCCCTTGACAGGAGTTTCCCTTCTTTCGCAAAAACCTCCGATGAAGGAGCTGGATAAAGAAGCTCGCGTTGCTTCATCTCGGGCTTGGCAATCGTTACCTCGTAGCCTCGAGAGCCGAACCGATCCCAGTAGGTACCTCAGCCCTTGAGCAAGGAAATTAGACACCTACTTAAAGTCTTGATAAAGCTTGATAATGTCGCTGAGAGAGAGAAGCCCTACGATTTGCTTGTCCTCAACCACCGGCAGGCGGCGGAGTTTGTGCTTGACCATTAGGTCTAGGGCCTCAGCAATCGTCATTTCTGGTGTTACCGTGACCGGGTATTTGGTCATTATCTCACCGACTGTGCTTGCGATACTCTTTATGATTCCCCTCATGGCTGCGTGGCCAATCATCGTTTGGGTGACGAGTGGACAGAGCACGTGGAGCACGTCGCTCTCGGTGACTATACCAAGTAGCCTCTTACCTTTGCCGACTACCGGAAAACATGGCTCGATCTGCTTCGACATGCGCTCAAGCAAGTCGTCAATCGAAGTCTCGGGACAGACGGTCCGTGGTTTTCTGTTCATAACCTCTTTTACCTTCGCATTCATCAGCCTGCGGGGGTAAACTGGCTGGGGGGCTTTGGTTCCTTTTTTCTTGCCCATGTTTGACACTGTATCAAGCTCGCTCGCAGGGTTAAAACATTTGGTTATCGTCGATATTTGTTATATACACACAAGTTTCCAAAAAGGAAAAAGAGTGGAAGCTTGGCGAGGATACGCTGGTTTTTACCTCATTGTTGCAGGTAAGTTAGGAATCAAGGGTGAAGGTAGCCTACCGGTGCTACTAGGCCGAGCTCTCATCTCCCTGATAATTTCGAGAGGACCCGTTTGCATTTGTGGTCGCTTTTCTTTGATGTTGCTCTTTGATTTGCCCAACATTTCACCACCTAAACTTATTGGGTCTAGCGGATAAAAAATGGTGGCGGTAACATGCTGAAAAAGCTCGGTTTGATCGTCAACCCAATCGCCGGGGTTGGTGGCAGGGTAGGCCTCAAGGGTTCAGATGGGATGGAAATCGTTAAAAAAGCTTTTGCGATGGGCGCAGAACTTGTTGCGCCCCGGAGGGCAGCAGAACTCTTGGCCGCACTAATACCTATAAAGCAGAAGTTCTCTCTCATCACCTATCCTCGTGAAATGGGGGAAGATGAAGCTAGGGAAGTCGGTTTTGATCCGGTAGTTGTTGGGAAAATAATTCCGAGACAGACCACCGCAGAGGATACAAAACGCGCAGCCAGGGAAATGCGCGATTTAGGTGTGGATTTGATACTAGTGGTGGGGGGCGATGGGACGATTCGGGACACTTACGATGTTTTAGGGACCGATATGCCGATTCTGGGAATTCCGGCGGGAGTCAAGATGCACTCGGCAGTTTTCGCGGCAGATCCAAGGGCAGCGGCTGAGAGCGTGATGAAGTTCATGTGGGATGAGCTGCCCCTGTGCGAGGCCGAGGTCATGGACATAGACGAGGAAGCCTACCGCTCCGGGAGGCTCTCCGCGAAGCTTTACGGCTACATGCTCGTGCCTTACGAGCCGGGCTTGATGCAGGGGATGAAGCTCGCGAGTCTTGAGGCGCAGGCCGAGGTGGGACAGCAGGAGGCGATAGCCAAGCACGTCGTCGAGGCGATGGAGCCGGGAGTGGTGTACCTCTTGGGCCCTGGCACGACTACGCGCGCGGTGGCCGAGGCGCTTGGGGAAAAGAAAACGCTGCTAGGTGTAGACATCATCCGCGACCGCAAGATCGTGGTGCGGGACGCGAACGAGCGGCAAATTCTAGAGCAACTCGGCGGGGAAGCGAGGATAATCGTTTCACCCATCGGCGGTCAGGGCTTCATTTTTGGCCGCGGCAACCAGCAGATAAGCCCAAAAGTCGTGAAGAAAGTTGGGAATGAGAACATTTTGGTTATCGCCACGCCACAGAAATTATCGTCTACGCCAACGCTGAAAGTTGATACTGGCGATGCAAAGCTCGATGAAGTTTTTCGTGGCTACATCAAGGTTATCACAGGTTATCATCAATCGCGCATGGTGAAAGTCATCTAGCCGTAGAGCTTCTTTCGACATTTCTCACACAAAAAAGTCGACTTTTTATCTACCTCGTGGATGCTGTTCGAAAAACTCATCACGCAATCGGTGTTTTGGCAGTGCTCGAGCCCAAATGCATGTCCGAGCTCATGGATCGACTCTTTAGTTGTGCGCTCGATGAGCAGTTCGTAGTTGGGTGGAAAACCGTAAAAAACTGGATCGAGTCGGCAGATGGACACCAGCGCAACGTTTCCTGGGCATTGAGCTTGACCGAACACGAAGTTTAACGAGCCGTGAAAAAGATCAGCATTTGTGAGGGCGAGCACTTTATTGTTTCCGGCCGTATTGCGCCGCACATGGTCAAAAAGAACATCCGCATTGTGTTGCTCTCGAAGTGCATCGTATGCGGTCGGGGGTATCTCAATGGTTTCACCAACCTTACAGTCGTCGGCGAGCAATGCGAACGATTCCATGAGACGCTGTGGCAGGTCTTGGACAAGCTTCTCCGGAACCTCACCTACTTCGACAATTTTAATAATCAAGCGATCACTCAAATTTTCGTTTAACTCTTTAGATATACTCTTTAGATATTTGGATTTTTACTTGTTATAAATATAACAATTCTTTTAACAGTAGGTCACAAAGTAGATAAAGTTAAATTTTAAATTTTTAATAAAACCCTGATTTGGTTCGTAAAGCGAGTTGATTGTCGCGTTGAAAAAACGCAAACGTATTTCTCTTAAATGCAAGACTCTAAAATAAGGTCTGGAGATGAAAATGACAAACAAACGTCGCGGCTTCTTTAAAAGGGAAACCCTTATTCAAAACTTGAAAACGGTTGTGGAGAGGATTCCTCAGCTCGACCTTCCTGCTAGAATTGTGGCGATATATTCTTTTGGTGGCATCCTGAGGGATAAAAAACGTCTTCACGACTTTGATCTTGTTCTCTTTTATACCCTGGCACCCGAGCAGAAAGCCAGATGGGAGAGATTTCGACGAAACTTTTCAACACATCTGATAGATGAGCATCGAAACCCTATATTTGAGCTTAGAGAGTATTTTAATCCTTATCGAAAACAGGATATACCTCTACGCGAAGCTGTAAAAGATGAAAGTTTAAGTAAGGTTCTTCGTGACAAAGGCATAGAACCAAGTTGGGCTGGCTGTTTTTCTTGGACCGAGATTTTTAACAATCCTCATGGTATTTTCATCCCTGAAATCGAAGTTGTGATACGCAAGATGTTGCTAGGAAGGAGAGTAAAGGGGCTTCAAGTTCTCGTATTTAACCATGAAGATTTCTCGGCAGAGAAAGCCCCTATCGCGGCCAAAAACTACGTTTTGGCGTGGAGTCCTGAAGCGCCCGATATACAAAAAAATTTAGATAGCAGGACACCAATGCAGAAAATCGAATTTTTAACCAAAGAACTTGATCATTTCCTCAACAATGAGATCCCAAAATTGAGGAAGGCGTATCTAGAAGCAAAAGAAAGAATTGCAAAAGCCAATGTTAAAGCAGGCCTGAAGCTGGATATTGAAGCCCTTGATGGACAACATATTAAAATTGAAAGAACCGGCAACGAATTGTATCAAGAGCTTCTTGAAAAATGTGAACGGGCACGCACAGAAATGAGGAGATACAGAGAAGAAACAGCGGTTCTGGAAGAACTCGCTCGCAACATCGAGCATTGGAACGAAGTAAAAAATGAAACTTATTTTACTGATCATTGCGTTGAAGACTACGTGACCTTATGGACCCTAGATGGTGTGAGAAAACAGGAGGTCAAGGAGGAGAGGATAAGGGAGATTCTCCGCGTTATCGGCCTGCCCGAAAACAATGTGATGGCTCTCAGAAGTTACAGAAATAAGGTAAGCTTTCACCTCGCAAAAAATGCAGAGGAAAAAGTATTTTTGCTTAGACGGGCCGAGTTCTTGAAAGTAGAAACTAAATGCCTGAAGGCGATCATGAAGACAATAAGACCTATTGATAAAGGAGCTTATGCCCATCTTGTGCTGACGGATGCGGGAAAGCCAAAACAACTTGAGATTATAGTGGATGGGCCAGTGGAGGAAGACAACGAAGCACAGAAACAAGCCATCATAAAAGAGTTAAGGGCGAAGGGTTTCGAAACCAAAGATTGGAAATGGTATATCTCAGGTAAAAAGGAAGTCCGTTTAAAAGGAACGGAAACTATCCAAGAGCTCCAAGCGATAGCAAAAAAGATGATGTCATAAAACTTTCAGTCACTATGTATATTGTGGAAACATCAAGGTTTATGGCCTTGTTTCAATCAATTATCCCCCATGCCAGGCAACATTTAACAACAGATCAAAGTAGATTTTGGCGCCTGCGAGATGCTACTGGTTTGCAACATGTGAAATGGGAGATGTTACCCCCAACGCGAACGACCAATCCTAGCTAGGTCGACTGCCACAAAAGTAGCCTCTTTCGCCGGAAACCCAAATTTTTAAGCGTGTAAGTAAAACAAATATGGAGGTAAAAATGGTAAGAAAAAGAAAAGGCCGTTCTGGATATCCTTTTGCAAATGCTACATTGAAGCACTTAGTTGAGAGACATACGGTGAGCAAAGAAACGCGTATCGCTCAAGAGGCGTTAGAGCAGTTAAATCGCGTACTGGACGAGATTAGTGGCTGGATCATTCTGGAATCTGAGAGGCTCGCTAGAGATGGAGGAAAAAAAACGATTGACATAGCGGATATTCGTGATGCCACGAAACTTTATCTTGGCGTAGGAGGAGGAGGAGAACGTGCCGACTGAATCCGAGCGAGTCTTTTATAGGGAATGTTGGCCAGAAGCGATGCTGTTAACTTGACACCTCCAGCCACGTTTTGAATCTTCCTTCGCCGCCGGAGGGCGGCCTTTTCATCGACATGTGGTGTCTGCACTTGTTGTACCAAAAGCAGAATACTGCACTGAAATTTTTGATGCTTTCGAGGCCATGCGTTGGAAAATAGCAATCGAACGCACGCAGTCTATCCTTGAACGTCTCGAACCATCGCTCGATATAATTGCGCTCGCCACCGCACATCACAACGTGCTTCAGCCCAAGTCGTCGTGTAGGCCAATAGTACCATGGGCCGCCGTCGGTGACGATGACTGGCTTCCCATTACAATAGTTGAGGCAACGTTTCAAGAATCCCAGAGCGTCAATTGTCTCGCGGTGTTCGGTCACGAGCAGATTGACGATCTCCCGATTTTCAGGGTCTACGGCCGCAAAAACGAATATCCAGCGCCTTTTTGTACGAATCTTTGTCTCGTCGACGACGAGGCAACGCCACCGCTTGCGTCTGAAGAGCTTCTCTCTCAGATTTCGTCCAAGATTCTGTATCCACTTCCAGATCCCGACGTGGGATACCCGCACGCCCAGGTCGTGCAGGAGTTCCTTGAGCCTACGGAGGCTGGAACCCTGCGCGTAGAGGTACGAGGCGAAGATTTTCGCCTCCGGCGCCACACGATTGCGCACGAAAAGACTTTTTGCTTGTTGCCACAATTTATTGCTGGGGGTCAGGTGGGCGAGGAGCTCGACGAGTTCCGACGACATGAGGATCACCTCCTAATGTCTACCCCACCACCCCCAAATCCAACCAAGAATACTCTAGGAAGGAAATCTTAAGTTAACAGCACCCTTTGTGACCTACTATTTAAAGAACTTTTGTCCGTGAAAGTCTCACGCTCGAATGCTCCTCAAAATACTTCCTCACCAGCGCGAGGAGCTCGACGAGTGCCTCCGCGACCGCCAACTTGAGGTCAGCTGGATGTAGCTCGCCCGCCGCGTAGAGTTTCTTGAGCTCCGCGGCGCTCGTCACTTCAACTGCCCCACCGTACTTCGCCGCCCTCTTGATCTCGAGCCTACCTTTCGCGGGCAATATGACATGCTCCACGTACTCCACGATCGGATTGTCCTTCATCACCTTCGGCGGGCAAAAAGCCTTGCTCACCTTTTCTTTGATGACGGCCGGCTCATCATCTATCGCTATAAAGTTACCTTTGCTCGACGACATCTTCGTCGCCCCATCGAGCCCATGGAGCAGTGGGATGTGGACACAAACTGGCTTGCGGTGGCCGATCTTCGGGAGCTCCTCGCGCGCGAGCATGTGCACCTTGCGTTGATCGATGCCCCCTATCGCCACATCGACGTCGAGCCACGCCATGTCCACCGCCTGCATGATTGGGTATAGGGTCTGAGCGACGTCCGGGTTCTCGAGCTGCCTCGATATCATGTCCATGCTCCTGCGAGCGCGCATGAGCGTGGTGTTGACGGCCATACGCATGACGTCGAGAGAGTACCTCTGCTCGAGCTGGAAGTCCGAGCCGAGCATGAACTTCGTTCGCTGCGGGTCCAAACCTAGGGCGATGAAGCAGTGCTTGTTGTATTCAGCTATCTCTCGGATCTCCTCGAGGGTGCCCTTGTGGTTGAGGAACGCGTGGAGATCCGCGAGGAGAACTATCACTTCGGCGCCGAGCTCCTGAAAGTCGACGAGTTTTCGAACGGTGAGGGCGTGGCCGAAATGGATCTTGCCGCTCGGCTCGTAGCCACAGTAGACCTTCATCTTTCCTCGCGCCAGTAGCTCGCGCAGCTCTGGCTCGGTCACAACCTCCTCCGTGCCGCGGGTCGCGAGCTCAAATTTTGATTGCATATTATCACGTAAGGAAATGGTCCTGCATGCTAAAAGCTTAGCTCAATCTCCGCCCCTGATTTCTTTTGGAACTACGATATTATCTCGTGAGCACATTCGCCCATCCTGCATTTTTACCTCTCTAAAAATATATATTTGGGTTAAAATCGTTTATTTTACTTCATTTTTACTATTTTGGTTCTTTTTTGCAATAAAAAGCCTTTAAATTACTTATTTGTAGTTATGTTTGTTACATATGTATCAAAAAGTAGATTAAGAGATAAGAATATGATTCGAGTGGAAACGAAGGGGTCATAGATGGAAAGGATGTATCAGCAATCGGCTCCAAGAGCTCTCGCCAAAGTTTTCAGCTTCGATGTCAAATTCAAGGGCACCAAGCGCACGATGTTCTATCGCAAGCTTTTCGGCTTCTCGGCGCGATCCAGACGCATGGATACGAAAGGGGAGGTGAAAACATACGTGCGAAGCTACCCCGGGCTCCTCGCTATCATTCCCCACGCGAAGCTCGGGAAGAGCGTGCTCGCCATCCCGATCCAGGCCGCGCCAAGGTTGAGGTCATTTTTCCGAAACCCCATGTGGCAGCCGATCGAGCTTCACATGTTCGACGCCATCCTTCCTTCAGATATCAGGCTCCAGGCGATGGACAGAGCGTTGGTGACGAGCAATCTTGGAGAAGTGACCCTCAAGGAGGAGATAGCCGCCCTCCAACAGCTCCTGTATAGAGGCAAGGCTTCAGCGGACGTCGTTGAACGCGTGGTCAGGGCGCTACGGGCTGTGAAGGAGTTGATGATGTTGGATTGGTCCGATGGAAAAGAATTCTCGACCCGCCTCGAGACACAGCTCGCCCCCCTTCGAAAAGTGATGCGGTAGCGCATTTTATGTTTGTTACACGTGTAACAAAAACGAATACTTTCGGTGACCTCTCTCTCCGGAAAACTCGCTTTAAAACACCGACCAAAGCTTCCTTGGTGGAAGATTGGACTACTACAGTCGCTTGGACGCGAGGCGAGCAATTTTGGATTTCGCCCGCGCTGGCGGCTCCGAGGCTGTGAGGGAAGGGGCCTTCTACAACAAACGCGGCGAGACAATTCAGCGCCGTCTTGATGATGGTGAAATAGTGGTTCTCGACTCCAATGCTGCTATCGACCGTGCCCTCCGCGCTGAGGCGTCAGCATTCTACTGCTCATACTGGCGCTACGCTGAACCCCAAGAGCTGCGTCATCCTCTCGGGCGTGACTTGATATGGACGATCAGAGCGAAGACTGGGGGCCTCAAGTTTGCCAAGGCAGCGACCTCCGCCGTCATCGAGGTGATATCCGACGCCGGTTTCTATAGACCATGGGTGAAGTACTCGGGCGAGCTTGGTTTCGACCTCGTTGTTCCCCTTGAATCTATCCCTGGTGATGCTTGGATGGGGGACTTCAAAGCTCTTGACGAGATACAAGGTGAGATCACAAGCTATATTGCGGGCACTTTGGTGGAGAGGCCCAACTTTCAGATTGGTCTTGAAGGTTCACACGTCACGATTAGAGAGGGATCAAACACCTGCCTCCTCTCCGAGCTTCGGGCCGGGCGAGGCCTTTTTTTGGTGCCGATGAGCCTGAACCCGAGGTCCGGTTTAGTTTCCCTCCCGGTCGCGCCAGATGAGGTAGAAAGTTTTTCAGTGTTTGACGCCAGCCCAGCTGATGCCTCTCCGTATGAATGGGCGCCGCGAAACGATGCGGCAAGAAAATTGATACGTCGCGCTCATTCATGCGCACCAGAGGATCGAGTGGAGGCAGCGCTCGCCCTGTAGTTCATCGACTCCGCTTGAGCGTTCATTCTCCCACAGTTTTATAAAACCACCTCAAGAAGACCACCCGTTTTCAAACGGTGGATGAATTGAGGCAACACTTTTAAGCTTGAAAAACTACGGGAACTTGGAATGTTCCGCAAAGGGAACAATCGGAGAAACCCAAGCCACGCTGTGCGGATGAAGCTTGGGGTACCCGAAAGGGCTTCGATGCGTTCGGGAACGAACGGGTGTCAGGCCATGTGTCTGGCATAGGGGCTGTGAGTGAGCCAGCCCAGAACCGAGGCAGTGCGACAGAGAACGTTGGAGCGTTCAAGGTTCGACCTCGGAAGTCACCCTTTTCAAAGGGTGGTAGTTCACTTTGCCGCGGCCATATCTTAAGGAGCTGGCGTGAGGATATGGCGGAGGAAAATTTGATAAAGAAGATCTCGGCGCTGAAATCGAGTAATATTCGAGAAACTGTGGACGAAAGGATACGCGAGTTCAAGGCGCTGGGCAGGAAGGGCGACAAAGATTGGTTCTCCGAGCTATGCTTTTGCATACTCACAGCTGCATCTACTGCTAAGCTAGGGATTAAAATTCAGAACGAGCTGGGGGCCGATGGATTTTTGACATTGTCATACCAAAAACTCGTATCTAAATTGAAAAGCGCGGGCCATAGGTATTGTGATCAGAGGGCGGAGCGCATAGCAAAGGCCAGGAAATTTTATAACATTAAAGAGATTGTTTCGCGTTTTCCAGATGAACATAGTGCAAGAAGTTGGCTGGCGGAAAACGTTGATGGCATAGGCTACAAAGAGGCGAGCCACTTCCTCAGAAATGTCGGTTATAGCGGCGTAGCGATCCTCGACAGGCACATCTTGGCCCTGATGAGGCAATATGAGTTACTTGGCATACCGAAAACCCTCACGAAGAAAAAATATCTCGCTGCAGAAGAAAAACTCAGGAAGCTTTCGCAAAAGACGGATCTTTCTTTAGCGGAACTGGATCTTTACCTCTGGTATATGGAAACAGGAGTAGTTTTAAAGTAACATTTTTTTAGAGTTCTAAAACAAAAAGCGCCGAGATTTGGGCCCTAGAAGCCTCGGGCCACTCGTTAGCTTACGGTCGACGTAGCTCCGCGCGAACCGTCTTTCGACAGCCCGCCGAACCACGCCGTTCCGACCCATCGCGGATCGTGCGGATTACTCTCACGAGCTTTCCACGCCGCAAACCACCGAGCGCTTTCGAGTCAATCTCTTCAGCCTGCTGGTTTTAGCGTTCATTGGGACTGGCCTCTCCCTCCGAACCCCATCCCAGGGGGATCCAACTGAGATCGACCCTAGAGACTCGTACGGTTCACCCGTCTCGGCGCAATTATTACTCCGTTTTTCATTACATATAAATATTGCGGTGTTTTGCCAAATCTAGGCCAGTATCGCTCTTTAATCAAGAAAAAGTATCTTCATCATCGTTGAAACAGATAGTTTTATAAGACCTCCTCAAGAAGACCACCGTTTTCAAACGGTGGATGAATTGAGGCCGAATACTTTCACTCACCTCTCCCTCCCCGAAAATCGCTTAACCAAAGATGGCGAATAGAGAACTGGTGGTCGTGATGCAGGTGCAGAAAGTCGTCAAGGCAAAAGTCGTGGGGCTGACTCACGCTAAACGCCAGATACTCGACCACGAATACGAAGGGCTCCAGCGATTCTTGCAGGGGGATTCCAACGTTGAACTCTACTCCGCGAACAAACAGCAGGCGAAGCGGTTCTACAAAACCGTCAAGCCCGAACGAGAATACCCGCTCTCCATCCGAAAAGACCTCATCCGAGTCGAGCGCCGCGACACGAAAATCGCCCGCTACTGGGCCCGCATCCCAGCCAAGCTTCGCCGAGGCGGGGTCTGGGTCGCCGTCAAGCCCCATTGCGAGATCACCGACGACCTCGAAATCTGCGAGTCCAAGTTGCTCAGGCGAAACGGCGAATACTTCCTGCACCTCGCCGTCAAGCGCGAGGTCGAACTCAAGACATCCTACTCCTCGGTTCTCGCAATAGACTTGGGGATCCGACACGTGGCGTGTTCTGTGGATACGCGGTCGGGCGAGACCCATTTCCACGGGCGGGAGCTGAGGCGAGTGAGGGGGCACTACTTCCACCTGCGGAGAAGACTTGGGGAAAAGAAACTGTTGAAGGTGATAAAGCGAATCGGTGCAAGGGAAAGTCGCATCACGAACGACCAACTGCACAAAATCGCCAAAGCAATCGTGGACGAAGCGGAGCGGTTGAACGCCCTGATTGCCATTGGAAACCCGAAGGGCATCAGGCGCAACGGCAAGGGCAGACGGTTCAACAGAAAGCTGAACTCTTGGCCA
>Ga0066637_10001712_pt1 | contig 14359 bp, 11 predicted proteins | sample CryGeyCG2014_020_FD_62737 | JGI IMG/M metagenome (GOLD analysis project Ga0066637, IMG submission 62737) | Groundwater microbial communities from aquifer - Crystal Geyser CG08_land_8/20/14_0.20 | ecosystem: Environmental > Aquatic > Deep subsurface > Groundwater | place: USA: Utah: Grand County...
GGGGTGCAAGGCTAGTAGAAAATCTTTTAAGAAAATGTGAAATCTTTGCCAAAATATGCCGATAGATATGTGGGAGTTCTGAAGGGCGGCAGAAACGGTTAGTTTTTCGGAGCTCTCTATGGTAAATCGTCTGCCTGCCTTATCAGTAAACCCACAGCTCGCAGTGGAATTGCAAAGAGTTCAGCTGCCGCGCTTTATTTCCAAAAATCTACTAAGGGATTTCCCTCGCGTGGCTAAGATACTCCAATCGCTTTATCATAACTTTAGCTTTCCAGATTGTTTAACTGACTTGGGTTATGAGGTTCCGTTGGCGAGCTCGGATGAAGGGCTTAGTCCAACTTTTAGTCGGCTAGGAGAGGGAGAAAAGTGTGCCCTTAAGCGGGCGCTAGCCTCTATTATGCGGAGTGAAGAGAGCCCTGAGATTAAATATGCGGCGGCTGCCTTTTTTTCTGAGCGATTGCTTGAAATAACCCATGAGGTTGTCAGACCATTTGTTGAGGTTGCTTTTGATGAAGATCCTGAGATGTTTATTGAACAACCAGAGCTTGCCCAGCGGGTGGTAGCGGCAGATCGTGATACGGCGATCAAGACCTTGAAGTACCTGCAAGCTAAAGGGAGAGCTGTTTTTGCGGTAGCAGATGTAATGGGGATTGCTGATAAACTTGAGCTGTCGCTGTCGCAAAAGATGTTGCTCACTTTAAAAGGGACCGAGGGGGAGGAGCAAAAGAAGGCGCTTGAACAGGCCTTAGCGGTTAGGGCAGAGCTGCCGGTTGATTATCTAAAAGAGCTAGCCTTTCGCTGGCTGCAACAAGTGTCACCAGGATATCAACCAGATTTGTGTTGTTTTGTTCTTGACCATAATCCAGAGAGCTGGCTTTTGACTAAGGTTTTTGAGCTGGCGAGGACTGATACCAGAGTGTATGAATTAGTTGCCTTGCACCAGCGAGTTGATTTTCAGCAGCGCTTAGAACTTCATTTGGGGTGGGAGCAATTAAACTTAACTGCTGGAGCAGAGAGGTCTACTCATCGGAGAGTAGGGGAAGCCTTGTTTACTCAAGCAGTTACACATGATAAGCAGATAAAAGAGGATGCCATCAAAGTTTTAGCGAAAGTTTCTTGGGTTGGGCGTTTTTTTGTTGAAGAACGTGGTAAGACCGGGCGGATCCAGCAAGGATTGGTCAGAGCGGCCCTTGATGATGAGGTTTTGTTTGATCTTTTTTGCAACCGCGGCAAGCAGAGAGCTAATAAAGGATTTCAAGCTGACTGCCGAAGATTTGTTGCCAGCAAAGCTAGGTTAGCTGAGAGATTAACCATTGCCTTGAGATTGTTAGAAGTAGGGGCTAATCTTGATCTGAAAACTATCTTGGTTGAGGTGCGTGGTAACGAGGAGTTAATTGGCCGTTGTCTTAAAGCAGCGGGGTTATCTTTTGAAGCTAAGATAGACTTTGCTTTTTCTTTTACTTTTGAAAAACTGCCTGTGGATTTATTAAGCGCGCTTCTCTCTCAAGCGACGACGTCTGAACAAAAATCATTGGTTGAGTTAGAGTTGGCCTCGCTGGCTATGGCAGCGGTCAAGCCGACCCTCTTAGAGGATGATAGTTTGCCAGCGGCTTTTATGACGTAGGTGGTAGCGGTGCGACAGCTGGCTGAGTCACAAGGCTTTGTTCAAATGCTGGCGGTGGCAGATATTTATCAGTTTGTGAATTCATTCACAATCAATGATGAATCAAATCGATCAACCCTGGCTGGACTGCGAGCAAGTGTTCTTGAGTGGGTCAGCTTTTTTGTTCAAGAAAATCCTCTCTTTGCGCAGGCCACCAATTACCAGGCTTTTTTAGAAAACGCACTCTTGCTCTTGGTCAGCCGGATCTTTGTTTTGGTTGGCCGTTAGATCACGAATAAGATTTTTAATGGGCTGGGTTTGCCAGCCGCAGAGGTTGAGGTTTCTTATGATATTAAAGGGTTGTGGGGAGAGATTCACTTTTTGGGCTTGGCAGGAGGGATGAGTGGGGGGATGCGGCTGATGGCTGCAGAGCTGGTCAAAGTCAAGATGCCAGAACTATCTAGTAACTTAAGAGAAGAGATCGCAGCTCAGGTTGAAGAGCTTAAAATGGACAAGATCGCTTTAAAGCTAGGCTGTCGTTTTGGGGTTTTTGGACCAGCTGAAGATGCAGCCTCGCGGCTTCGGGAGCTGGCCTTCTCCCAATACCAAATTACCAAGATGACCTTTGAGTTATATCAGCAGGATAGAATTGATGATGAACTCTTCCTTTTGCGGTTGGCAGCGGTCTGTTCGGTGTTGGAAAAATATATCCCTTTTTCGGCGAGAGATGAGATGGTTGCGCTCTTAAAAAAGATCCCGCGGGAGGTTGCTGCAAGATCAGGCATACCACTTAAGGAAGTTTGCACCTTGCGTGCCTATTTTAGGAGGGTGTTTCGGCTGATCAATGGGATTGCTTTTAAGGCAGCCGAGGAATAAAACTTAAGGCTTGTTCAAGGCGGGCTATGACTTTGGCTTTTCCCAAGACCTCGATCACATCGTACATTGGTGGAGATTCGAGGGCGCCGGTTAGGGCAAGGCGGCAGGGGTGGATGACAATGCCGAGCTTAACATTTAGCTCAGCGGCTAATTCTTTAAAAACTGGTTCAATCTTGTCTTTGGTAAAGGACTCTAGCTGCGTTAGCTTTTCTTTTAAGGTTTCTAGGATTTGCCTGGAGTGCTCGCTTTTAAAATGCTTTTCAATTCCTTGGGGGTCATATTCTTTAACCTCTTTGAAAAAATATTTTGAGAGCGGGACAATGTCTGGAATTAAAACTAGCCGGTCATGAAAAGCCAGGACAACTTTTTTAAGGTGTTCGAAATCATGGTCACCGTAGGCCTCGATCAAAAGTGGTTCGCAAAGATCAACTAGACGTTCAGGTAAAATCTTTCTAATGTATTTGCCGTTAAGCCAATTGAGCTTGTCAGTATCAAAGACCGCAGAAGTTTTTCCTACCCCTTTGAGGGAAAATTTCTTGATTAGTTCTTCCCGGGAAAAGATTTCCTCATCTCCGTAACCCCAACCGAGCCGGGCAATGTAATTGAGCACTGCTTCAGGCAGATAGCCCAAGTCACGGTACTTAATGACAGAGGTCGCGCCGTGGCGCTTAGAGAGCCTGGTTTTGTCCTTGCCCAGGATCATGGGGAGATGGGCAAACTTTGGCAAGGGCCAGCCAAAGGCCCTATATAATAGTATTTGGCGGGGGGTGTTGGAGAGGTGGTCGTCCCCGCGAATAACGTGCGAGATCTCCATCAGGTGATCGTCAACCACGCAAGCAAAATTGTAAGTAGGGAAGCCGTCTGACTTCATAATAACAAAATCGTCTAAAACCTCGTTTTTAAAGACAACTTTACCGCGGATCTTATCGTCAACAATTGTTTCGCCAACTGGCTCCAGCTTAAAGCGAATAACATAGGGGACCTTTTGAGCCAAGAGCTCTTTTACTTTTTCTGGGGGAAGCCGGCGGCAGGTTTCGTCATACTTGGGGGGCTCTTTGCGCGCTGCGGCCTCTTGGCGTTTCTTCTCCAGCTCTTCTGGAGTGCAAAAACAGTAATAGGCGTGACCAGCCTCGATTAATTTTTGGATATGCTCTTGATGTATCTTTAATCGTTCGGTTTGAAAGTAAGGGCCATACGATCCGTCAACTTTAGGGCCCTCGTCCCAATCAAGCCCTAGCCACTCTAAACCCTCAAAAATAGCTTTGTTAGCTGCCAGGGTCGAGCGCTCCCTGTCTGTATCTTCAATTCTTAAGATAAACTTCCCCCCTTGGTTCCTGGCGTATAGCCAATTAAAGAGGGCAGTCCTGGCCCCGCCAATGTGCAGGTCACCAGTTGGACTTGGTGCGAAACGTACTCTAATCATGTACAATAGTTTATCATGCAAAAACGAGACTGCCAAATAATTCGTAAATTGGTAATTGTTTGTTTATTGTCTTTGGTAATTTGTAATTTGTCACTGGCACAGAATATTGCTGACCTTGCTTTAAAGCAAGGAATGGGAGTGCGGGCAATGGGGCTCGGCGGAGCTTACAGTGCCGTGGCCAATGATGCCAGCGCCGTGATTTATAACCCAGCTGGCTTAGCTGTCCCAGGTTTTTGCTACACTGTTGGCAATCCTGATACCGCAGAAAAAGAGACAACCTCTTCCTTTGATCTGCTAAAGCTGGGCTATTTTGGCCATGCTTCCTGGCGGGTCCATGGCCCTGCTAGTGAGGAAGTTTCTGTGACAGCTACGGGTTTTGGCAATCGTAGCAGTTGGCTTAATTGGGGGGTAACATTTAAGAACCTTAGCTGGTCCCTAGGCGGCCGGGCAGCCGATGGGTGGAGTGGTGACATCGGTTTTTTAGCCAGGCTGACACCACAATTTGATTTAGCCTTGGTTGGCCGTGACCTTTTTACCAGCAAACAGTTGCCAGTTCCTGGTTCCTTAAGGTTGGGATTTGGTTTTAGTCCACTTGAGGATAGATTACTGCTGGCTTCTGATTTGGAATTTTATGGGACTGCTGCCAGTTATGGAAATTTAGGACTAGAGTTTCAAGTCGTCAAGGGCTTGGCTGTCAGGGCTGGGGTTAATCGAGGGGATTTAACTTCTGGCTTGAGCTTAGACCTGGCGCTTTTGTCGTTTGACTACGCGGTTAGATATTCCCAAGGCCAGTATTTACAAAGTTTTGAGACTGGTATAAAAATCCTGCCGCAGCGCGAGCGGCCTTTTTCAATTATCAAGCCCAAGGAATATGCTTTGATTGATGTTAGTGGGACAATCAAGGGCGGGCGCTCCCAGTACAGTTTGCTTGGCGGGGTAACGCCAGGCCTTGACTCGATCCTGTCCCAGATCAGGCTGGCGATCAAAGATCCTGGAATAGACGGGATCATGCTCAAAATTGGATTTAGTACTGGCTTGGGCGGGATGGCGATTGTCCAAGAGATCCGCAGTGAACTGGTAAAAGCTAAGCAGGCCGGCAAAAAAATTGTAGCTTATGTGGAAGGGAGCGCTTTGGGCGATGAATATTATTTAGCAGCTGTGGCTGACAAGATTGTGGCCCCGCCTGGGTCTGCGGTTGGCGGCTTTGGCAAAAGCATTCAGATTTACCGTTTGAAAGGGTTATATGAAAAGATCGGTCTTGAGCAGCAAATTTTTGCCCAGGGAAAATATAAAGATGCTTTTGATCCAGTCCGCCAAAAACTTAGTCCAGAGCAAAGAGAGATGACAGAAGGACTTTTAGCTGATTTGTATCGTCGCTTAGTTACTGACTTGGCTGAGGATCGCCAATTAAAAATTGAAAAGATCAAGTCCATTAGTGATGGCATGATCTTTCCAGCCAAGGCAGCGCAGCAAATGGGGCTGATTGATGAGATTGGTTATTATCAAGACGCCCGTAAAGTCGCGGCCAAGCTTTGCGGTGAACAGCAGGGCGAGGCCAAGGTGATTACCCAAGACTTGATCCAGCCAGAAGAATTTTTTTTAAACCGGGTCTTTGGTGTGGCAGTAATTGAGATTGATGGGGAGATAGTTTCTGGCCAAGGTGGAGACAATCTGCTTTTTGGCGACCGTTATGTGGGAGCAGAAACAGTTATTGATTATATCCATAAGGCGAGCGATGACCTTTTTGTCAAAGCGATTATTTTAAGGATTGATAGTCCTGGTGGGGATGCCATTGCCTCAGGCGAGATCTATAAGGCCTTGGCTTATGCCAAGAAAAAAGACAAGTTGCTAATTGCATCCATTGGTAGCATTGGGGCCTCGGGTGGTTATTATATTGCCGCGGCTGCTGACAAGATTGTGGCTGATCCTTCCGGTCTGACCGGCAGTATTGGGGTGATTGGTCATCATATGGTGATCAAAGATTTGCTGAAAAAATTTGATGTTGAAACTGAAGTGATCAAAGAAGGCCAGCACGCTGATATGTTCTCTGGTCTGCGCCGCTTGACCAGTGAAGAGGGAGCGGCGATCGAGCGTTTGCAGCGCGAAAGTTATGATGAATTTGTAGGGGCGGTGGCGCGCGGTAGGCATTTGGCGACGGAAGAGGTTCGGTCCTTGGCTGAAGGACGGCTTTACACTGGCGCGCAAGCCTTTGACAAGAAATTAGTTGATAAGTTAGGGGGTCTAGTTGAGGCGGTTGACCTGGCCAAGCAAGAGGCTAAAATTAGCGGTGAGCCAAGGCTGATCTTTTTTCACCAGCCGAACCCATTTTTCTCTTTTGGTGATGGCTTAGTCGAGTCTTTAGGGATCAAGGCTTTGGTTGGCCGCTCTTTTTGGGACTGGCTTTTGCCAGGTTCCCTGTCTCAGTCCTCGGGTGTTTTACAATATAATTAACGACTTCAGGGTAGTGCATGTCTAGTTTTTCTTGAGCAGTCTTTTCAATAATATTTAGGTTCTCTCCCCGTACAACTTTAATTGCTAATAATTTGTTCTGGCTGGAAAGCTCTGCCAGCGTTAGCTTTTGTTCGGTCAGCTTATATTTAAGGGCAATGTTAGTGGTGCTGATAAAAAGGTGGGTGCCAGCCAGGCCAAAAAAGATGAGCAAGACCAAGATAGCTCGGCGAAAATTATATTGGTGTGTCTTTGTCATGATAACTTCTCTGCTGCCCTTAATTTAGCACTCTCTGACCGTGGATTTAAAGCGGTTTCTGGCTCGCTGGCTGTGATGGGCTTTTTGGTTAAAATATTTAAGTTGGCCTGCCTAAAGGTATGTTTTATAATCCGGTCTTCTAGTGAGTGGTAGGAAATAACCACGATCCTGCCACCTGGTTTAAGCAGCTCAATTGCGTCTAGTAGGGCGGTTTTTAAACTTGTCAGTTCATTATTGACTGCGATGCGCAAGGCTTGGAAAATTCTGGTTACCGACTCGCGTTTTTTCCAGGTGGGAATTGCTTGTTCAATGATTTCTTTGAGCTTCTGGGTGGTAGCAATTTCTGTGCTCTCGCGCTCAATTATGATTTTCTTGGCCACTCGTCTGGAAAAACGCTCTTCGCCAAACTGAAAGAAGATCTCAGTTAGTGCTTCTTGGCTAAAGTTATTAACAATATCTTTTGCTGACAGTTTTTGTTCTTGGCCCAGGCGCATATCAAGCGGCCCGTCTTCGCGGATGGAAAAACCTCGGCTAGCTGTGTCTATTTGGTGGGAAGAAACACCTAGGTCAAAGAGAAAACCATCAACTGGCTCGGTGATATATTTTTTTAAGTCAGCAAAATTATCGTTGATATAGGTAATATTTTTATGTTGGCTTAGTTTTTTTTGAGCCGCTTCAATTGCCTCCTTGTCCGCATCAAGCCCCAATACCAAGCCCCCAGTTCCTAGTCCCTTTAGTATTGCTTCTGTATGCCCGCCGCCCCCCAAGGTGCAATCAATGTAGATCCCATCAGGTTTAACATTTAATAGCTCGATTGATTCTTGGAGCAGGACAGGGGTGTGGATGAAGGGATTATCTGACATATTTGTCTTCGTAGTAAGGACGGACCCGAAAGCCAATGCCTAATTGCTCAGCGATTTTTTGGCAAGCCTCTTTATCAATTTGGGAGAGCCCAACGATTGAGACCTCAACTTTAGGAATGTATTTTTGGCATTCCTTAATGAAAGCAATGATTGCTGGGTAGCCTGACTGGCCAAAGTGTGGCTGGCAGATCTTGGCGTAAAGATTGGGGTTGTCAGTATTGAGGGAAATAGAAATAAAATCGATTAGCCCTTTTAGCTCTGGGACAATGTTCCTGCCCCAGAATAAATTTGCTTGGCCGTTGGTATCAAGACGAATTTCTAATTTAGAATTTCGAATTTTAAATCTTGTTTTTAATTGTTTGGCTATCTTTTTGACAGCCTCCAACCGAATGAGTGGCTCGCCGTAGCCACAAAAGACAATTTGGTCATATTTGTTGGGGTCGCCAATGGCCTCAATTACCTCTTGAGCAGTTGGCTCTTTTTCTAACCAGAGTTGATGTTGGCAGTTAAAGAGCTTGGCCTTATTACGAATACAAAAAGAACACTTATTGGTGCAGCGATTGGTGATATTTAGATAGAGCGAGTCCCCAATCGGGTAGGTAATTGCTTGCATGGATTTTATTATAACAGAAATTTAGTGAAATTTTTTGGCAGGAAGGCCGAGGATAAAGCAGGAGAGGGGGGCTGTATGACGTTTGCTAACAAGAGTTTTGTTGGACAAGTTAGGTCTTGGCTAGAAATAAATCGAGACAAGCGTATAGTTGCCCTGTTACACGGGCCTAGTTACTCCTTATGCCAACTCAAGGCGATTGAACTATTGCGTGATCTAATGGCAATTGCGTACCTACCGATGGTCTTAGTTGGACCAAGCTTTTCGCTCCCTTGTGCTTCTCGGCCGCTGGCTTTATTACCTCAGCAACTTAAGGTTCGTCTGGAGCAAAGGGAACTGGAATTCCATCTTTCTGGCCGCTGGTCGCACAGTGGGCCAATAATTCAATTTTTTTGCCCAGCCTTAGGTGGCCAAAGCCAAAACTTCACTACTCAAGAAAAACATCATTTGTTTACCATGATTGCCAGTGGTATCTGCAGCTTGGAGGTACTAAAGCACTTGCAGATTCCAGTCTCGCATTTTTGTCTCTATGGCGAGGAGACTGTTTTTGCGGCCTTGGCCTTTTTGCAAAGTTTACACGAAAAGACCTATTTGATTCGGAGTAAGACCCACATTTCAGCTAAGGAGTTAACCCAGGTGCAGCAGATGTTCTCTCTTTTGTTAGCTTCGCGGACTGAGCGATGCTTTCCTCAAACAGATTTTACCGCTTTTTTGGGGCGGGACAACTTTTTGACTAGGGCTGCCATAACTTTGGGGGGAGAACTGTTTTCAGATGAGATTTCTTTGAGCTTGTTGGCTGACCGGTTAACGGTTAGGGATAATGGGGGCACAACCGAGGCAGAGCTATCAGAAAGCTTAAGCCATGACCTTAGAATTGCCTGGCCGCTGGCTGAGGTTTTTGACCGTTTTTGTCCTGATTGGCGCGAGGACCCAGAGATGATCATGGGTTTACAATGGAACAGAAACGACCCTAAATTGCTTCAAGCTTTGCAAGCAGCTCGTCAAGCCAGCAAAGATAGGTTGTTGAGAGAGCTTCATTTCTCTGCTGATGGTTTTTTGATTGGCATTCCCCATGATTTTGCTGGTCGAGAAACACTAGAGCAAGCCGGCTTGACCTTAGTAGTGGCGCAGCCAGGGCGAGAGGATTTGGTAGCAGCTGGGGTAGACTTGTGGCTAGCAGAGACAAACCTCTATCGTGAACCTTTGGACAAGCTGGCGAGGATAGCGGTGGCTAACGGGACGCCGGTTGTTGGGAGTGAGGTTGGAGTGTTGGGGTTGTTGCGTAAGGTTGCGGAGCTTCGAGCTAATCCAGCTTTAGCGCTCCATGAGACTTTTGAGGCCTTGATTGCTTTTGACCGCCACCCAGAGACAGAAGCTTTGCTGCACAGAAGATATGACGGGCCTTGGTTGTCAGGGGTGGGAAGGGAGGAAAAGAGGCCTTTGCAAATTAAAGTTCCTTGGATCAAGTTGGTGGAATATTTTAATTCAGCTCTTGATGGGGCCGGATCAATTGCTGAAACAGAGATGACTTTAGCCGAACAGGTGATTAAAAGTTTAGGGGTAAGTCGGGTGACTAGGTATGATGTCAGTAATAATTTTTTGCTTGGAGCACAAGGGAATTGGTCGCTTGATGCTGATGGCACTGTTTTTTATCAGTCTGATTTAGAAGAAATCTCTCATTTAGTTGGCTGGCATGATTTGGCAGAGTTGTCAGGCGAAGTTTTGGGTTACCTTTTGCTTCAGCGGTGGACCCAGGTGGTAGCTGATACTGAGACTGATCCCCGTTGTCGCTGTAATCGGCGGGAGCCTTTTATTGCTGTGCCTGAAGTTGTTGATGGAGCAGTAATTGGTGTGATCAAATTTGATTTTCCTCAGGAGCTTTTGATCACAGATCGGGACTTAAGGGCATTTTTGGAAAAGATAGTTGGGAATGCGGCTAGGGCCAAAGCTAGGATCTTTGCCAAAGAATTAGCCGAGAGTTTTGCTCGATATGAGACAGCAGAAGATGTAATGCGTTGGGCTGTTGCCTTAATGAGCAGCGGCGGTTTCCCGAATATGCCTCACTGGTCAGAGATCAGCAATCGAGTGGCTGGGTTTTTATTTACCAGGGGTGGAGGAGTATTTCCAGTGGCAGTTGGTGAAATTGATAATGAGGTCTTTTACCAAAAATTTCCAGCGATTGGGGTAGAGCTTCACCAAAAGAATATTTTTGAGTCTTTAAGCGAGAATTTGCCAGAGGGGAGCCCTCTAGAAGTAGAATTACTAGAAAAAGTCAGAACAAAGAGAGAGCTTGGTGGTCTTTTCCCGCCCTTTGCAGTAACAGTTCATGAGGGATCATTAATATATGATGTGCCAGAAGAACTTAGGCAGAGATGGCCGCAAGCGCGGGTGGCTAAGGCCATGGCTAATTTTCAGCGAGTTTTTAAGGTTGATGGGAGGGTAGTAGAAAGTTCTCAATATATCCCCATGCTGTGGCGCGGCCGTGTTGTCGGCTTTTTCTATCGAGACAATCCGTTTTGGCGGGACCCGCTTCCTAACGGGAGCCAAAATGAGCTCCCGCTTTATTCAGGAAAGAGTGAGGCAATTGTCGTGGCAGCAGCAGAGCGGCTCTTTGAAATGCGGTTGCCTGCCAGAAGCTAAGCCAGCTTTTGAGAGAGCAGCTTGTTGACCAGCCCTGGATTCGCTCTCCCTTTAGTTGCCTTCATTACCTGACCAACAAAGAAAGCAATCACCGTGGTTTTTCCACCTTTGTATTGCTCAACTTGTTTGGGATTGTTCTTGATTACTTCTGCGATAACTTTAACTAGCTCGTCTTCATCGCTGATCTGGGTCATTCCAGACTCAACTACCACCTCTTTGACTGATTGGCCTGATTCTAGGACCTTAAGCAGAACGGTTTTGGCGATCTTACCGGAGATGGTCCCTTTACCGATTAACTCAAGCAGTTCAGCCAACTTAACCGGGGTAAATTTAACCTCGGTGATAGATTTTTTTTGCTCTTTTAAGTAGGCAGTGATGTCGCCGACCAGCCAGTTGGCGACGGCTTTGGCGTTGTTATTTAATTTAATTGTTTCTTCAAAAAAATTAGCCATCACTTTGTCAGAGATCAAAAGCGCTGCGTTATAGTTTGAAAGTTTGTAATCAGCCATAAAACGAGCTTGACGCTCGGCCGGCAGCTCGCCCAACGAATCTTTTATCTCGTTAACCCACTCTTGGCTTGGTTCTACTGGTACCAAATCTGGTTCTGGAAAATATCGATAGTCGTGGGCTTCTTCCTTGCTCCTCATGCTGGAGGTTGTTCCTGTTGTATCGTCATAAACCCTGGTTTCTTGGGTGATTTTGCCACCAGCTTCGATAATTTCTTCTTGCCGCTCGGCTTCAACTACCATGGCTTTTTCCACTGCTTTAAAAGAGTTCATGTTTTTGAGCTCGGTCCTGGTCCCAAATTCTTTTGTGCCAGCTGGCATAATAGAGATGTTGGCGTCGCAGCGCAGTGAGCCTTCTTCCATTTTAGCGTCGCAAACCTCAATGTAGCGGAGCAAGGCGGCCAACTTTTCCATATAGGCCGAGGCTTCTTGCGGAGTGCGGATATCCGGCTCGGAAACAATTTCCATGAGCGGGGTGCCGGTCCGGTTATAATCAACCAATGATCCTTCTGACCCCATGATCCTGGCCGCCCCCTGGTGGGTCAGCTTGCCCGCGTCTTCTTCAAGATGGACCCTGGTTATCCCGATTTTTTTGGTTTTCCCTTCAACTTCAATTTCCAGATAACCTTTGGTAGCCAGCGGCCGGTCGTATTGTGAGACCTGATAATCCTTTGGTAGGTCAGGGTAAAAATAGTTTTTCCTGGCAAAGATAGATTGCGACTCGATCTGGCAGTTTAAGGCCAGGGCGGTTTTAATGGCCAGCTCAATGGCTTTTTTGTTAACTACTGGCAGTGTCCCTGGCTGACCGGTGCAGATAGGGCAAATATTTGTATTAGGCTCTGCTCCAAATTTGGTGGCGCAAGAGCAGAACATTTTGCTTTGGGTTTGCAGTTGGGCGTGGGTTTCCAGGCCGATCACAATTTCATATTGGCTCATTTTTTAAATTATACCTTAACTTAGTTTGGTTTGTAAGAGGCTGGGGCTTTGCCAGATTCTAGAAGGTCCCGCAATTCTTTAGAAGTGATTTGTTGCAGGGGAACCCAATATTCAAGTTTAACATCATAGAGATAGCCTGAATAAATGCCATTGTCGGTCTTAACCAGCAGGATCTTTCCAGGGGCCAATTCCCAAATCAGATCATAACCGGCTTGACCGATAGCAGCTGATAGGTGGGGTGGCAGTGATTTGAGTGGGGAGATGGGTTTGACTAAAGGCTTGGCAGCTGGTTTTGTCTGCTTGGTTTTGGTTGTTTGGGCTTTTGGCGCTGGTGGCATAAGCGGCTCATGAGCTGCTTGCATGCTTAGACTAGCCAAGTTTTTGTCTAAAAATGTTTTAACCTCAACAGCCACTATATTCTTAGTGAGGGACATTATCTTTTTCTGGTCAATATTTTTTTGGACTTCTTGTCTGGTGATTTGTTCAGCCAATTGCCAGAGCTTTTGCCGGTCCAGATTATGATCAATTTTGGCACCTACGGCTTGGGCGATCTTGTTCCATAATTTATCACTGTCGACCAACAAGGTAACCTCTCTTTTAATGATTTGCTCGACAGCCTGCCAGATCCGCTGGTCGCTGATATTATTTTTTAACCTAGTTTTAATTAAGCCGGAAAGTTGTTGGTCGATTTGGCTTTGGTACTTGTTCTGGGCCAGTTTTTTAGTAATCGCTTGCTGGCTTTCAATTTTAATTATGTCTGGCAGGTCTCTAGCAATAACCTTTTGAATTTGGGCCTTGACTAATTTTAACCCTTCGCCAGGGGGCAAGTCCCGAGCAATTATTTTTTGTACTTCTGCTTCTAGTATCCCTGGGGCATAGTTTTGTAGCATGGTTAGCAGCTGATTTTGGGAAACATTGGCCTTAATGAATTCCCTGGCCTCGTTTTTGATGATGTCTGGCGCGGTTTCCCTCACAATGTTGGCGGCGGCAGTGGAAACAATTTTCCTGACTTCTTGTTGGGAGATTTTTTCCCTGATCAGGTCAGGGGCGAACTTGTCTAAATATTTTTGGGTTTCTTGTTCGATGATCTTTTGGCCGTTATTTTTCAAGAGAATAACTGCTTCTTCCCTAATGACCTCATCAAGATCATCTGGGACCAAGATGACTGGTGGTTTTTGGTGGTGCCAGAGATTCTTGAGCCAGGCCAAAAGCCTTTCACGAAAACCAGTTGGGGTAGCTGGGGCAACGGTGGGGATCATCGGTGGCTGATTAGTGATGACCAGCTTGGGCTTGGCTGGTGGACTGGTCTTCTTTGGGGTAGCGGCAGGTTTTGGCGTGGGTCGTTTAATAGCAATGGTCTTTTTTCTGGCAATTATTTTTTTGAACTCTTTTTCTGGCAGATGAAGCTTAAAGGTTTTTTGGGTGTTGGGGTAGCGGATGACCAGATATTTTTTGATAAAGTGCAGGTTTTGATAACGGGTTTCAATGATCAGGTATTTTTCGCCCTCTTTGAGCAGAACATTGAACCTAAATTCACGGTACCTATTAAGCTGGACTGGTTTTTGGTTGACCAGCACACGCGTTACGCCTGGCGCAGCTTGTCCGTAAACCTCGCCAGCAATGGTGAAAAAATAAGAGCTATCGTATTTTTTGCCTTGGTAGATTGCGTAATTGTTCTCAGTCGCGCTCAGGGCCGGTAAAACCAAGATAGTGCAAAGCAATAAATTAATTATGAGTTGGTTCGGGAACCAAGCAATTAGGATTTTTTTCAGATTGCTCAAGGTGTCAATATTATAGTAATGAATCGCGGGGAAATCAACGTGAAAATTATTTCATGGCTGTTAGGGGCTTTTATGAAAAATTAATGCTCTTGCCCCATTCCGAGGAGCTGGTTTACAGTTGTTGCTATTTCCTCGGCCAGAACAAAACAGTGTTCTTTGTCTGGATGGATAATGAGGGTTGGAAATTGCCTTGGTCGACACCTAGTTAGACCAATTAAAAAATGAGTGGCAGAGGCCAGAGGATATAGGGCTTGCTAAGGATAATGGTGAAATTTTTGCCAAAATGTGTTGATAATATATATAGAGAGCTCCGAAGAATTAGCAAGCAGTGATTTTGCGGGGTTTCGAGGTTGTCGTCGGTAGAATTTTAATCTACTTTTCTGTCATCTTTTATCTTGTTTTTTGTTTCTCTCA